>Ga0224722_1001365_pt1 | contig 13545 bp, 7 predicted proteins | sample Balambano_FR1_Me_FD_161646 | JGI IMG/M metagenome (GOLD analysis project Ga0224722, IMG submission 161646) | Freshwater sediment microbial communities from Lake Towuti, South Sulawesi, Indonesia - Balambano_FR1_MetaG | ecosystem: Environmental > Aquatic > Freshwater > Lake > Sediment | place... | reverse complement strand
AGGTCGAGGAGAACGAGGTAGCGCGCGAGGTGGGCGCGTAGCAAGTAGATGGGTGGGTTCAGGAAGCGGAGCACGCTTTCTGAACTCACCCATTATATGGAAAGATCAATGCTCACGGTTCTTCGCGATACACGAACGCCCGCGCTGCTCACGGCCGGCCTGGTCGGCGCCATGGTGGGCGGCTTATGTCTGATCTCACCGGCGTTAGCGGTGGCCGTGATCGGCGCAGCAGCGTTCACACTGGTGGTGTTACGCTTTCCGATCGTGCTGTGCTACACGCTGGTGGCCGCAGTCACGCTCGTGTCGGGCGTCACGCGCGGCAAGATCGTGCCGATGCTACGCATCAACGAAGTCATGCTGGTGGTGGCAGTGGCCTTCCTGGCTGTCTTTCTGCTGATCGATCGAGCGCGCTCCGCCAATCTCGCCAAAATCGCCCCGGTTCTGGGGGCATTCTTCGTCTTGGTTCTTGGCACTGTGTTTATCCCGATCGCGTATCACTATTCGCAGGGACGGCCAGCATCGATCGACGGCTTGATGGATATGGTCTCGCCGTTCAAGTTTTTTCTGCTGTTCCTGGTGTTTGTCATCATTCCAAAGAGCGAACGCGAGTGGTATCCGCTCGTGGTGTGGATGGTACTCTGTGGCGCGATTGTCGCACTGGTCGGGCTGTTACAGGCCGCAAACGTATCTGCAGTCCATCAACTGATCGGGAACTGGTACGCATCGGTTCATACTGCTGCATCGCTCGAGGGCGAGGGCGGGCGTGTCACCTCTCTGATGGGTGCCTGGAATGCGCTCGGCATGCTGCTGATGATGACACTCGCTGTTGGTTGGAGCGCGCTGCAAGTGCCGGCCATGGCTCGATATCGTGTTGTGATCGCCGGCGCTTCGCTGCTTTCGTTCTTGTGCCTGCTTGCCAGTGGCTCGTTTGCCGGGCTCGTCGGTCTGGTAATGAGCATTCTGCTGATCGAGTTGCTCACCAACAACATCACCACCACGGTAAAGAAGATTGGCATGGCCGTGGCAGTAGCAGGGCTCGGGCTGCTGATCGCGTTTCCACTGATTGAATCAGTGGTGCTCGGCCGTCTCGATTATCAGTTCGGCAACAGCAGCGATAGCGTGCTGCCGCAAACATTCGTGTATCGCTTCTGGATCTGGTCGGATGTATTCTGGCCGGCGATCGTCAAGAACCCGATCCTCGGCACATCGCTCGACATCCCGCACCAGTATCGCTGGCTGTTTGCCGAGAGCCATTATATCTCGCTCCTGTTCCGTTTCGGCGTGGTCGGCCTGGTGGCGCATGTGCTCTGGACGCTGATGATGTTGGGCTGGCTGCTTGCCCATGTGCGGCTCCGCAACCCATTCATCGCCAAGATGGCCGCAGCAGGCTTCGCCACCCTGGTGGTCATGACGATTTCGAGTGCAACGAACGAGGTCTTTCTCTTCACCGGGAGTATCGACTACCTCTGGATCTTGTTCGCGCTGGTCGCGAATCAATCTGCGCTACGCCAGCCACGCCACTCTTCCGCATGACAGCGGCAGTCATTCAGGGCGGGCTAGGCCATCCCTGTGCCACGCATACGAAAGGTATTCCAGCAATGAAACCAGCAAAGAGCGGCATCGTCGCGATCTTCTGGGGGCCGCACTCGCGCCATACCGAAGACATAGCGCGGCGGCTCGGCGCTACACCCTACGCCGTCGATGCGATGAGCTGGAGCTGGCGCAAGCACTCGTGGGTTGCGCCAATCAAATATGTGATCCAGGCGATTCGTACCTGGGCTATTCTATTGCGTACGCGCCCGGCGGCCGTGTATGTTATCATTCCGCCTACGTTCTCGGCGCTGGCGGTCTGGATGTACTGCGTGATCGCGCGCATTCCCTTCGTGATGGACGTCCACGGGCACTCGCTCACCTCGCGCAAGTGGGGCTGGACGGCGCCCTTGCAGCATTTCCTGGCGCATCGGGCAGTGGCCACCGTGGTGGATCAGCGCAAGTACGTACAGGCATTCGAGGCCCGCGGTGCGCGTACGGTGATGCTCGAACGCACGCCGGTAGAGATCCCGGCCAATCGGCTCAAGAAACTGAACCATCCCGGCGCGTTCAGCGTGCTGATGGTCAATATCTTCGGCGCCGACGAACCGACCGAGCTGGTGGTGGAGGCGGCACGGCAGCTGCCGGATGTCACTTTCTTTATTACCGGCGAAGTCTCGAAGGCACCCGAGGGCATGGTGGCCGGCGCGCCAAAGAACGTGGTATTCACCGGCTATCTCAAGGGCGACGACTACTGGCACAACCTGTATTCAGCCGGCGCAGTGATGACACTCACCACCGAGCCGTATTCGCTGGTGTCGGGCGGAATCGAGGCGATGGCGCTCGGTCGCCCCAACATCCTTTCGCGCCAGCCGGTACTGGAAGAGTACTTCACCAAAGGCACGGTATTCGTCGACCATAGTGTGGAAAGCCTGGTGGCAGGCGTTCGTGCGGCGCAGGCCGATGAAGCAGCGCTTTCGCAGCAGGCGGTGCAGCTCGCCGCCGAGAAACGCGAGCGCTGGGATCGTGCGCTGCGCGAGCTGCTTGGCTATATCACCGACGCAGCGCGTACGCCGATCGCCTTGCTGAACGAGAAACATCGTTCCTGAACGTTCTCTGCTGGTGCTCGGCACCACAAAGCAACCTCTTGGGAGCGTGTGGCCGCCAAACTCCCTGTTTCGTGTCCTTGGAGGGGCTTGGCCCCTCCAAATTCGCTTTTTGAACCTGGAGAAACCTCATGAGCGACAACACCTTCAACCGCATCGCACCCAATGTCGTACTCGGCAAGGACGTCAAGATCTTCTGCTTTGTGAATCTGTATGGCTGCACAATCGGTGACGAGAGCAAGATCGGCGCGTTCGTCGAAATCCAGAAAGGCGTCACGATCGGCCGGCGCGTCAAAGTCTCCAGCCATTCGTTCCTGTGCGAAGGTGTTATGTTGGAAGACAACGTGTTCATCGGGCATGGCGTGATGTTCACCAATGATTTATTCCCGCGTGCTACAACCGAAGACGGAGAATTGCAGACCGAAGCCGATTGGCATGTGGTGCCAACTGTGATCAAGCGCGGTGCGTCGATCGGCAGCAACGCAACGATCCTGTGCGGCATCACGGTTGGCGAGGGGGCGATCGTCGGCGCTGGCGCGGTGGTCACGAAAGACGTGCCACCATACACGATCGTGGCCGGCAACCCGGCCCGTGTGCTACGCAACGTCGAAGATCGGTAGAGTAGGATGATCATGCTCGCCAGCATTCGCCAACAGCTTCAGCACTCCGGCGGCCAGTTCATCCAGCGTTCGTTCCTGTTAGCGGTTGGCTTTGCCATCGCGCGTTTCTTCGGCTTGTTCTACAGCCTGTTGTTAGGCCGGGTACTCAGCACCGAAGATTACGGCTATGTCCAGTACAGCATCTTGCTTGCGGGGCTGATTGGTATCGGCACACAGCCGCTGCTCCAGCATACACTCGCACGCATGGTGAGCGTGTATCGTGAGGACACCAACCGCCTTAACGGTGTAATCACGACCACATTTGCGCTAACCGCGGTTGTGACGCTGCTGTCGATCGTGGTTACCGGAGTGGGATTTCTTGTAAGCGGCACCTTCAACGCCGGAGCGCTGATTGTCTTTCTTGGGGTAACGATCTACTACTCGTTTTATGGGATAGCGCGTGGCTTCGAGGACTCGAACCAGTTGTCGCTGGTGTTTATTGCGAGCAACGTGGTGCAATTCATCGCGTTGCTCGTGGTCTACTTCGTGATCGGAACGCACGACACACTCCCCGCGCTTGCGATCTATGGTCTGTCCTACGTCGGTCCGGTGTTGTATCTGGCGTGGAGTACGAAGACGCCAATCGTGCTGCAGCCGGGATTGATCCGGCGCGACACCGCCAGCGAGATCGTACGCTTTTCTGTGCCACTGTGGCTTTCGCACGCATTGTATGCCTTCGGCAGCGCCGGCGATGTGTTTCTGCTCGCCGCGTTGGCAGGCCAGACGGCAGCTGGCGCGTTCGTGTTCAACCGTACGTTGTGTATTGTGTTCGATTTCCTACCCTCGGCAATCGGCACAATCATCATGCCACGCGTGGCAGCCGGTGCAAGCCCACAGCGACTCACACAGCTCAGTATTGCTGCAGTTATCGCATCGAGTACCGCGCTGGGTGTCGTCTTTCTAGCGCTGTATCCTTGGGTCATGCCCATGTTCTTCAGCCCGAGTTACCAGCTGCCGATGATGACCATGGTGCTCATGATCGTTGCGGCGGCGTTGTACGGAGTGCACGGCATCCTGACCAATGTGGCGGTCGGCAACAACCAGGCGTCGGTCGAATTTGCAAGCCGCACAATTAATCTCGTGCTGCTGTACGGCCTGTGCTATGTGCTGATTCCATCGTATGGCGTGCTTGGCGCGGCGATCGCGAATGTTATGGTCGCGGCGGTGGTAGTAGGCACGTTCCCATTACTCACCATGATCCACGCGCGCATCGCGAACCGCAGGCCGCCGGCAGATAGCGTGGCGTAGTAGTCTGTCAGTCCTAGATTGACGAGTGGGTAGGGTTTCAGGGGAGGGCTCTGCTCTCCCCTGAAACCTTCCCGGTCGTAGTCAAGGTAGCCCTTGACAGACTAACAAGGCGGGGGACTCATTCTTTGCATGCCGGCGTACAAAGGCTTCGGGCAGAACAAGCTGCTTGGAGCCCTTTGTTTTGCGTTGCATTGGAGATCAGGCTCGTCATATGCCCACTCGGAGCGTTCATCGGGCTGTTATCCGCGCGTAGTACAACAATCCTAGCACACGATCAACCTCGAAGGAGTGCGCCCGTGCGAGTACTCTATTTTATCCAAACCTACCGCAACCTCCCTCAGATCGTCCGGCTGGTTCGCACGATCAAGCGTTCGAGCCCGAGTTCGATCGTGCTCGTCAGCCACAACAAGAGTGCATTTCCGATCGACGAGGGCACCTTCGCCGACCTGCCGGACGTGCATGTGCTGCATGTAACGAACATGGCGCGCGGCGACTTCTCGATCCTGCGCGAGTATCTGGCCGGGCTCAGCTGGGCGATCGAGTGCGATCTGCCGTTCGACTGGTTCGTGAACATGACCGGCCAGTGTTATCCGACGCGCCCGTTGGCAGCAATCGAGCACGAACTGGCAGCGGGTGAGTTCGACGGCTACATGAACTCGTTCGACGCATTCACGGCGTCCGAGGCCAACCCGTGGGGCCCGCGCGAGGCCAGCACGCGCTACCGCTACCAGTACCACTACCGCCGGACGCAGCGCGAACTGAAGCCGCTGGTGCGGAAAGCGGTGGCATTGCCGCGGCGCATATTCAACAACGTACAACCATTTGTGAAGATCGAGACCAGCTATGGCGTTCAGATCGGCACGCGCCACTGGTCGCCGCCATTCAAGAGCGCACGGCTGTATGGCGGCTCGTTCTTCAAAACGATCTCGCGCCGCGCCGCGCTGTATCTGAACGACTACGGGTTGCAGCATGCCGACACACTGCAGTACTTCGCCAACACCCTGCTGCCCGAAGAAGCCTACCCGCAGACCGTGCTGCTCAATAATCCTGACTTCACGTTCTGCAATGATAACAAGTACTTCCTGCAATGGACAGGCGGGCGGCTGGGGCGGCCAGTGGATCTGACCGCCGCCGACTACGACGCGATCGCCGCCAGCGATGTCTGGTTTGCCCGCAAGATCGATCTGACACCCGACAATCAGCTGCTCGATCTGCTCGATGCACGGATCTTCGAGCAACCCGCGAGCCGTGAGGAGCACAGCAATGGCACAGCGCCCGACCCGGATCTGCATGATCAAGCACACCACCTATCTGGACAACGTACGCACGCGTAAAGAGGCCGAAGCGTTGGTGCGCGCCGGGCACGAAGTCGACATCATCAGCCTGGTAGACGGCAAGAATAACACTGCGCCGAAGCAAGTTGAAAACAATGTAACCATCTATCGCATTCCAATTCGTCACCTACGCAAGGGCATGGTGCGGTATCTGTACGAATACACCGCCGCACTGATCCTATTCGCGTGGACATTGACGCTGTTGCACCTGCGCCGGCGCTACGACGTGATTTCGATCGCGAACATGCCGGACAGCCACATTTTTGCGGCGCTGATTCCCAAGCTTATGGGCGCCAGAGTAGTGGCCGACTGGCACGAGTGCATGCCGGAGATCTACATGATGAAGTACGGCATGAGCGCGCACCACCCGCTCATCCGTGTCATGGTGTGGATGGAACGTGCGGCACTCGGCTTTGCGGATCACGTCGTGACCTGCAACGAAGAGATGAAACGGATCTTTGTTGCGCGTGGAACACCGGCGGAGAAGATCTCCTGGATTCTGAACACGCCCTATCAGGAGGAATTCAAGCCGGCGGAAGGAATGCTGGAACAGGGCGACGAATTCGTGTTAATCACCCATGGTTCGATCGAGGAACGCTACGGGATCGACATCGCTATCCGTGCGATGCCAACCATCCTGGCCCGCATCCCGCACGCACGCTTCGATATCTTCGGCAAAGGCACTGCGCTCGATGAGCTGGTAGCACTCACCAAGCAGCTCGGGCTCGAACAACAGGTACGCTTTCGCGGTTTCGCGCCGATGGATGACCTGGTGCGCGCAGTACAGACCGCCGACATCGGCATGGTGACGGTGCTGCAGAACCCGGCGATGCGCTGGGTCAACACAAGCAAGATGTTCGAGTATGTTGCAACCGGCAAACCAGTGGTGATCAGCCGCTCGCCGGCCGTCGAGGATTACTTCGACGACACGAACCTGGCCTATTTCGATGACAACGACCCGGCAGACCTGGCGCGAGTGGTGATCATTTTGTACGAAGACGAAGCCCGGCGCACAACGCTGGCGCAGAACGCGATGCGAACCTACGAGCAGCTCAAGTGGTCGGTTGAGTCGCATCGGTATTGCCGGCTGATCGAGCGGATCGGCTCGGGCGACAGACGCCAGCCGGTAGCGGCAGGGTAGCAGAATAACAGGCGGTTCGTCCCAACAGTCAACGAGCGGCCATGTGGCCGCTCGTCGTGACGCTGCCACATCAACAGCAGAAGACATGGGTGCTATGAACACGAACTTGCTCGCTCAACAACCCAATCGGCATCTCGTAGCCCGTGCCATGCGCGCACGGATGGTGCTGGCAGCCCTTCTGCTGGCGATCGTCGGCTCATTGCTGCTGACAACCGCCACGCCGACCCAAGCCGCGCTGCAATTGCCAACCGGCTTCCAACGCGACATGGTCGTCACCGGCCTGCAGCTGCCGACGGCGATCGCGTTCGCGCCGAACGGCCTCACGTTCGTAGCCGAAAAGAGCGGCGTGGTGCGCGTGGTTCAGAACGCCTCGACGGCGGTGGCGCAGCTATTGACACAGCCATTCATCGACATCTCGGCCGATGTCAACGATATTTCCGATCGCGGGTTGCTTGGGATCACAGTACACCCTGACTTCCCCGCCACCCCATACGTCTATCTGCTCTATGCCTACGACCCGCCTGGTGTGGTGCCGAACGGCGGCGGCAGCCGACTGGCGCGGCTCGAGCGAGTACGTGCGAGCGCAACGAATCCGGCTGTGGCGGATACGGCGCCCGGCAGCCGCGTGATCCTGCTTGGCACAAACAGCACACTGGCCTATATCGGCAACCCAGCCACGATGGACGACAGCAACAATCCGGCCTGCGTGGTACCCGGCACAACACAGATGGTGCGCGACTGCCTGGCAGCCGACAGCACGACCCACACGATCGGTTCGGTACTCTTCGCGCCGGACGGCAGCTTGCTGGTGAGTAATGGCGACGGTGCGAGTTGGGGCACCGATGTCCGGACGCTTCGCTCGCAGAACCTGGATAGCCTGAACGGCAAGCTTCTGCGGATCGACCCGATCACCGGGCGTGGTCTGGCCGATAATCCTTTCTACAATGGTGACCCGGACAGCAACCGCTCGAAGGTGTATCAGTATGGCCTCCGAAATCCGTTTCGCTTCACCGTCAACCCGGCGGATGGCCGGCCAACGATCGGCGATGTGGGCTGGAATACCTGGGAAGAGATCAATCGCGGCGCGCCGGGCGCCAATTTCGGCTGGCCGTGCTACGAAGGCGGCAATGGCATCAGCCTGCAGCAGCCTTGGTATGCGATCTACGAGCTGACGACAGCCACATGTAGCGCACTCTACGCCCAGAGCAACGCTGTGACCGCCTCGGTCTACGCCTATGACCATTCGCAGGGCGGCGCGTCCGCGCAGGTGGGCGCATACTACACCGGCGAGGCGTATCCGCCGATCTACGATGGCGCGCTGTTCATCGCTGATTACGACCAGGACTGGATCAAATATCTTACCTTCGATAGCCTTGGGCAGGCGACAGTCAATGATTTTGCGAGCGACGTAGCACCAACGCCAGGTTTCGGCCCGGTTCATGTGCTCACCGGCCCGGATACCAACCTGTACTATACCGACCTCGCGTCGATCTACCGCATCCGCTATACCGCAGGCGGTAACAACCCGCCCGAAGCGGTGATCGATGCGTCGGCGACCACCGGCGACCTACCACTGCTGGTGCAGTTCAGCGGCGCGCTGTCATTCGACGCCGACGCCGAGCCGCTGAGCTATTCGTGGAGCTTCGGCGATGGCGCTACCTCCACGGCGGTGAACCCCAGCCATACCTATACAACCGCCGGCACTTATACCGCACGCCTGACGGTGACAGATCCACGCGGCGGCACCAGCACCGCCAGTGTGACGATCACCGCCGGCAATAAAGCGCCGAGCGCCACGATCCTCGCGCCGACGAGTGGCACAACCTACAACATTGGTGATGTGATCGCGATCAGCGGTGCGGCCAGCGACCCTGAGGACGGCACGCTTGCCGGCGACCGCCTGAGCTGGGAGGTTCGGCTGCACCACAACGATCATGTTCACCCAGGGTGGCAGCGCATCAGTGGTGCAACCGGATCGCTCACCGCCGACGACCACGGCAACAACACATGGCTCGAACTATGTTTGACGGCCACCGACAGCGCCGGGCTCAGCAGTACTGAGTGTCGGTCGCTCTTCCCGAACACTGTTCGGTTGCGGGTGGAGGGTTCACCACCAGGCGCACCGGTTGTTTTCGACGGTGGGACACGCAGCACGCCATTCGAGGCCGATGTGCCAGTGAACTCGTTGCAGACCATCGTTGCGCAGTCGACTGACGACATACGCTTCACACGCTGGTCGGACGGCACCACGACCAGCGACCGTCAGGTTCGCGCTGCGGCGGGTATGGCTACGCTGCGCGCCGAATACGCGATCGCGCCGCTACAATCGTTCTATCGCGGGCTGAACCTGAACGGCAACGCAACAACGATCGACGGGCGCGTCTGGGAGGGCAGCACGGCACCACATGTGATGGTAGTTGGCGAGCCGCTCACACGCCAAGACATAGCGCTGAACCCCGCGACCGACGCCAACCGGACGACCATGATTCGCTCGTCAATCTATGCTGGCGAGGGTGCTGCGGCCGAGGTACTGCTCACGAATGTGCCAAACGGTATCTATTACGTCTTCGTGTATTCGTGGGAGGACGGCGCTGCGAGTACAGGCAACATCCTGGTGCAGGGGCGTGTCGCCGAGCCAGACTTTACGACGAGCGCGCCAGGCAGTTGGACGTACCACGGTCCGTTCCGCGCCAACGTATCGAACGGCACACTCAGCGTCAGCACCAACGGCGACCCGCTCAATCTGTCGGGCATCGAAGTATGGAATGCCGGAAGCTTCACCGGTGCGACACCGTCGGCAACGGCAACGCACATGCCAAGTCCGACAGCGACGCCGACCCTGACGGCGACGCCAAGCTCGACGGTAACACCAAACCCGGGCGGAGGCACCTTCTTCCGTGGCATCAACCTCGGCGGTCCGGCGCTGACGGTGGACGGCAACGCCTGGCAGGCACGCACCGCCAGCGGCTACTCGACAAACGGCACAGTAATGTCGAACCAGTGGCTTACGTTCTCGCCGGCAGCAGGCGGCGGTAGAGCCGCTATGCTGACCGACTGGGTTGCACACTGGGCTCACAACCTGGTTGTGAGCAGCGTTCCGGCCGGCAGCTACGATGTGTATCTGTATGTGATGCAGGATTGGGACGACCCAAATCCTGAATCGTTCACGATCAGCATCGAAGGTCAGACCGCTGGTGGCTGGACACCAGGCAGCGCAGGTAGCTGGGCGCGGCTCGGGCCGTTCCGACGCACGATCGCGGACGGCACAATCAACATCACGACCGGCGGCACCGCACGGTTCGCGGGTGTCGAGATCTGGAGTGTGGGAGCAGCAACAGCGACACCAACGGCGACGCGCACCAACACGCCGACACCATCCAACACGCCGACGGTCACGAACACCGCAACACCATCCAACACGCCCACCAGCACCGCAACACCGTCCAACACGCCGACACCATCCAACACGCCGACGGTCACGAACACCGCAACACCATCCAACACGCCGACGGTCACGAACACCGCAACACCGTCCAACACGCCAACATCATCTAACACGCCAACGAACACGCCGACTCCATCGAATACACCGACCGTGTCAAACACACCAACAGCGACGGCGACACGGACGAATACGCCGACGGCGAGTGCTACACCAACCCGCACCAACACGCCAACGGCAACACGGACGAATACACCGGTGGTGGGCGCAACAACGTTCTATCGCGCGGTGAACATGAACGGTGCCGCACTGACGATCGACGGCAACGCCTGGGCTGCCAACTCCGGTGCCACCAACTTCACCACCAACGGCACAGCGATGTCGAACCAGTGGATGACGCTTGCGCCGGCCGCGACCGGAACCAAGACGACCATGCTCAAGACCTGGCGTCAGCACTGGGCATTCAACATTGCGATGAGCAGTGTGCCAAACGGAACCTACCAGGTGTACGTCTACGTCGTCTCGGACTGGGACAACCCCAGCCCGCCGACCGTGACCTTCAGCCTGGAGGGCCAGTCCGTGGGCACCTACGTCCAGGGTGTGGGCGGCAGCTGGCAGCGGCTGGGTCCGTACACCGCGACGATCTCGGACGGCACGATCAACCTGACCGCCAATCAGGTAGTGAATATTTCAGGCATTGAGGTGTTCCGCAACAACTAGATGAATCAACATATGTGACTCGGAAAAGGCAGGCCAGGGAGGGCGAGCTTCGCCCTCCGTCCCACCCTGACTATCTGGCTGGAAACACGTATCGAATACACGGGGAACATCCATGCATCGCACAACATCGACCGTGGCGCAGCAGCTGCTGCGCCATCCAAACCAGCAACTCATACGTCTTGCCGCACTCCTGCTCCTGGCAGCGCTCGCGAGTGGTAGCGTTGCGTTCGCTCGGTTGTCGGGTGTGATCCACCCGGACAACCCGATCACACGCGAGAACCGGCTGCCAGGCACGAGCGCCTGGAAGAGCCCGAACTTCGCCCAGTACGCCTCCTCCATGGCCCAGCTCGAAGCCCAGGAAGCTGCCTACGAACGCTCCAAGGCCGACAGCGGCGGCGCACTCGTCCAAGCACCCGCCTGGCAATCCGGCGCCGTGATCGAGGGCTATATGGGCCGCACCTCGATCAACAAGGGCGAAACCATCACCCTCCACACCAGCACCACCGCTGCCAGCTACTCCGTCAACATCTATCGCCAGGGCTGGTACGGCGGCTCGGGCGGCAGCCTCAAGTACACCGCCACCAATCTGCCCGGCGCCAGCTATCCGGTACCCGCGCCCGACGCCTTCGGCATGGTCAGCGCCAACTGGCCAGCGGCACTCACCATCCCGACCGACGCCTCCTGGACGAGCGGCATCTATGTGGTCTGGCTCGCGCCCAGCGGCGGCGGTGCGGTGAAGTATGCGCTGTTCGTGGTACGCGACGACGCGCAGCAGGCCGACATCCTCTACCCGGTGCCGACCTCGACTTACCAAGCCTACAACGCCTGGGGCGGCAAGAGCCTGTACGACTACAACTCGCCCGGGGGGCGGGCCTCCAAGGTCTCCTACGACCGGCCGTATGACCACAACGACGGTCTTGGGTTGTACCTTCCCGGCGATTACAACATGGTGCTGTGGCTCGAACGCGAGGGGTATAACGTCACGTATGCGACGAGCGAGGACATCCAGAGCAAACCGAACCTGATGAACGGGCGCAAGGTCTTTCTGAGCAACTTCCACGACGAGTACTGGTCGATGACCATGCTCGACAACCTGGTGTCGTGGCGCGATGCGGGCAAGGATCTGGCGTTCTTCGATTCCAACAACATCTACTGGCAGATCCGCTACCAGGCGAACAGCGCGGGGGTGCCGAACCGTGTGATCGTGTGCTACAAGGACGTGGCGAGTGACCCGATGAGCAGCAGCGGCACACCGCAGCTGACCACGACGTTGTTTCGCAACCCGCCCGTGAACCGCGCCGAGAACTTCATCCTCGGCACTATGTTCGACAATGTGATCGGGTATGGCGAGCACACACCGTGGGTAGTGAGCAATGCCAGCCACTGGATCTACGAAGGCACTGGTCTCAGGAACGGCGACACGATCGACAAGCTGGTCGGCTATGAGTTCGACCGCGTCTACAACGACATCGGCACGACGCCGGCCGGGCTGGAGGTGATTGCCACCTCGCCGGTCAACTTCCCCGAGCTCCAGATCGTCTCGGTGCATCACGCAGCAGTGTACACTGCGCCGAGTGGTGCGATCGTGTTCAACGCCGGCACCAACTACTGGCCCTACTTCCTGCTGGGCAACTGGATCTGGACGCAGGATCCGCGTGTGGAGCAGATGACACGCAATATTCTTAATCGCATGATCGCCGGGAGCGGCACGCCCGGTGCGACCTACACGCCGACACATACCGCAACCCGTACGCTCACACCGAGCGCCACACTCACACCCGATCCGAACGGCGGCAGCTTGTTCCGCGCGATCAACCTGGGTGGCGCCGCCGTGACGGTGGACGGCAACGCCTGGCAAGCGAGCAGCGCGACAGGCTACACAACCAATGGCTCGGCGCAGTCGAACCCATGGATGACGTTGTCACCGGCAGCGAGTGGCGGCAAAGCCACCATGCTGACCGACTGGGTTTCGCACTGGGCGCACGACCTGGTGATTGGCAGTGTACCGGCCGGCAGCTATGACGTGTATCTGTATGTGCTGCAGGACTGGGACGATCCGAACGCACAGGCCTTTACTGTGAGCATCGAGGGCCAGGCAGCGGGCGGTTGGACGCCGGGCGCGGCGGGCAGCTGGGCCAAGCTCGGCCCATTCCGCCGCACGATTTCGGACGGCACGATCAATATCACAACCAGCGGCACCGCGAACTTCGCGGGTGTCGAGATCTGGACTGCTGGGGGTGACCCGGCTGCGACGGCCACACCGACACGTACGAACACGCCAGTGCCGGCCACCAACACCGCCACGGCCACACCGACACGTACGAACACGCCAGTGCCGGCCACCAACACCGCCACGGCCACACCG
>Ga0224722_1001361_pt1 | contig 13568 bp, 10 predicted proteins | sample Balambano_FR1_Me_FD_161646 | JGI IMG/M metagenome (GOLD analysis project Ga0224722, IMG submission 161646) | Freshwater sediment microbial communities from Lake Towuti, South Sulawesi, Indonesia - Balambano_FR1_MetaG | ecosystem: Environmental > Aquatic > Freshwater > Lake > Sediment | place... | reverse complement strand
CGCAGACACATTCCTATCTGGGCAGGCATAGGCTGACAGTGGTTCCCTTCCCCGGCATACTTTCGGCGGTTACATGTCCGTTGTGCATCTCTGCAATCTTCTTTACGATAGCCAGCCCCAGTCCGCTGCCCTGGCCTTTCCTGCCTCTGACCAGAGGTTCAAAGATGCGGTCAGGCAGCAGTTCCAGCGAAATACCGTCACCATCATCGCTTACTTTCAGCCACACAGAGCGTTCATCGGCGGTCAGAGAAATAACGATTGTTGCCCCTGCTTCAGAATACTTCAGACTGTTATCGACGAGATTGCCCAGCGCCCGCGTTACCAGATCCCGATCAACTCCCAGCAGCACGCTTTCATCCGGCATCATGGTCTGTATGGATTTATCTTCGCGCAGCGCCCGCTCATCATACTGGAACAGCACATCCTCCACGATATCCCGCATATCGACCGTCGTAATGGCCAACGGCACGTATGAAAGCCTTGCATCAAACAACATACTATCGACGATACGCGTCAAACGCTGGGCTTCATACTCGATCGTCGTTGCGGTCTGGTGATACTGGGCAGATTCCGGCAGTTGTGCAGCATTCAGGTTACTGGCATGGGCGATAATGGCAGCTAAAGGATTTCGCATATCATGCACCAGCCGCCTCACAAAGTGCTCGTAAAACTGTGCGCTGTCACTGTACTGAGGCATCGGATTAATCACCACGAGGGTCATGCCTTCATCCTGCGGCATCATCTGTAATGACACCTTCTCACCTTCGCCCAACAGCAGGTTCTGTATCTGACGTCTAACCCCTTGCGGTCGCCAGTCCTGCAATAAGCCATGATACGTGCTGATACGATCGTAATAGGTCTTCCCCAGCACATTCGCCCAGGCAACTTTCGCGTTACGATCAAGCAGAATCAAACCCTGTTGGAGCGATTTTTCAGCCGCCTTAACCAGGTGACTGCGCAGACGCGTTGTATCGTACACCACCCGTGCGCGCCACCCAATCCACCGCATTGTCACCGCGAGCCAGACAACAAAGACAGCCACCCACAGCACCCCCTCCGCAGATACGGTAATCACCATCCAGGGAAACGGCCTGCTGGCAGGAAGCAGTACTGCAACCAGGAAGAAACAAGCAAAGGCTCCGATAAAATGGCGGGGAAATCCGCCGCTGTACCAGCCTGTTGCCCCGGCGAACAAACCGAAAGCCATCAATACGACAGCCAGCCATTGAACAGCGCCTGGTTCAGGAAAACGCAGCAGCACTTCAGGCTCATCAGCAAACGGCCTCACAAGCCACAGCAGCGTCGCCAGCCATAACAGATTTTTTGCCAGACGCATGCGGTCGGTATCCTTAAGGCGATAGCCTGTAACCAGAGCCGTGAACGGTTTCAATAAGATCATCACGCTCCAGCCCGAGTTTGCGCCGCAGGGCAGCAACATGACGATCCACAGTGCGTGGATACCCCACCCACTCATACCCCCATACGCGCCCAAGAAGCTCTTCACGCGTCCACTCCCTGTTGGGAGAGCGAGCCAGAAAGGTCAGCAGTGCAAACTCCAGAGGTGTCAGATCAAAATCCTTGCCTCCTCTTGTTACGCGGTACGTTTCTGTATCAATAACAATATCACGAATTTGCAGCACAGAAACGTAGGTCTTGGCCGCCGCCTCGCGCCTGATCTGGGAGACCGCGTTCAGAGTAGCGCGGATCTGGCCAATCAGGGCGGCTGCGTCCCACGGTTTTGTAACAAACGCGATTGCGCCCAGCCCCAGGCTTTCCACCTGCCATTCGGTGTATGAAGTCAGCATGATGACAGGTGTAAACGATGGCATCGTGCGAATGTGTCGCAGCACATCCAGGCCGCTCTCCCGCCCGGATGTGCTTTCGTCCAGCACGATGTCAAGCAGAATCAGGTCGGGGCGCTCCCGCGTGATCAGATCCAGGGCCTCACGCGCGCTGGCAGCCATGCAAACATGAAAGGCGTGGTTCTTCAGGAGTGTGGCAAGCGCATCCCGTATTGCCGCTTCATCGTCAATAATGGCAATCAGCGGAACAGGTTCAGCAGGCTTCATATCAGGTGATGGACATCCTTGCGATCTTGTGTCAGTGTACAACATGGATTGTGGAATTGCCAAAACGGCACGTATCTATCACAATTGTTGCAAATTGTTGTTTGAAATTATCTTCGGTTACTTGCTGTCAGATACTGGTGAAGGCCTATGTCAACCCCTCATAAAGATGCTTTAAATGCGCTTGCTTTTGCCGATCACGGATCACCCGCCGACATACTCGGCCCCCACCTGGATGCCCACGGTCTGACCATCCGTGCCTTTAGACCAGATGCGGTTCGCATGGAGATTATAGGCATCGGTTCGCTGCCCTCTGTGGAGATGCGGCGCGTGCATGATGAGGGCGTTTTTGAAGCCATTATCCCAGGCCAGAAATCAGTGCCAGCTTACCACTTCCTGTGTGAGAATCATTATGGCCAACCTTTTCAGGTGGGTGACCCATATGCCTTCCCAGCCCAGATTGGCGAACTGGATATATACCTGCACGCGCAGGGCACACACCGTACAATCTACAATGTATTGGGAGCGCATCCCAAAACGATACAGGGAGTTGACGGCGTTCATTTCGCTGTGTGGGCACCAAACGCCATGCGCGTTAGCGTTGTGGGCAATTTTAACTACTGGGATGCTCGTTATCACCCAATGCAACCGGTAGGTACCAGCGGCATCTGGGCCTTGTTCATACCCGGCCTAAAGGTTGGCGAAGCTTATAAATACGCTATTCGATCGCACAACAAAGGTTACCAGGCAGAGAAGATTGACCCTTACGCTTTCTTCTCTGAACTGCGCCCCCAAACTGCATCCATCGTCACCGACCTGGGCACATATGTGTGGGGCGATTCTGCCTGGATGACAGCGCGCAGTGAACAGAATATGCTGGAAATGCCGCTTTCCATTTATGAGCTGCACCTGGGAAGCTGGAAGCGCGACGAAAACGGCAACTGGCTGAATTATCGTGATCTGGCGGATCAGCTGGTGCCTTACATCAAAGACATGGGATACACCCACGTTGAAATGCTTCCAGTAGCTGAACACCCTTTTGATGGTTCATGGGGCTATCAGGTCACAGGTTACTATGCGCCCACCAGCCGCTACGGCACACCTGAAGATTTTATGTACTTGGTTGATAAGTGCCACCAGCACAACATAGGGGTCATCCTCGACTGGGTACCAGCTCATTTTCCCAAGGATGGACATGCACTCAGTTTCTTTGACGGCACCCATCTGTACTCGCACGAGGACGCGCGTCTGGGGGAACACCCTGATTGGGGTACCTACATCTTCAATTATGGCCGCAATGAAGTGCGTAACTTCCTGGTAGCCAACGCTCTCTTCTGGTTGAAGGTCTACCACATTGATGGCCTGCGAGTGGATGCAGTGTCGTCTATGGTGTACCTCGATTTTTCGCGCAAGGCTGGCGAATGGATTCCCAATAAGTACGGCGGTCGCGAAAATCTTGAGGCTGTGGAATTCCTGAAGGAATTTAACACTGTCGTGCACGAAGAGTGTCCTGGAGCCTTTACCGTTGCAGAAGAATCCACATCCTGGCCCATGGTATCGCGGCCTACTTACCTCGGGGGGCTGGGCTTTACATTCAAGTGGAATATGGGCTGGATGCACGACACACTCAATTACATTAAACAAGATCCGGTATACCGCAGGTACGCACACAACCAACTGACATTTGCTATGGTCTACGCCTATACAGAAAACTTTGTTCTGTCTCTTTCACACGATGAAGTGGTACACGGCAAAGGCTCGCTGGTAAACAAGCCGCCTGGTGACTGGTGGCAAAAATTCGCAACCCTGCGGCTGCTGATGGGGTATCAGTACACAAGCGTTGGCAAAAAGCTTAACTTTATGGGCCATGAAATTGGCCAGTGGCGGGAATGGAGCGAAGTTCGTGCGCTGGATTGGGAACTCCTGGAACTCCCAACACATGCTGGCATACAAAAGTGGCTTCGCGACCTTAACCACTTCTATCAGTCAACGCCAGCGCTCCACGAAACTGATTACACGCCAGAGTGCTTCCAGTGGATTGAGCCAAACGACTACGAGCAGAGTGTCTACAGCTACATCCGTTATTCCAAGGATCGCAGCGATTTTGTAATCGCGGTAGCCAATTTTACCCCCGTACCACGCGAAACCTATCGCATCGGTGTGCCAGAGCTGGGGCATTATGTAGAGGCAATGAACAGCGATTCCAGCCTCTACGGCGGCAGCAACGTGGGTAACTATGGTGGTCGTGACGCTGAGCCACGCCCCTGGCACAGACAGAACTACAGTCTGGCGCTTACGCTGCCCCCACTGGGTATCCTCATCCTGCGCAAGCAGCAGGCTTGATGCGCATCCTCACGCTTAATACTTGGTGCCCGCCATATGCAAAGCATATACCGATGCGGGCACTGGCAATCGCCGATGAAATACGGGTGATCGCTCCCCAGTTGGTTTGCCTGCAGGAAATGTACCTGTCAGCTCCCCGACTGGCCCTAATCGCGCAGACAGCCGGTATCCTGCCACACTGGCATTATTTTGCGTCCGGGCTGGTGGGCAGTGGTTTGCTCACTTTGTCCACCTACCCAATCCTGAGAACAGCTTTCCTGCCATTTCGCCTGCGAGGCAAACCAGAAAAGATACACCACGGAGACTACTACGCAGCAAAGGGAATTGGTCTGACCGTCATCGACACACCTGATGGCGTCCTCAATGTATTTAACACTCACACACATGCGCAGTATCATCCATCTCCGGACGATGAATATCGCTTCTATAACCATTCCAATCTGCTGGAGGCGGCTCTGTTTGTTCGTCACTACGCACAGCCCGGCTGTCCGCGTATCCTGTGCGGCGACCTCAACACACTCCCCACTGAGTTAGGGTATCGTATAATTACCCACCTGACCGGCCTGGAGGACTTGTGGTTAGCTCAGCACCCACAGGCTCCAGGCTATACGTATGCGAGCGCTAACCCTTATTCCAATGAGCATGATCAGCGCCTGGATTACATCCTGGCAGATGCGATACGGGTATCGGCAATTCGTATTGGCTTTACAGAGTCGCCTGGTGCCATCAGCGCCCTCGCTTACTCTGATCATTACGGGCTGATTGCTGATTTTGACCTGACGCCTGAAAGCGGCTCCCTCGTTCCACAATTCAGCGACAGGCAGATACGAACAGCGCTCACGGAACTTCACGAGGAGGCGGTTATTGAACTGAAGCTCGCAGCAAACAGTAGGCGGCGCGCGCTCACTATGTCGGCTTTATCGGTACTCAGCCTGTTCGACGCAGTGGGCACACTGCGCCCGTTCGTTAGACATTTTGGCCGCCCCGCCCGGCTCCTTCGCAGCATGATCAGCCTTCTGATTGTACTCTATGGAGTGGGCAATCTGTTTCACTTCTGGCTCAATCTCGGTGCGCGTGAACAGGTCATCAGGCAGTTCCGCGATGAACTGGCCTATTATCTCACAGATCAGGAAACCTGAAACGAGGCGCTGCAATGCGTACCAGAACGATCGTCCACCTTGATCTTGACGCATTCTTCTGCTGCGTGGAAGAGCTTAAAAGACCATCGCTGCGTGGCAAGGCCTTTGCAGTAGGTGGCAGGCCGGATCAGCGCGGCGTGGTGGCATCCTGTTCATACCCTGCCAGGGCCAAAGGTGTGCGCTCAGCAATGCCGATGTCGCAGGCAGTGCGCCTGGTGCCGGGCCTTATCGTCGTACCCCCATCCTTCAAGGATTACCAGCATTACAGCGAACGTGTGATGCATATCCTCCACCAAATCACGCCCATTGTAGAACAGATTTCGATCGATGAAGCCTTTCTTGACGTCACAGGCACCACGACGCCGCCACTTCTGTTGGCTGAATCACTTCAGAAACGCATTTACGCAGAATGTGGTCTGCCGTGCTCTATTGGCATCGCCTGCAACAAACTCGTCGCCAAAATAGCGACTGGTCAAGGCAAAGCCCATGCACAACACACACATACACCCTGTGCGATAGAAGTCGTTCCACCACTCACAGAAGCAGCCTATCTTGCACCCATGCCGATTACAGCCCTGTGGGGCGTGGGCGAGAAAACAGCAGCACGCCTGAAAAGCCTCAACATCAGCCGTATTGGCGACCTTGCCGCAGTCGACCAAGCTGTGCTGGAACGTATGCTTGGCAAGCACGGCAGAGACCTGTGGGAGCGAGCCAATGGTGTAGACAATCGTCCAGTAGTCACAGAGCATGAGACTAAATCCATCAGCAGTGAGACAACCTTTGATGTCGATGTTTATAGCCTCAGCAGCGCAGAAGCCGCCCTTAGCGGTCTGGCGGTCACGGTCGCAAAGCGTTTGCGCCGTGACAATCTGCAAGGCACTACAATCAGAATTAAACTGCGCTGGAGCGATTTCACCACCATTACTCGTCAGTCGAGTGTAAAGAAACCGGTCAACCATGAAACCGAGATAACTGATCATGCCATCAGCCTGCTGCGCGCCTGCTGGACAGGCTCGCCCGTGCGCCTCATAGGCGTAGGTGTAAGCAATCTGTCCCGCGTACAGGAACAGCTTTCCCTTTGGGGCAGCGAGAATCGCGTAAAATCACACACCGTTGCCCGGATGCTGGACGACCTGCGCGACAAATTCGGCAGCGACATCATCCGGCTTGGCAAAGAGTTCAAGCCGCCAAACGACAGTTAACCTCGTCATTTAACATTCGCCTGATATAATGCCGTGGCTCATACATCAAATATCAGGATAACGCAGTGCAACGTAGAGACAACATTCGTAACATCGCAATCATCGCACATGTCGATCACGGCAAAACAACCCTGGTGGATGGCATGCTGAAGCAGGCCAAAGTATTCCGTGAAGGAAGCCAGGTAGAAGAACGCGTGCTGGATTCCAACGCGCTGGAACGCGAACGAGGCATTACCATCCTGGCCAAAAACACCGCCGTTAAGTGGAATGACATCAAGATAAATATTGTGGATACGCCAGGCCACGCCGATTTTGGTGGCGAGGTGGAACGTGTGCTGAATATGGTTGATGCAGCGCTTCTGCTGGTTGATGCTGTTGAAGGCCCAATGCCACAAACACGCTTTGTGTTGCGCAAGGCGCTGTCGCTGGGTCTCAAGGTGATCGTGATCATTAATAAGGTGGATCGTGCCAATGCGCGCGTGGACGAGGTTCTGAACGAAACGTTCGATCTGTTCATCGAACTGGGCGCATCGGATGAACAGGCAGACTTCCCCATCGTATATGCCATTGGTCTTATGGGACGGTCAGGATACACCCCTGATGACCTGCGGCCAGATCTTACTCCCCTCTTCGAAACAATCGTGAAGGAAGTGCCAGCACCTGTGGTAGAACTTGAAGCGCCCGCCAGAATGCTCATTACGACCCTGGAGTACGATAATTATAAGGGACAGATAGGCATTGGAAGGCTGGTCAGCGGCAGGATTCACAAGGGCATGTCCGTCGTCAGGCTTACGCCTCGCGGTGAGCGGGTTAACGGGCGTATTGAGTACCTCTTTGGCTTTCACAATCTGCAAAAACAAGATATCGAAGAAGCGTCAGCCGGCGATATCGTCGCCATTGCCGGCATTGACCCTCTTGAAATCAGCGATACCATTGCTCATCCTGACGTACAGGAAGCACTTCCTGCTATCCTGGTGGAAGAGCCTACAGTTCGTATGACTTTTGGGGTCAACACCTCCCCGTTTGCTGGACGTGAGGGCAAGACTGGCCTGGGAACCTCGCGCAGGCTTCGGCAGCGCTTGTATGAGGAAACACGCAGCAATGTAGCGCTGCGTGTTGAAGACGGCGAAACGCCTGACCGCTTTGTGGTGAGTGGTCGTGGCGAACTTCATCTTGGCATTCTGATAGAAACCATGCGCCGGGAAGGCTACGAATTTGAGGTCAGCAAGCCAGAAGTCATCTACATGAAGGGAGAAAACGGCGAAACCCTGGAGCCAATTGAACAGGTGTACGTCGAAGTGGCAGATGAGAAAGTCGGCACGATTGTAGAACTGCTGGGTGAACGCCGCGGACAAATGCAGGATATGAAAACGGAAAACGGCACAACCTATATTCAGTACCTGGTGCCTACGCGCGGTCTGCTGGGGTTTCGTGCGCACCTCATGCGCGCCACAAGCGGAATGGGCCAACTTCACAGCATATTTGACAGCTACCAGCCCGTCAGCGGTGAAGTGCCAGGTCGGCGCTTCGGCAGTTTGGTCGCAATGGAACAAGGCACCACTACCGCCTATGCGCTGGTAAACCTCCAGCAGCGCGGCACTTTCTTCGTCACCCCCGGTACGGAGGTTTATGAAGGGATGGTTGTTGGGGAACACATTCGCCCGGAAGACATGCCGATGAACGTCACTAAGGCAAAGCATCTCACAAACTTCCGTGAAAAGCCAACTGAAGTCGTGGCCGGCCTCATCCCCCCACGAAATCTTAGCCTCGATGACTTTATCGAGTTCCTTGCCGAGGATGAACTGCTGGAAGTAACGCCGCAGTCACTGCGCCTGCGTAAGCGCATACTTGATACAGAGCTTCGCATGCGCGAGGATAAACGCCGTAAACAGCTTGTCAGTGGATAATTAGCCTTGAAGATCTTGGTCCTCGTTGTAGTGGCGCTTTGCCTGACGGCTGGCGCCACCGCCCAACAATCTGCAACACCCACACTACAGGCCACAGATGCCGTGCCATACCAGGTAACCGTATCACCGATCCGGCAGGGCCGCATCGGCATGGCACACTTTGCTGAAGATGTAACTGCCGCACCGGGCGGGCAGTTTCTTGACACAGAAGTCACCTTCTTCAGAATACCGGGCAACACGGGCTGGTATGCCTTCCTTTATGCGCCCATGACCCAGGCCCCCAGAAATTACCCGCTGACTGTAAGCATCGCCGATGTCGAAATCGAAATCCCAGTAGAGATTACCAGCGGCGGCTTCATTCAGCAGCAGGTTATTGTCGTTGGTGAAGGCAATACTCTGCTTAATCGAGAAATCGAAGACCTGGAACTGGAACAGCTTTATGAACTCAGCAAAGGCGTCACAGAGGTGGTTTACTGGCAGGATTACGGTTTCATACATCCGGTAGACACCGAACTCACGTCTCCATTCGGTGCCCAGCGTGTGTTCAACGGGCTGTACGAAAGCCTGCACACCGGTTGGGATTACAACGCGCCTACCGGCAAGCCTGTAGTAGCATCAGCGCCTGGCATCGCAGCATTCGCAGGTCGATTGGATATACGCGGCAACTATGTGCTCATTGATCATGGCTATGGGCTCTATTCTGGATACGCTCACCTCTCGGTGGTGCACGTAACGCAGGGCCAGGAAATTTACCAGGGGCAGGTAGTCGGCCAGGTAGGCACCACCGGACGCAGCAGCAGTGCCCACCTGCACTTTGAGATGCTTTTTCGTGGTAACTGGGTCGATAGCGCTGATTTTATCGCGATTGATCTGCCCCGTTGATGCCAACAGCTACGATGTAATGCCCTGCATAAGCGGCAGCAGTAAAAACCGTAAAGCAGTGGGTAGGCGTCTTGCCCAGCTTTGCTCGTTATGCTGCCCCTGTGGATCCTCAACATACAGGAAGTTGTCGTCCGTATACCCCTTGGCGCGCAGCGTTTCTGCCAGCCGGCGCGTGCCACGCATATAAGCGGGCCCGTTGCGCCCTTCCCTGCCACCAATATCAAGATACAGGCGCCCATGCGGCGACGTGATACGTTCTACCGCTTCCACTATTTTGCCACCAGCGAACCAGTAACTTGGGCTGAGCGCCGCAGCAAAACCAAACACATGTGGATACTGCAAATACCCATACAGGCTGATCAGGCCACCCATAGAGGAACCGGCGATACCCGTAGCCCATGCGTCTGGAATCGTGCGGAAATCTTCGTCAATCAGAGGCTTAACCGTCTGGGCCAGAAATTGCAGGTAATCATCCCCGGCAGATTGTTTCATGCGAAACCGAATGTCAGTATATGGGCTGTATTCAGCCATTCGCTGCTCATTATTCGGGATACCTACGACGATCGCTTCAATACCCTCTTCAGCCAGTTGTGTCATGGTCTCGTCGACACGCCACTCACCCGAAAAGCTCGTGTAGTCGTCAAAGAGATTGTAGCCATCGTGCATGTACAGCACTGGATAACGCCGTGTGCCATCATAGGAATATGGCAACCAGACCAAAAGGTCACGTTCGTTACCCAGCTCTGAACTGTGTACGGCCTTTGTATGCAAGAGGTTCCCTACAACAGAATGCTGCCTGTTGCTCTTATAGTCGGTCCATTGAACCATATTGCCTCCCTGAAGCAGCACTATGCGAGACTTCGAAACGCTTCGACTTCACAATCTTTCCCTAGTTCTGCTGATTGTCAACTGGTGCCACTGTTTTATTACACACTTTTAACGCTGCGCTATTCTGCTACTATATTCGTGCACTGTTCGGCACGCTGCCGGCAGCACAGCCGCGCTATTCGCATTGAGGGAGCAAAACACCTGATGGCTGAAATCTCCAGCGCCAGTCCATTTCGTCATACCTACACACCACCGCGGATAAATGGTGACTTCCAGGGCAAGCATATCATCTCTGTCGATCAGTTCTCGCGTGGGGATCTGCTGACTCTCTTCGATGCAGCGCGTTCCATTCGCAAGCGGCTTCACCAGCACGATCGCGGCCTCACGGAAATCTGCGCTGGGCGTGTCATGGCCTCTCTTTTCTTCGAAGCCAGCACACGCACCGATATGTCGTTTCAGGCTGCAATGCGCCGCCTGGGTGGCGATGTCATCAGCGTTAGCAATGGAATCCAGTTCTCTTCTATGTATAAAGGTGAAGACCTGGCAGATACCGTTAGAGCAGCGGGATGCTACGCGGATGTCATTGTGCTGCGGCACCCACAGGTAGGCAGCACCTATGAAGCCGCCTACTATCTCGATATGCTTAACAAGCGAATCAAAAATCATACAATCGTCGTAAGCGGCCGGGATGGGGTCGGTGAGCACCCCACTCAGGCACTGCTGGATATGTTTACAATTTTTGACCAGAAAGGCACGATAGATCACCTTCACATTACCCTGGTGGGCGACCTTCTGAATGGCCGTACCGTACATTCCCTGGCAAAACTGGTCGCATACTTTCAGCCGCGCGGCACCACGCTCAACTTTGTCGCGCCAGACAGCCTGCAGATGCCTGCGCCCATTGTCACCATGCTGGGTGAACTCAGCATTCGGGTGGTCCAAACCGATACACTGGCAGATGTTCTGGGCACTTCAGACGTCCTGTACTGGACACGCATTCAGGAAGAACGCTTTCAGCCAGAAGAGTATGAAACAATCAAGGATCGCTTCATTCTGACGCCACCAGTGCTTGAAGATGCCCGTAAGGACCTCATCGTGATGCATCCTCTGCCGCGCAAACACGAGATGGGCACGCCTGAAGATCATGACGTGCTTGATACCGATCCTCGCGCAATTTACTTCGAACAGATGGAGAACGGCATGTTCGTTAGGATGGCCCTGTTGGCAAAGGTACTTCGTGGTGCTTATGTCTGAACAGGTGCGTATCACAGCGCCTCTGGACCCCCACTGTCACCTGCGCGACCTGGAATGGACGCACAAAGCCACCTTCTCCAGCGAAACCGCAGCAGCGCTTGCGGGTGGCTACTGGGCAGTGTTCGATATGCCCAATACACCGCCATCAACCATTACTCCGCAGGCGCTCGAACGAAAACTTATGGCAATTGCTGCCGCTGCCAGATGCGACTGGGGAGTGTATTACGGGGCCTCTCAGGCCGACAATACAGCTACCTATAATCAGATCAACCATCTCACATGTGGGCTTAAGATTTTCTGCAACGCCACCACTGGCAACCTACTGGTAGAAACCCAGGAGGAACAACGGCGCCATATAATGGCCTGGAATGGCAAGAAGCCCATTGCAGTACACGCAGAAGGCGAAACAGTTGATGGCATCCTGGAAATTGTCCGCGAAACAGGAAGGCAGGTTCACTTCCTGCACATCAGCACCCAATATGAAATTGAACGGCTGCGGGCGGCAAAAGCAGAAGGCCTGCCTGTAACTGTCGGGGTTTGCCCTCATCACCTTTTCCTGACCGAGGCTGATGAAGCACACCTTGGCACATTTGGACAGATGAAGCCTGGTCTGAAAACCTCGCAGGATCGCGATGCTCTCTGGCAGGCGCTGAACGACGGCGTAGTAGATGTGATAGAAAGCGATCATGCGCCACATACTGCCGAAGAGAAGCAAAGCAGCCACCCCCCCTTTGGCGTGCCGGGGCTGGAAACGACCATTCCGCTAATGATGACAGCCGTCGATGAAATGCGTGTTCCATTAAAGACTGTCATCGACTGCGTCAGCACCAATCCACGGCGTATATGGGGTCTGGAAGCGCCGCCAGAGACCTTCTGCGTAGTAGAGCTGGGCGTTACAGACTACATAAACGCATCTACAATGCATACTGCCTGTGGCTGGACACCCTTCGAAGGCATGAAAATTACTGCGCGTATTGCAGAAACCTGGATTCGTGGCAGGAAAGCATATCATCGCGGCGAAGTACTGGCTCAGCCTGGTGAGGGAGCTAACCTGTTTGTATGAACGTTTCTGTTGCAGTGGTCAGCGCTCATTCCTGGCTGTATCGTATCGCGCGAAGTTTCCTGTTCCGTTACCCGGCCCAGCAAGCCCATGACCACTTACTACGGGTGCTTGAGTGGTGCGATAACCAGCCTTCCATCGTGGGCGCTGCCCACCTCATCAACCATCTGACTGCTGCCCGGCACGACTTTGTCGTTGGCGGTGTACGGCTCCATCATCCACTTATGATGGCCGCAGGCTTTGTGAAGGGCAAAGGCTACGCAACGGAAGAGGAAGCGCTGGCCGCCGTCGCAAAAGGTGAGAACCTCATTCCCGGCTGGCGTATTGTGCCAGCGCTCGTCGGCATAGTAGAGTTTGGCTCCTACACACGTTACCCAAGAACAGGCAACAGCGGCACAATCATATGGCGTCACGCCTCCACACGCTCATTGCAGAATCGGGTAGGCTTACGCAACCCTGGCGCAGCGGCGGCTTCGCTCTTTCTATCAAAGCACAAGGCGCATCTTCCGCCCGTGTTTGGCATCAATGTGGCGGTAAGTCCTGGGCTAAATGAAACAGCCGCAGAAGCGCGGGAGGTGGCGGAGAGTTTGGCGCTCTTCCTCACCGCAGGTGTAGTGCCATCCTGGTTTACCCTTAACATCAGTTGCCCTAACACCGAAGATGATCCTAAAGCACACCAGACAGAAGCGCACGCAACCGCGTTGTGTGAGGCGTCTCTGGCAGTACTCAGGCACACTAATGTGCCCTTGTGGGTTAAGATCGGGCCAGATCTTTCTGTGGGCCAGCTTGGCGCACTTGCACGGGTATTTGCAAAGTTGGGTGTGAGAGCCATTGTTGCCACCAACACACTGCCCCGCCCTGTTCCGCAGAACCCTACCCTGCGGGGT
>Ga0224722_1001360_pt1 | contig 13570 bp, 11 predicted proteins | sample Balambano_FR1_Me_FD_161646 | JGI IMG/M metagenome (GOLD analysis project Ga0224722, IMG submission 161646) | Freshwater sediment microbial communities from Lake Towuti, South Sulawesi, Indonesia - Balambano_FR1_MetaG | ecosystem: Environmental > Aquatic > Freshwater > Lake > Sediment | place... | reverse complement strand
GGGGGCGAAGGCCGACCTCGTACTGCTCGACTTCAACGCTGCGCATATCCAGCCGGTCGGCGATGTGCTGGCCAGCATCGTCTACAACGCGCGAGGCAGCGACGTGGATACGCTGATCGTGGACGGCCGCATCATCATGCGCGACAAGCGTTTCGTGGACATTGACGAGATGGCGTTGCTGGACGAGTGCCGCGACCGGGCGAGGCATTTGGCCCGGCGCGCCGGAATTACCCAACATGAGCCTTGAATCCCACATCACCCAATTGAGCCGCCACGGCATCGTGGACATGCACTTCGATCTGCTCATGGACTTGTATGAGAAGCGCAGCCGGGCAGGCGTGCTGGGCACTGATCACTGGCCGCACCTCAGCGCGGGCGGCATCGGCGTGGTGGCGGCTGCCATCTTTATCGAGGAAAAATATCTGCCGGAGATGGCATTGCGCGTCGGGCTGGGCCAGATCGCGCGCTTGTATGAGGAGGTGGCGCGCGATGACCGCTTCGCCATCTGCCGCAGCTACGCCGAGATCACGGCGGCGCGCGACAAAGGCCAGATCGCGTTGCTGATCACGATGGAGGGCGTCGAGCCGCTGGGCAACGACCCCGATATGCTGCGCGCCTTCTACGAGTTGGGCGTGCGCAGCATCGGCCTGACCCACGCGCGCCGCAACATGGCCGGCGATGGCGGCGTGTTCGCGCCAAGTGGCTCATCGCCACAGGGGCTGACGCGCTTTGGCAAAGAGGTGATCCGGCGCTGCGAGGAACTGGGCATCCTGATTGACCTGGCTCACCTGAACCCGGCCGGCGTGGACGACGTGTTGGCGCTGACGACCCAGCCGCTGTGCATCACCCACACCAACGCGCGCACGTATTACGACATCGAGCGCAACAGCAGCGACGCGCAGCTCAAGGCGGTTGGCCAGCGCGGCGGGGTCATCGGGGTGAACGCAGTCTTGGTGTCGGGCAAGCGAGCGAAGACCACGCTCGATCACTATGTGGATCACATCGAGCACGTGGCGGCAGTGGCGGGCATGGATCACGTCGGCATCGGCTTCGACTTCTTCGAGTTCATCTGGAAGCACATGGCGGAGGCCGAGAAAGACGCCATCAGAAAGCTGGCTGAGGTGCACTTCATCCCTGACCTCACGCACCATGGCCACGCGCCCAACCTCATCAAAAAGCTGATCGAGCGCGGTTGGAACGACGCCGACATCGAGAAGGTGCTGTGGCGCAACTGGATGCGCCTGCTGGCGCAGGTGTTGAAGTGAAAAGTAAGAAGTGAGAAGCTCGTGCCCGGCTCTTAAGAGCCGGGCACAGCAAACAGTGAGAAGCTATTCACTTCTGACTTTTGTCTTCTACCTTCCGTAAGTCACAGTCAGCTTCTTCAAGCGCGCCTTCACGTCGTCGTTCAGCAAGTCCCAAGTCAGGCGCCACGACCAGTTACCCTCGGCGCGGCCGGGGAAATTCATGCGCGCATCGCTGCCCAGGCCCAGCCAGTCCTGTGCGGTCACGACAATCGTGTTGGCCACCGACATCATCAGCAGCCGGATCAAATCCCACTGAATGGCCGAGCCATCGGTGCCGGTGTAGTCGAGCACTTCCTGACGCGTCTTCGCATCCAGCTTCTCGAACCAGCCGACGGTAGTGTCGTTGTCGTGCGTGCCGGCATAGGCCACCGTGTTGGGCACGTAGTTGTGCGGCAGGAAGTCGGACGACGTATCGGCCACAAACGCGAATTGCAGCACGCGCATGCCAGGGAAGCCCAGGCCGTCGCGCAACGCCTCGACCTCCGGCGTGATCACCCCCAAGTCCTCGGCGATGATCGGCAGGTCGCCCAGCTCGCGCTTGATCGCTTGGAATAGCGCCTTGCCCGGCCCCTTCACCCACTTGCCCGTGATCGCGGTCGGCTCGCTGGCCGGCACTTCCCAATACGCCTCGAAGCCCCGGAAGTGGTCAATGCGGATGTAATCGAACAGTTGGAAGGCGCTGCGCAGACGCTCCACCCACCAGGCGTAGCCTTGTTGGGCCATCACATCCCAGCGATACAGCGGGTTGCCCCAGCGCTGGCCGGTGGGGCTGAAGTAATCCGGCGGCACACCTGCAACGGCGGTGGGGTTGCCGCGCTCATCGAAGTGGAAGAGTTCACGGTGCGACCAGGCATCGGCGCTGTCGTAGGCCACGAAGATGGGGATATCGCCGATGATCTTGATGCCCTTGTCGTTGGCGTATTTCTTGAGCGCGCCCCACTGGCGAAAAAACTGGAACTGGTAGTACTTCTGCTTTTGGATGTCGTCCGACAGTGTCCGCTCGGCGCGGGCGCGCGCGGTCGGCGTGCGGCGGGCGATGTCATCTTCCCAGGTGTTCCAGGCTTCGCCATTGTGCGCGTCTTTCAGCGCGATGAAGAGTGCGTAGTCATCCAGCCAGGATGCGTTTGTTTTGCAGAACTCGTCCAACGCTGCTTGAAGCTCCTTCGACGCGTATTGCCGAAAGTGGATATACGAGTTGTGCAACACCTCTTGCTTGAACTCGATCACGTCGCCGAACTCAACTTTGCCATCCTCAAACTCAGGCGCGTCCTCCAGATCTTTGGCCGAGAGCGCGTTTTCGCGCGCCAGATGCTCCAGGCTGATTAGCAGTGGGTTGCCAGCGTAGGCCGAGAAGCACTGATACGGCGAGTCGCCATAGCCAGTCGGGCCGAGCGGCAACACTTGCCACAGCTTCTGGCCGGTCTGGGCCAGCGTGTCTACAAAGCGGTATGCGTGGTCGTTGAACTCGCCGATGCCAAATCTTCCGGGCAGCGATGTGGGATGAAGAAGGACGCCGCTTGCTCTTTCCATGATGCGATGCTCCTGTTGAAACTTCGACGCACGGATTCTAACTGGTTCAAGTCTGTTGGCGTAGCCACGGCTACGGATAGAATCGCCCCGTGCAAGTGAACGCCAACACGCGTGTGAATACCGGGCAGGCAACCGCATTCGCTGCCACTGCTGCTGCCACACAAGCCGCCACGCACAAGCCGCTGTGGCGCAGCCTGATCGAAGTCGCCATTGCAGTCTGCATCGTGGTGGTGCTGGCTAACCTGGTGTTTGCCTCGGTCGAGATCAAGGACGACAGCATGAGCCCAACGTTGCGCCCAGGACAGCGCGTGTTGGTCAGCCGCCTGCCCTATCTCCTTGCGCCACCGCAGCGCGGTGATATCGTCATCGTCCGCAACCGCATTGACCCAAGCGCATGGGAAACACGGCGCGTGATCGGCGGGCCCGGCGACCGATTGGACATCAAAGGCGCGCAGGTGTCGGTGAATGGTCAGCCTTTGCGCGAGCCGTATCAGCCCGAGAACCTGGAACGCGTGAGTGTCAATCCGCTGACGACAGGCCAATATCAGTTGGTCGAAGATCAAATCTTTTTGATGAACGACAACCGCGCAGATTTGGATGACAGCCGCTCCTACGGCGCATCGTCGGCCGATGACATCGTCGGGCGGGCATGGCTGGTCATGTGGCCACTCGAAAATGTCGCGGCGGTTAATCATGCGCGAGCAGCGAGCAGGGAGCAGTGAGCAGTGAGCAGTGAGCAGTGAGCAGTGAGCGGTGAGCGGTGAGCGGTGAGCGGTGAGCGGTGAGCAGTGAGCGGTGAGCGGTGAGCGGTGGCCGTCATGCGCCGCCGTGCTGGGTAGAATCCCAGCGCATTACTTAAGGTGCGGTGCAGGCATGGAGCGACGCATGAACAAGTTTATTGACCACACACTGTTAAAGCCCGACGCCACGCGCGCCCAGGTGGAGAAGGTGTGCGCGGAAGGTGTGCAGTATCAGTTCGCCTCGGTGTGCGTGAATGCGTGCTGGACAAAACTGGCGTATGAGTTGCTGCAAAAGAGCGGCGTGAACGTATGCATCACGGTCGGCTTTCCGCTCGGCGCGACCACGACGCTGGTCAAGGTGTTTGAGGCCGATCAGGCCATTGACGCAGGCGCGGCCGAAATAGATATGGTGATTAACGTTGGCGCGCTCAAAAGTGGCCTGCACGAATTCGTGCACGACGACATCGCCGGCGTGGTCAAGACCTGCCATCGCGTCAAGCAAGCAGGCGCGTTGCTCAAGGTCATCATCGAGACGGCCCTGCTGACCGACGGCGAGAAGCGACTCGTCTGCAAGATCGCCAAAGACGCCGGGGCCGATTTCGTCAAGACGTCTACCGGCTTCAACGGCGGCGGGGCGACGGTTGAAGATATCCGGCTGATGCGCGCAGTCGTTGGGCCAGACATGGGTGTGAAGGCCAGCGGCGGCGTGCGCACCTACGAGCAGGCTGTGACCATGATCGAAGCCGGTGCCACCCGCATCGGCACCAGCAACGGCGTGGCCATCATGCAAGGTGTAAAAGCCGCCGACGCGGCGCAAGGCGATTACTAACTCACGTTGCGCAGGAACTCTCGCAAAGGCCGCAAAGCCGCAAAGCACCCCCTTAACCTTGCGCCTGCGCGCCGTTGCGAGAGAGCGATTTCACGGCTGCGGTGTGGCGCCAAACACGGGGTTGAACACCGTGACGGCGCGCTGCTGCACGGCAGTCTGCCCCGAGGCGCCCTGCGCCTGAATCTGATACACGAAATAGCCCGGCTGCGATATGCAATCCTGAAATGATCCGGTGATGTTGCCGCGCGCCGCCTGCGATTGTGGCAGGCCGACATTGTTGCGGGTCACGCTCACAAACGTGGCGTTGCTCACGTTCCAACTCACGGTCGTGCACGAGTTGGTGGGCAGTTGGCTGGGCGACACGTTGAACGAGTTGATCACCGGCCCCTGACCGGGCTGGGTGACCACGTTCAGGATGCGTTGGGCTGTGGCTTGTCCCCCCGGCCCAAAGGCCTGCAAGGTGTAAACGTATTCACCACGTTGTTGCGGGCACTCCTGAATGCTGCCGCTGATCGGCCCATTGTTCACCACGACGTTGCTGTTGCGCGTCAGCCGCACATTGCTGGCATTGCCGGTCACATTCCAGGTGATATTGACGCACTGGCCTAGCGTGATTTGAAAGCCGGGCGTAAAGACGAAGTTCTGGATGACCGGGTTGCCGCCGCCACCCCCGCCGATGACCTGAATCTGAATCTGCCGAATCTCGGTGCTGCCGCTCGTCAACAACGCGCGCAAGTTATAAGTCGTCGTCACTTGTGGGAATACGGTTTGTTGACCGACGGCCACGACGGGGAACTGCTGCCACGGCTGTCCGTCGGCATAGAAGTAGACCGCCACGACGCCCTGCGCGTTCCAACTAAACACGACCGGCTGGCCCGGCGTCACTTGCGTGGTGTTGGCGGTGAAGAAGATACCCGAGGCGGGGGTCGGCGTGGGTAACGTCGGCGCAGGCACCTGGATGCCCACCCACACGCGCGTGCCAAATGCTCTGCCCTGCGCGTTGCGCATCTGCCAGAAGCCCTGATACACGCCCGGCGTGGTCGGCGCGATCAGGTTGACGAAGAAGTCCACGACCTGCCCCGGCGGCACCGGCCGTGCGATGCCTTGCGGCTGACCACCCATTTGCGCCAGCGGCGAGTTGCCGCCCGCAAAGGCGAACGTGTAGGCCGTCGTCCAGGTGCACGTGCCAGAGTTGCGCACCCGCCAGCCCTTTTGAAATGGCTGGCCCGGTTGCAGCACCGGCGGATTCCTCATGTTGTTGTCGTTGTAGTTCAGGTCGGCCACGTAGCTCATGCCGTCAATGCAGCCGACTGGCGTGGGCGCGACGACGATGACGCCAGGCGTGGGTGTGGGAGCGATCGGCGGCGTAGGAATCTCGCCAGGCGACAGGTTGAAGTAGCGCTGGATCAGGCCGTTGACCGTGCCGTCACTCTGGGCGCTGACCAACGCCTGATTGAGCGCAGCCAACAGCGTAGATCCCTTGCGCGTTGCAAACGCCAGCCGTTGCGGGTTCAAGCCTTGACCGACCAGCCTAAATTGGTTTGGCTGGCCGGCCACCAATTGATTCAGCGGCGCGATGTCGGCCACCACCACATCCAGTTGTTGATCGCGCAAGGCATTCGCGGCCTGAGTAGCGTTCTCGAAACTGACGAGGTTGTTGGCCAACATCTGGCCAGTTTGCACAAGTGACTGCCTGAGCCACGTCTCATACACGCTGCCGCGTTGCACGCCCACGCGCAACGGCGCCAGTTCGGGCAGGGCGCGTATGGCCGTGATGTTCGAGTTGGCGCGGGCGACGATGCCATCCTCGCCGATGTAATAGTAGTTGGTGAAGTCCACCACTGCCTGCCGCTCTGGCGTGACCGAGAGCGCAGCAGCAGCAGCATCCACCTGACCTAGGCGCAAGGCATCGAGCACGCCATCGAAGGCGTAATCCTGAAAGACAGCTTCGACGCCGATCCGCTGGGCCAGCACGCGCATGAGCGCGATGTCGAAGCCATCCAGTTGAAAGCTCTGCGTGTAGAAGCTGAACGGCGGGTAATCGGCCGATGTGCCGACCATCAACCTGCCCGTCGCGCGCACACGCGCCAGATCGTCATTGGCCGGTGTCGGCGTTGGTGGGATGGGCGTCGCTGTAGGCGCTGGGGTCGGGTTTGGGCCGCACGCCGTCAGCGCAATGACAACGATGATGCATGGAACAAGAGTGCGCCAGAATGGCTTCATATCCGCAGTGTCCTCCTCGGGTGCGCGGATGATAACTGCGATACGGATTCCGGGCTTGAGATCGCTTTGACGAAACGCTTACGATTCGCGCCGAAAGAGATTGCGGCGTTGATATTCGGCCACGGCTTCGCGCACAAACGCCGCCGTCTGGGGCGCGTTGTAATCGCGCTCCAAGCTGTCCGCGACGGCCAGCAACTCGGCCTCGGTCGAGCGGCCCGGACGCAACAGCTCATACATCCTGAGCAGTTCGTCGTTTGGCACGGCCGTCAACTCGGCCGCGCGGCGCAGGTTCTCGGCCAGCTGCGTGAAGCCGGCAGCATGCGAGGCATCCGCTTGCGCGCGCAACGTTTCGGGTGAGATATGAAAGTCACTTGTCATTCAAATTTACGATTTCAGATTTAGCGATTTACGATTCGACGCGCTTAATCGGCAATCTAAAATCGCAAATCGTAAATCGTCACACGTCCGGCTCCCAATCGAAGAACAACTCCTGCGGCGGCTTGTCGCGCACCTCTTCGGTTTCGCGGCGGTGCAGCAGCGCCGTCTTTACGATCAAGCGCAGGCGCGCCCAGTTGTCCACCGTCACCGGCACGGGCTTGACCACTTCGCCCTTGGCGTATTTCGCCGCGTTGCGGCCGATCTGCTCAAACGTCTCCAACGTCAGGCTGGGCGAAAACGAGAACAGCTCCAGGTTGTGCAGGCGGGGCATGCCGCGCCGGTGGATCACCGTCGTGCCTCGGCTTTGCAGGCCGATCCCTATCCCGCTGCCGCTGAAGCTGGACGCGGTGAAGCCGAGTTGGGCGCAGTCGCTGGTGTGATAGGCCTTGATCAACCGCGCGGTCATGCCCTCTTTGGCCACGCCGGTGAAGAGGGCTTGCAGCACAGCGTCATGATCCAGTCCGCTGATCGTCTTGGTCAGCGCACGTCCAAAGGCCGGGCCGACGCACACCATGACCTCGTTGAAGCGGCCCTCTTTGGCATCGCCCACTTCATGCAAATTCTGCATCGGCGTGCCAATGCGGTCAGCGATGAAGTCCTTGGGTGACTTCGCTTGCGGCAACTGCGCCATCTCTTGCCAGCGTGTGCCGCTCACACGATAGCCCGTGCCCGGACCCGTGTAGTCGTTCGGATCGGTGAGGGCGCTGAGTACACGGAATGGACTCACCACAGAGGGCACAGACGACACGGAGTTGGAAAGGGAGGAAGTCTTTCCCTCACTCTGTGCTCTCTGTGTGCTCTGTGGTGAAAGAAAGATTGCTGCTGGCTGCAAGTAGTCGCCCAGCGTCCGCTGGCGCAGCATCTCGTCCAAATTGGCGGCCACATCGCCAAAGCCGCGCTTGCGCAATGCCGCGATCACGTCCCGCACATCCTGCGAACTGGCAAGGAAATGATCGGCCGCAGCCAAATCGGCCACCACGTCGCGCGGCGGCATGTCGTCGCTGCCGTGGGCAATGACGGCGGCGTCCACCTCGACATCGCGAATGTCGGGAAAGCCCAGCTCGGCATACACGGCTTGAATCGCTCGCGCGGCCTTGCGGCGGATGGCCTCAACATCGGACTCATTCACCGGCCGCAAGCCGCCGTCCACCTGCATGTCGCGCTGCAAGACGTTGTAGTCGTCGAAGTCCTCGGCGTCGAAGTTGCCGCCGCCGAACATGTTGTCGCGGCGCGGCACGGCGCTGTAACCGCTAAAAATAAAATCGGTGCCGGGGATGAATTGCAGCATCAGCTTGGCGCTCTTTCTAATCGCGCTGTGACTGGCGAGCGCGTCATTGCCGCTGGCGACTTCCAGGCCGAGCATGGCCGCGATCAAGTTCTCGGCCAGCACGGCGCGCACGCCGCCGGGCAGGCTTTCCGGCAGGGCGATGCAACTGATGCTGCCGTTTTGCACGCCCTGGCTGCCCGCGCCGCGCGTCACGCACAAACAGCGCGCCTCCAGATACAGCATGCTCTTGCCCTCGCTGCCGCCCATCAACGCTTCCCTGCCAGTCCCACTGGTAAAGCGAACCTTGACGCCGCGCGAGGCGTAGGCGCTGGCCAGAAAGGCCTTGCTCCACGGCGTGTCGTCGCCATCCACAAAGCTGCGCTCGGTGCCATACACGCTCAACGTTTCGGCGTAGCTGGTGAGCCCTTTCATCGCCAGGCGCAGGCCCATGCTCTCCTCAATGGCGCACTGCGTCATCACGCCGCCGCGCCCGGTCTGCGTGCCGGCCAAAATGGCGAGCGCGTTGAGCGGGGCCATGCGCGCGATGCCGACGGTGGTCTCGGCCTCGGCAAAGCCGCGCAGCGCCGCCTCGGCCGCATCGGCGGCAAGCAAGGCCGGGTTCTCGCGCCGGTTGGTGACGTGCGCTTGATTCGCTGGCGTCTTGCGCACGCGCATCTTGGCCAGGCCCATCATCATCTCCAGCACGCTCATGTACCGCACAACCTCGCACAGCTTGGCCGGCGTGCAGCCCATCACCAGCCGCCGCACCTCGCGCGCCGGCACGTTGATGTCGGCCAGCATGCGCGCGATGTGCAACGAGGGCGTGGCCATCGCCTCCTCGGCCACGCTCAGGTCGAGGAAGTGATCGGCGATGAACGCATCAATCGCGTCGAAGCCGGCGCGGGGTTTGCCGTCCATCTCCACGGCCCGTTTTTGTAGGGGCGAAGCAACGGCATGCGTCCAAGCGTCGTTGCAAGTAACCGCCCGTTGCTTCGCCCCTACGCCGGCAATCGCAAGACTCGGCGTCGGGTCATTCGGCCCGTCGGCTACGATCAGGCCGGCGTCGGGCCATTCCTCGACGAACGTCTCCTTGTTGATGTCGCGCTCGGCCAACTTTTGAAAGCGAATGGAATCAGCCATCAAGGCGGAGTGTACGTGATGCGCCGTTGTCACGGGTGAGATATACGGGTCAATATACTTTTGGCTGGCATCATGTCGATTGGCATATCACGCAGACAGAACAACGCTCAGGTTTGGCACTTCCCGCAGCTCGATCACGCGACCCTGTTGCAGGCGGATTACACGACACAACATTTCAGCCCGCACTATCACGATGAGTATTCCGTCGGCGTCATCACGCGTGGCAAGCTCATCACTCGCATTGGCAAACACGACGCTGTGCTCACGCCGGGCAATCTCGTGTTGATCAATCCAGGCGAAACGCACATCGGACATGCAGACGCCGACGTGGGCTGTGCCTACAGCATGTTCTATCTGCCGGTGAGCGTCGTCCGCAAAGTCGCCCCACAGCCGCTCAAGGCGTTACCCGCATTCTCACACTGCGTCATCGGCGATTCAGAGTTGGCGAAGAAACTCGTGATGTTGCATCAGGCATTGACTCTGACTCCCCAACCAACAATGGAACATGAGGAGGCACTGTTTGTAGCACTCAACTCGCTGATCGAGCGTTGCATGAACACAGGCGGGCATGTTGTCCATTCCGCCAAACCTGAGTGCCGATGGATTGCGCACGCACAAGCCTATCTGGAAGCGCATTGTCATGAACACGTTTCATTGGATGTTCTTGCCCACCTTGTGCATCTCAGCAAGTGGCACTTCCTACGCGTATTCAAAGCAACAACGGGTTTGTCTCCGCATGCCTTTCAATTGCAAATGCGCGTAGACAAAGCCAAGCTGCGCTTGTTGGCTGGCGAGCCAGCCAGTCACATCGCGCTCGACCTGGGCTTTCACGATCAGACGCATTTCACCAAACACTTCAGGCATTTGGCCGGAGTTACGCCGGAGCGCTTTCGGCAAAACCGCAATTTCCTACCAAACAACCTGAGAAGGTCGAACTAGCCTCAAGCCTTGAGGTGTCGGACCCGACGTTGATTCCCTTTCTGACCTTTGCGGTATTGGCCATCTTTACGCCAGGGCCGAGCAACATCTCGGCGTCCACGTTGGCAGGCAGAGTCGGCTATCGTCGGTCCATGCCCTTTCTCATGGGCATGGCGCTTGGGCTGTTCGTGATTCTGGCTCTGTCGGGAGCGATGACCGACTTTCTCCGGCAAAACTATGCGGCGATTGCGACAGGCCTGAAATGGATTGGTGCCGGGTACATCGTTTGGTTAGCCGTTTCGCTGTTTCGTTCGAGAAAATCCGCGTCGAAATCGCATGCCAGCATTCAGTTTGGATTCCTGGGTGGTTTCCTGCTCGTCTTGTTCAACCCAAAAGGCATCTTATTTGCACTCACCGTATTCGCGTCTTTCCCAGGGCTACTCACCGGCTCGTTGATCAAGAGCATCGCTTCAGCAGCGTTCCTCACAAGTTTGTCGTTTGTGTCCACGTCGTTGTGGGCGTTCACGGGCATAGCGCTTTCAAGGTTGTTCACGAATAAACAGTTTGCGATTGCGTTCAACGTTGTCATGGCGTTGTTGCTGCTGTATTCGGCCTACACCATCGTTGCTTACTAACTTGCACAAGTGATGACGTTTCCTTAAGTATCATCGTCGGCATGACCCTGCCCGACTCGGCCTATCTGCAATTCACGTCCGGCCTGCGCATCTGCCGCGTGCTCAACGGACTATGGCAAGTGAGCGGCGCGCATGGCCGCATTGACCCGCAGCGCGCCGTGCCAGCCATGCGGGCCTATCACGACGCAGGCTTCACCACCTGGGACTTGGCCGATCACTACGGCCCGGCCGAGGACTTCATTGGTCAGTTCAAGCGGCAGTTAGTCACCGAGCGCGGCACGGATGCCTGGCGCAGCGTCCAGACCTTCACCAAGTGGGTACCGCGCCCAGGCCGCATGACCCGACAGATCGTCGAGGACGCCATCAACGTCTCGCTGCGGCGCATGCAAGTCGAGTCGCTTGATCTGTTGCAATTTCACTGGTGGGATTACGCTGACTCAGCCTATCTCGACGCGCTCGGCTACCTGTCGCAGTTGCGTGACGAAGGCAAGATCAAGCACCTCGCGCTGACCAACTTCGACACGACGCGCCTGAAAATCATTGTGGATTCGGGCATCAAGATTGTGTCCAGTCAAGTGCAGTATTCGCTCGTGGATCGCCGGCCCGAAGCGAAGATGGCTCCGTTCTGCCAGCAACACGGCATCACGCTGCTGACGTATGGCACGCTGTGCGGCGGCTTGCTCAGCGAGAAGTTTCTCGGCCAGCCCGAACCGGGGCGTTGGGATTTGCCGACTGCCAGCGCACAGAAATACAAGCGCATGATTGACGCCTGGGGCGGCTGGGCACTGTTCCAGCAATTGCTGGCCGCACTTGGGCGCATCGCCGCCAAACACGGCGTCAGCATCGCCAACGTGGCTGTGCGCGCCATCCTCGACCAGCCCGCCGTGGCCGGCGTAATCGTCGGCGCGCGGCTGGGCATCGCCGAGCACATCGCCGACAATGCGCGCGCCTTCGATCTGGCGCTGGATGACGACGATTGGGCGCAGATCAACGCCGTCTTGGCGCAATCGCGCGACCTCATGCGCGTCATCGGCGATTGCGGCGATGAATATCGCAGCTGACAGACCTCCCTATTGACTTTCGCCTTAACCGGCCTACAATCTCTGTCGAATAATAGACCGACGGTCGGTTTAATAATTATGGCGAGAACCATTAAGCATGACGAGCACGCCGTCAAGCGCAACGACATCCTCGACGCCGCCCAAAAACTGATCTACGCCAAGGGCTACGAGGAAATGGCGATCCAGGACATCCTGGACGACCTCAGGATGTCGAAGGGCGCGTTCTATCACTACTACGGCTCCAAACAGGCGTTGCTGGAGGCGCTGATCGAACGCTCGTATCAAGAGCTGGATCGGTTGCTCAGACCTATTGCCGACGACCCGAAGCGCAATGCGCTGGCGAAGTTGAATGAGGTGTTCAGCGTCAGCGGGCGATGGAAGACCGCCCGCAAGGACTACCTGCTCGTGGTCATCCGGGGCTGGTATGCCGATGAGAACGCGCTGTTCCGGCACAAGGTGACGGCCACGATGATCAAGCGGGTCACGCCGATGTTGGCCGAGATCGTGCAGCAGGGCGTGCGCGAGGGCGTGTTCACCACGCCATACCCCGATGAGGCGGCGGAATTTCTGTATTCATCCATGGTCACAGGTTTTGGCGACGCGTTCGCCGAGTTGATCCTCGGCTCGGAATCGAGAGAGAGACCGCTCTCAAAGGACGAACGGCTGCGCCGTGGGCTGACGCTCACCGCCGCCTACACCGACGCGATGGAGCGAGTGCTCGGCGCGCCAAAGGGATCCATCGAACTGATGGACGCAAAAACGATCAAGCAGTGGCTGGCGACGCCGTTGCCGGCGCCACAGGAGAATGGTCATGTCGCAGTCCTCAGTGACGGCAAGAAGCCTCGATAGCCGGGGCGTTCAAAGCCCGGCCCGCCGCGTCGGTGCAGGCCAGCAGGCGGCGTTGAACCTGGGCCTATACCTGCGGCTGGCGTGGCGCAACGTGTGGCGGCACCGTCGGCGCACGCTCATCGTCGTGCTGGCCATCGGCCTCGGCCTGGCGCTGATGATGCTCTACGACGGGCTGGTGGCCGGCTTCGACCAAGCCATCTACGGCAACGCCGTCAAAGTGCTTGGCGGCAACATTCAGATTCACGCAGCCGGCGCGAACGCGAAAGCGGGCCAGCCCGCGCTCACCCCCTTGCAAAATGACGAGGCCATCGTGGCCGCTGCGCTGGCCCAGCCGGACGTGGTCGCCGCATCGCGCCGCATCGTCACCAGCGGCCTGACCAGCAGCCGCAAGGGCGCGTTCCCGGTCAGCATCGTGGGCATCGAGCCCGAGAAAGAGCTGCCGGTCAACCTGAGCGCGCAACACGTCATCGCTGGCCGCCTCATCACCGCCGACGACCGCGACGCCGTGTTCATCGGCCAGGGCCTGGCCGATGCGATGCAGGTGGCCGTTGGCGACCGCATCACGCTGGTGGGCCGCGCGCCGCACAACCAGATGCGCCGGCGCACCATGACCGTCGCTGGCATCTACGACATCGG
>Ga0224722_1001359_pt1 | contig 13576 bp, 11 predicted proteins | sample Balambano_FR1_Me_FD_161646 | JGI IMG/M metagenome (GOLD analysis project Ga0224722, IMG submission 161646) | Freshwater sediment microbial communities from Lake Towuti, South Sulawesi, Indonesia - Balambano_FR1_MetaG | ecosystem: Environmental > Aquatic > Freshwater > Lake > Sediment | place... | reverse complement strand
CCTGGTGGCGGCAGCGGAAACGGCCGCCGCCGGACAGCCGGTCTCGGATGACACGTGGTCGCTGCTGGGCCGGTCACTGGACGTAGCAGCGGCCCTGGTGGACGTGGCGGGCAACCCCCCTCGCCAGGGCGACGGCGACGATGGCAGAGGACTGCTGGTCGACGCGCCGGAGCAATCGCACTGGGGGCGCGTCCTCCACATGGGTGCGTCGGTGATGGGGGCGGCCGACTGGTGGCCCCAGACCCCACCCACGGTGGCCGGCGCGGCGCTGTCGAGCGTGCTCGGGCGGCCTCGCCCGGTGACGCATCTCGCCGAGCGCCCCGACCGATTCGACGACGCCGGCATCGTGCTGCTGCGGTCAGGCGCCGGGTCCGAGCCGGAGCTGTGGTGTCGGTGTGACAGCGGTCCGCACGGCTTCCTCGCCATCGCGGCGCACGCGCATGCGGACGCCTTGTCAGTGGAGTTCCGCCACGACGGGGTCGAGATCCTGGCTGACCCGGGGACGTACTGCTACCACGGGGAGCCGGAGTGGCGGGCGTACTTCCGGTCCACGCTGGGGCACAACACCCTGGAGGTCGGAGGTGGTGATCAGTCGGTGTCGGGTGGGCCGTTCCTGTGGACCCGACACGCGAGGACGCGGCTGGTGCAGCGGGGGCGCGAAGGCGACCTGCAGTGGTGGGTGGCCGAGCACGATGGGTACGGGAGAACGGGCGGCTCGTCGCTGCTCCACCGACGAAGCGTTCTCCTGGACGACTCGATGGCAGCGTTGACGGTCGAGGACCGGGTGTCGGTTGGGCAGGCCGTCTCCGTCAGGCTGGCGTGGCATTTGGGGCCACGGGTCGAGGTGGAACTGGACGGGCAGCGCGCACACCTCACGTGGCCGGCGGCGGGCGGTGTGCGCAGCGCCACGATGGAGTTGGCCGCGGCCCTCACCTGGTCGACTCACCGTGGCGAGCTCGATCCGGTGCTCGGGTGGTACTCCCACGGGTTCGGACGGAAAGAACCGGCGACGACGCTCATCGGCGAGGGCACCGCCAAGGCGTCCAGCCCCCTCATCACCCGAGTCGTCGTCGACAACGGGTGATGCCGTGATCACCTGTTCGGTCGGCGCCGTACGCAGGGTTGCGTGACACGATGACGACGATCTCCGGGACTCGTCCGGTGGGCCTCACAGGTGCTCATCTGCACGGCGGTGGTGCCCGCGTGACGGATCACGAGCAGACCCACGGGAGGTGACGTGTCGAGCAGCGCGGCCAGCGACCAGGCGGTCGACCTTCGCCTCGTACGGCTGGCGCTGCGGCGGCACCGCCGGCTGATTGTCGCAGTCACCGTCCTGGGTGCCGCGCTCGGGGCGGGCATCGCGGCCCTGACACCGCCGGGGTATGCCAGCACAAGCGTGGTGCTCATCTCTCCGTCGCCGCTGGACCTCCAGAGCGGTGTCCTCGAGAAGGAAACGTACGCGGAACTTGCCCAGAGCAAGCCAGTGCTGCTTGGTGCCCTAGAACGCGCAGGATCGTCGCAGCCGCTTTCTCAATTGGAGAGCGCGACCCGGGTGTCCACGTCCACCCCCCAGCTTGTCGAGATCACGGTGGCGGATGCGGACCCCAGCGCTGCCGCGGTGATGTCCGCTGCGGTCGCTGAGACCTTCGTGCAGTACGTCCGGGACGTGACGAGTAGCGCCGTCGAGCAGGCCGACGCCGACGTGCAGGCTCAGATCACTGAGCTCAGCGACCGTGCGGCGCAGGTGGATGACGAGCTTGTCCGGCTCCGCGAGCGCATTGCCCGAGCGCCAACCACTCCGCGCGCACAGCGCAACGCGGACGTTGTCGCCGCTCTCGTGGCACAGCGCGCGGATCTGGCGGTGGAGATCAGTCGCCTGAACAACCTTCGACAGCAACGAGCGCAGGAAGCCGGTCCCGGAGCCATTCCGATTCGCGTGCTTCAGGCGGGCGCAGACGCCACTCAGCCAAGCCCCCTCGTGCACGCCATCCAGTTCGCGGTTGGCGGCGGTCTGCTCGCCGCGGCGGCGAGCCTCATGTGGGCTATGCGGCGCACCCGAGTCGACCAGCTGATCCGGTCACGGCAGAGCCTCGCGCGTGCGCTCGGAGCGCCAGTCGTCGGGGAGCTGACGGCACGTCCGCAGCGGACCCCCGAGGGCTGGCGAGATCTGCTCGCGCACTACGAACCGCCATCGGCGGACGTCTGGGCTGTTCGGCTGCTCTTGAGGTCCCTGACCATGAACGCGCAGCCGGGAGGTGCTGCAGGGCGGACTGGTCCGCCGTGTGTCGTCGTGACCGCGATGGCATCGGACCGGCGGGGACTGTCGTTGGGCCCGGTGATCGCCGTGGCGGCGGCATCCATGGGGGTGCGCACCACGATGGCCGGTGTCGGCGACCCCGGCGAGGCCGTCGACCTGTGGGCTGGGATGGCGCTGCTACGGCACGGCGGGCACCGCCGAGCCAATCTCTCGGTCGCCAACCCCGACGACCGCGACGAGTCGGACTTGCACATCGCGTTGGTCGTCGTCCACCCGGACCTCCCTCGCTTCGACGACGTCCCGCCCCCAACCGCTCACGTGCTGGCGTTCAGCGCCGGTGCCGCCGGCGTCGAGGATGTGGCACGGATCGCGCTGGCCGCCGACACTGCGGGCCAACCCATCACCGGCGCCGTGCTCACCGAGTCTTCCGACGTCGGTCACCAACCCATCGCTGCGCCGGCAGCCCACGACGTGTCTCGATCCTCGCCGAGCGAGGCGTCCGACCGGAGTGCCGTGCCAGCCGGCAGTCCCGTGCCGGGGAGCGCACGGTGAGCGGGACTCAGCCCCAGGCGTGGCCAGCCAGCGGAAGGGACGACGGCGAGTGGCCGGTTGCCCTCGATCTGCGTGGCATGCGTTTCGAGCTACGGCGCCGTCGTTGGTTCCTGGCGTCGTTGTCTGCTGTCCTGGCACTGCTCGGGCTCCTACTGGGCATGGCGTTCGGCACCAGCTCGAAGGCCACGACCACGTTGCTGCTGGTGCACGGGTCGAACCAGACGCTCAACGAGGCGCGAGCCACGGATCTGGGCCTGCTGTACACCCGGGTGCTGGCGGAGCGAGTGATCGCCGACCAGGGGCTCCCCCTCGAACCGGGCGAGTTCTTGTCCACGGTGAGTGTGGACACCACTGCCGGTCAACTGCTGTCGATCACGGTCGCAGCGCCGACCGCCGATGAAGCCTTGGCACGCAGCGCCGCGGTGGCCCGGATGTACCTGGCGTTCCGCGAGCAAGTCCTCACCCAACAGAGCCGAGAGTTGATCAAGAACTACCAGGCGCAGATCGACGAGCTGCAGGTCCGGGAACGTCAGCTGACCGCCGAGATTGCGCAGTTGCAGCGGTCGACGTCGGGGTCCGCCGCCGCGCGAACGAACGAGGCGATCGCGGAGCGAAGCGAAGCCGCTGGCCAGGTCAGCGAGTTGCGTCAACTCATGCAGGCTGAGGAAGTCCGGGTGGCCGCCACTCTTGGCGCAAGCCGCGTGATCGACGACGCCACGTTGGAACCGGCAGGCAGGCTCAAGCGCATCGTGCTCGGGTTCGGCTCCGGCCTGGTCGCCGGACTCGCGCTGGCGTTCGCGCTGGTCGTTGGGCACGCAGTGCTCAACGACCGACCTCGGCGCCGTGACGACATCGCAGCCGCGCTCGGTGTGCCGATCCCCATCAGCGTGGGTCGGGTCGAGGGTCCCTGGCCCTGGCACCGTGCTGCTCGGCGCCGTGCTGCGGCGTCGGTGGTCAACCACCTGGAGGGAACCCCTGCGCCGCTGGCGGTGGCGATGCTGGGGATCCGGAGCGAGCAGGCTGTCTCGGCCGTCACGATCGACGTGGCGCAGGCACTTGCCGCGCGGGGCGACCATGTGCGGGTCGTCGACATCACCGAACATGGCGTGGCGTCACGAACGCTGCGGGGGCGGCCGTCAACGGCACCAGAGCCCAGCGTCGCGCACCGTGATGGTGACCCCAACAGGGTAGAAGTTGTCCGACCGGAGGAGATCCCGACCATCTCGCACGCGCCCACCTGGTCGCTGGATTGGTCCACCAGCCCGCGTGCACGCGAGCATCACGAGACAGAGCGCAACACCGCCCCGAAGGTCACCCTGGTCGTCGCGGACATCAGCCCCGCTACTGGGGCCGATCACGTCGCCGACCGGGCGGACCAAGCTGTCCTCGTCGTCAAGGCGGGAGCGGCCACCGAGGAACGACTGCGCAGCTGCATCCGCCTCATCCGCACCGCAGGGCTGCATGTGCGGCATGCCGTGCTCACGGCGTCGTCCACCGCGGATGACACCATCGCTGTCGTTCACACTGGGGACCAGCCCCAGGCTCCCTCTGTCGAGGCTCAGCCCGGGCTCGTCGAAAGCCCCCGCGACACGGTGAGCGCGGGGCGGGTTCCGTGAGCAGCCGTGCCCGGACTGGGCTTGCGGCGCTGGTCGGCGATGCCCGACAGCGGAGGGTCCTGCTGGTGTGGGCTCTCCTGTTGATGAATACGTTGACGTACTCGGACCTGCCGGTCGCGCTGCCTTTGCCGCGCCCGCTCGGGCAACTGATCACGCAAGGCTCTCTGCTGCTGGCGTTCGGCCTTGCGCTCGCCATGAACCCTCGCGTCAAGGTCCGACTGAACATCGTGCTCGCGCTGTTCTCCCTGATGTGCGTGATCGCGCTCATGACGAGCCTGCACAACGAGTTCTACCTAGGGTCCGTGTACCGCGCCGGACGGTACGCCCTCTTCATCTGCGTGCTGTGGCTGCTCACACCGGCGTGGGGGTCGCCAACCCGGCCGTTGCTTCGCGCCCATCTGGCTGTCCTGACGGTGGTGCTCGGCAGCGTCGTCGTGGGGTTCGTCGTCGCGCCTGGCGCTGCGATGTCCTACGGCGGTCGCCTCAGTGGAGCGCTGTGGCCCATCCCCCCAACGCAGGTAGCGCACTATGCGGCGGTCTTCGTGGGGCTCATCGTGCTCCACTGGCTGCTGGGCATGGTCAGCCACCATGTTGCGATCGTTGCGGTCGTCGTTGGTGCTGCTGTCCTGCTCGCGACGCATACGAGGACAGCCGTGATGGCGCTGCTGATCGGCCTTGCGGTTGCCGTCGGCAGCCTGTTCCTCGGATACGCGCGAGTGCGGCGCGCGTCCACCGCCGCGCTTCTCGCCGGCGCCAGCGCTGCGATCATCTTCGCACCATTGATCGGGTCGTGGCTGCTCCGCGACCAGTCGGCGGACGAGCTGGGTCAGCTCACCGGTCGCACCGCGGTTTGGGAGCAGGTGTTCGCCACGCCTCGGCCCTACGTGACCACGTTGTTCGGGTCCGGTATGTCGAACGCCTCGTTCGACGGCCTACCGATCGACAGCAACTGGGTGGCGACGTATCTCGACCTTGGCGTGCTCGGAATCACGGTGCAGGTGCTGGCCGTGCTGGTACTGCTGGTGACGGCACTGGTGCGTCCTCGGGGCCTGGATCGAGCCGTCGCGGTGTTCCTGCTGTTGTACTTCGTCATCGCGTCCTTCACGGAGACTGGCTTGAACTCGCCGTCCGCGTATCTGCTCGAGATCGTCGTCGCCGCATCCCTATTGGCTCGTCCACTTGACGATCCCGTCGTGCGGAAATTCCAGACGGACGAACCAGAACCCCTCATCACTGTACGAAGAGCGGAGACCTGATCATGTCGCAACTGGCTACGTCGGTGCCTGCGCGGTCAGGCGTGCTCCTGGACAGGGACGGCACGATCATCGTCGACCATGGATACGTCGGGTCCGTCGATCGTGTCGACCTCATCCCCGGCGCCGCGTCCGCGATCGCGACCTTGAATGCGGCCGGCCTGCCGGTGGCTGTGGTGACGAACCAGGCGGGCGTGGCTCGCGGGTACTACCGCCTGGACGACGTCACGGCGGTCCATCGGTACATCGACGACGAACTTGCCCGCGAAGGTGCCCACATCGACCTGTGGTTGAGCTGCCCGTATCACCCGGACGGCGTTGTGGATCCGTTTGCGCGGGCCAGTCAGGATCGCAAGCCGGCACCCGGGATGGCGCTGGCGGCTGCGGCAGCGCTAGGGCTGGACCTGTCCATGTCGTGGGTCGTGGGGGACCGGCCCGAGGACATGGGCCTGGCGGCGGCCGTCGGCGCCACGCCGATTCGGGTGGGTGCAACTCAGGCTGGTCCGACGCTCACGGTGTCGGACCTGGCGGCCGCAGTGCGCGTCATTCTCGACCCAGCAGGGCATGGCCGCCGCTCGCGAGGACGCTTTCCCGACCATGCGTATCCGCACGCGGGCGTGTACGGGCGTGACTATGCCGCGACGCTTACGACTGCGATGGCCAGCGTCGACGAGGCGGCGCTGGATCAGGCTGCCAAGGTGCTGCAGGCGGCCCATCAGCGCGACGCTGTCATCTTCGCCTGCGGGAATGGCGGTTCTGCCGCTATCGCCAACCATCTGCAGTGCGACCACGTGAAGGGTGTCGGTAACGGCACGAACCTGCGGACTCGTGTCGTCAGCTTGAGCAGCCACATGGAATTGTTCAGCGCTGTCGCGAACGACATCGGGTACGAGGCGGTCTTCGAGTACCAGTTGAAGTCGATGGCCCGGCCAGGAGACGTGCTCGTCGTGATCTCCTCGTCTGGGCGGTCCCCGAACATCGTCCGCGCGCTGGAGTGGGCGGCGGCCAACGACGTCGCGAGCGTCGCGCTCACCGGCTTCGACGGCGAGCCAGCGCGAGGGCTGGCCACGGTCGGGGTGCACGTCGAATCGAACAACTACGGCGTCATCGAGGATGCTCACCAAGCCTGCATGCACCTGCTCGCACAGTTCCTGCGCCAGGCCGCGCTGGCCCCCGAGGCTGTTGCGGGGACGGTGTTCTGATGCGCGTCGCCATCAACCTCCTCACCGACGACCCGCAGCATCCCTCCGGTGCGCACTGGTTCTGGACCAGGGTCATCCCGGAGATGGCCGCCCGGCTGCAGCCCGGCGAGGAGTTGAGCCTGCTGGTCAGCAAGCGCTCGAAACAGGGCCATAGCGGGTACGGCACGGGCGTGCACCACCTGCGCTTTCCTTGGTCCAACGAGCGGCCGCGCCTGCGCACCCTGAGCGAGCAGGTGTACGCGCCGGTACGGCTGCCACTTGGCCGGGTCGACGTCTTCAGCACGCTGATCGCGCCGGTGGTGAAGCCGGCGCCGGCGCTCGTCGCGCACTTCAAGACGATGCATGCGTTCACCCAGCCCGAGGCGTTGCGTCCGGAGGTCCGCTGGTTCCGACAGCGCGGCTATCCGATGACGGCGCGCATGGCCGACGCCATCATCATCAACTCCGAGAGCCTGCGGGAAGAAGTCCATCGCTTCCTCGACGTGCCGCCCGAGAAGTTGCGACTGATTCCGGAGGCCGTGGACCACACCCTCTTCCGGCCCGGTGACCCCGGGGATGCCGCTGCTCGGCTGGCTTCCCGGTATGGCATCACCAAACCCTTCGTGCTGTTCGTCTCGTCATTGTGGCCGTACAAGAACGCTGACGGGCTGCTCCGAGCGTTCGCTGTCGGGCGGGCGGACCTGCAGGGACACCAGCTGGTCATGGTGGGGTCTGCACGCGACGCCGCCTATGCCCGGGAGCTACAGGCGCTGGCAGAGCGCCTGGGGATCGCCGACGACGTGGTGTGGGTGGGTGGCGTGCCGCTGGAGCAGACCGTGGACTTCTACCGCGCGGCCGCGGTCTTCGTGTACCCGTCGCACAACGAGACGTTCGGCTTGCCGATTCTCGAGGCCATGGCGTGCGGGTGCCCGGTCGTGACAGCCGATCGCAGCGCGATGCCGGAAACGGCGGGCGGCGCGGCACTGCTGGCCAACCCCGACGACCCCGAGGACATCGCGGCCGCCATCGTGGATGCGGCCGGTGCCTCCAGCGACTGGCTGCGTGAGCAAGGGGTCAAACGTGCCGGGCAGTTCACCTGGGGTCGGACAGGCTCGATGACGTTGGACGTCTATCGGGAGGTACATCGCATGAGGAGGACGAACGGATGAGGATCCTCGTGACGGGCGGTGCCGGCTTCATCGGCTCGCACACCTGTGACCGGCTGGTCGGGCTCGGCCATGACGTGGTCGTGCTCGACGCACTTCTGGCGCCGGTGCACCGGGACGGCAAGCCTGCCTACGTGACGCCTGGCGTCGAGCTGTTCGTCGGCGACGTTCGCAACCGGGAGTTGCTGGCCAACCTGTTGCGGCGGGTCGATGCCGTGGTGCACCTGGCGGCCTACCAGGACTACCTCACGGATTTCGGGCGGTTCTTCGATGTCAACGTCACTTCGACGGCCCGCATCTACGAGACGGCCGTGGAAGAGGGGCTGGACTTACAGCGGGTCGTGGTGGCGTCGTCCCAGTCGGCGATGGGTGAAGGGCTCTACCGATGCGCTGAGCACGGCAAGCAGACACCGGACATGCGTCCAGAGGCGTCCCTCCGCCAAGGCCGCTGGGATATCGGCTGCTCGGTCTGTGACCGCGAACTGGAACTCCTCGCCACGCCGGAGGGAGTCTCCAACCCACAGAACGCCTACGGGATGTCCAAGTTCGCCGCGGAGATGGTGGCCATCAACCTCGGGCGACGGTACGGGATCCCGACTGTCGCCCTGCGGTACAGCATCGTTCAAGGGCCTCGCCAGTCCGTCTACAACGCCTACTCCGGGGCCTGCCGAATCTTCTGCCTGCACTACATGCTGGGCGGGTCGCCCGTGGTCTACGAGGACGGCCAGTCTATCCGAGACTTCGTGAACATCCACGATGTGGTCGACGCCAACGAGCTCGCCCTGGTCGACGAGCGAGCCGTCGGCCGAGTCTTCAATGTCGGCGGCGGGAAGGCGTACACGATGTCGGAATTCGCAGACATCGTGCGGCAGCAGTACCGATCCGGACTTGAGGCGCGAGTCACGGGGGAGTATCGCTTCGGCGACACCCGGCACATCATCTCCGACATCTCGGCCCTCGGCGCGCTCGGCTGGACTCCACAGCGGACGGCCGCGATGTCCGTCGCCGAATACGCAGACTGGCTGCACGGCACGCCGGACGTGGACCAGATCCTCGCCGAGGCTGACGCCAAGATGCGCTCGCTGGGCGTGGTGCGACAGGTTGCGGCGTGAAAGCCGTCGTCCTCGCCGCCGGCCGGGGGACCCGGCTGCGCCCGCTGACCGATCACCTGCCGAAGTGTCTTGTGACCGTCGGGGGCAAGTCGCTGCTGGACCACTGGCTGGACACCCTGGCAACAGTCGGGGTACAGGACGTGGTGGTGAACACACACCACCTAGCCCCGCAGGTGTGGGATCACGTTGCGACTCGTGCCGAACGAATGCCGCACGTCCGCGTCGCGCACGAGCCGACCCTGCTGGGCAGCGCAGGCACACTGGCCGCCCATGCCGAGTTCCTTGCCTCCGACGAGGTTTTCCTCGCAGTGAATGCTGACACCCTGACCACGTTCGACCTGGGGGAGCTGATCGCCGCGCATCAGCGACGGCGACCTTTGGCGACGGTTGCGGTGTTCCATGCCTCCGATCCCACGGCGTGCGGCGTGCTGGACGTCGACGCGACCGGTCGCATGGTTGGCTTCGAAGAGAAGCCGGCCAATCCCAGGGGCGATCTCGCTAACGCGGGAATGTACGCATTCCACGCGGACGTCCTTGCGATGATCACTAGCGTGGCTCCCCCGATCGACATCGGGAACCACCTACTCCCACGCCTCGTCGGCTCGGCGCTAACCGTCGATATCGGCGGCGCCTTCCTCACCGACATCGGCACACCGCAGGCGCTGCGCGGTGCGCGAGAAGCATGGATGGAGGTCGCGCTGTGATCATCACACAGACACCCCTCCGGATCGGCCTGGTCGGCGGTGGAACGGACCTGCCGTCCTACTACCGCGAGCACGGCGGACGCGTGCTCAACGCCGCGATCGACAAGTATGTCTACGTCGTGGTGAAACAACGGTTCGACGACGCCGTGTACGTGAACTACTCGCAGAAGGAAATCGTCGCACGAGTCGAGGACATCCAGCATGACCTGGTCCGCGAGGCCATGCACATGACCGGCGTGCGGAAAGGCGTCGAGATCACGACGTTGGCGGACATCCCGTCCAGTGGCTCCGGGCTCGGGTCCTCTTCTGCGGTCACAGTCGGTTTGCTGCACGCGTTGTTCACCTATCAGGGCAGGCAGGTGTCATCGCAAGAACTCGCGGAACGTGCGTGTGCCATCGAGCTCGACCGATGCGGCAAGCCCATCGGGAAGCAGGATCAGTACGCGGCCGCGTTTGGAGGGATCTGCGACCTGCGCTTCGGGCCTGGCGACGATGTTGCGGTACGACAGATACGCCTGGACCCGCCAACCCACCGGCGCTTGCAGAGACAGGTGATGCTCTTTTACACGGGCATCACCCGGAGCGCGGACACGATCCTGAAAGAGCAGACTGCGAACATCTCGGCGCGGATCGCAGAGTTGCAGCTGCTCAGCGACCTCGCCGGTGAAGCAGCCGACGCGTTGCACGCGGGGGACACGACAGTCGTGGGTGCGGCTCTTGCCAAGAGCTGGGAGGCCAAGCGGGCGCTGGCTGCCGGTGTGAGCAGCGAGCGACTGGACGCCGCGGTAGACGCGGCGCTGCGAGCGGGGGCGAGTGGGGCCAAGGTCGCCGGGGCCGGTGGCGGCGGATTCGTTCTCGCCGTGTGCCCTGCTGAGTATCAGGGCGCAGTCCGAGCCGCGCTTGGAGACATGCAGGAACTCCCGGTCAAGATCGATCCGGTGGGGTCACGCGTCGTTCTGAACGTGCACCGAGACATATGGTCGTGATGGGTGCAGCCGACGAGGTGGGAGGGGTCATCCTTCCTTCCCGGAATCGAAACGTAGAGGCGCTTCCTGATATGCCCAGCCCTGATGTCGTTCTGGCGACGATCATGCGCAGAACTGGGGCGACTGGGGTCCAGAGTCATGCTCGCGACTTCGCGACGCACGCTGCGCGTTTCGGCGTGAAAGTCACCGTTGTCACGCCGTTCGAAGCGAGATCGCCGCTGGTGGCTCCCGTGTTCTCGGTTCGGCCCGGCCTATCTCGGATTAATGGGGACTGCGGCGTCTGGTGGTACCGACAGTGGCACCGACATTACCTGGAGACTGCTCTTCGCCGCGCGCTGCGACGCCGCTCCGGGGCGGTGATCTATGCGCAGTGCCCCGTTTCCGCGGCGGCCGCCCTGCGGGTTCGATCCAATCAACCTGTTGTCATGGTCGTCCATTTCCCGGTCTCCCAAGCGGACGAGTGGGCCTTCGACAAGGGCCAAATCCGGCCTGAAGGCGCGGTGTTTCGGGGCATCCGCGCGTTGGAGCAGAATGTGCTTCCACGACTGGACGGTATTGTATACGTGTCGGACTTCATGCGACATGAGCTCGAGACGAGGATACCGTCCCTCGCCAGTATCCGCGCTCAGGTAATCCCAAACTTCGTCGACGAGTCGCCGCATCGCGTTGAGGATCCTCGTCGAGACATCATCAGTGTAGGCACCTTGGATCGACGCAAGAATCACGAGTTCCTGATACGTGTGGTCGCGCATGCTGCTCGGGGGGGTCACCGTTACAAGCTAACTGTTGTCGGGGAGGGCCCAGAAAGGAAGGCGTTGATTCGGCTTGCGTCGGAGTTGGGCGTGGATGACCTAGTCGAACTGGCTGGTCACCACCCTGATCCGCGCAAGCTTATGGCGAGTCACCGAGTATATTGTCACTCATCGATTATCGAGAGTTTCGGAATCGTGTTGATCGAAGCTATGAGTGTGGGTCTCCCGGTGATCGCAGCGCCGGTCGGAGGAATCCCAGAGATCGTCAAGCCAGGCGTCACGGGCACTTTCTGGAGTCTCGACGACGAAGCCGAGGCGGCGCGTCGACTCATCATGACGCTTGAGACGCCGGATCTTGCCAGGCGACTGGGCGAGGCTGCTCGGAAGCGGTTCCAGGACCTGTATACGGCGAGCGAAGTGGCACCTCGATTGCTGGAGTTCCTCCTTAGCGGTGCATCTCCTGCAAGGCGTCCAGGGTCCGAAACCTGCACCATCCTGCCGAACTGAATCGAGGAAGAGATTTCATCGTGAGTTCGATCAGCGTCGTGATTCCCTGCTACAACTACGGTCACTTCCTGCACGAGGCCGTGCACAGTGTCCTCGTCGATCAGCCCGGGGTGGACGTTCGTGTGCTCATAATTGACGACGCTTCGACCGACGGAAGCGCAGATGTGGCCAACGAAATCTCCCGCACGGATCCGCGGATCGCAGTGGTCGAGCATCCGCGGAACATGGGGAATATCGCGACTTTTAACGAGGGCCTGATTGAGTGGGCAGATGGTGACTACTGCCTCATGCTATCGGCCGACGATCGGGTTACTCCCGGAGCGCTGCCGAGAGCCGTGAACCTCTTAGATGCCCACCCCAACGTCGGTTTTGTCTACGGCTCGGCTGTGTGGTTCCAGGACGGAGAGGATACCCCCAGACCGCGTATTCGAGTGCGAGGCTGGTCTATCTGGCCAGGACAGACATGGCTCCGGCATCGATACAGGCAAGCCGAGAACCCAATTACCTGCCCGACTGTCGTGGTTCGGACCTCGTTGCAACACCTCGTTGGCGGATACGACCCGAGCATGCCCCATGCTGCGGACATGGAGATGTTCATGCGGCTGGCTGCGCACGCGGATGTTGGTTTCGTCAGAGGGGCAGATCAGGCCTTCTATCGGTGTCACGGCAGCAGTATGAGCAAGGCGGTAAGTCCACTCGCTGATCTGCGAAACCGCCGTGAGGTTCTAGATCAAGTGCTTTCACGGTACGGCGGAGCATGGGATGAGCACGATCGCTGGTCGGATGCCGCGCGCCATCAGCTGGCTCGGGAATCCTTGTGGGCTGCAGGGCGAGCGCGTGCGCTCGGAGGCCGTTCTAAAGGCTCGTCGCTGGCGCGGCGTCTGATTGGGGCCGGATCGGCTCAGGAGTTCGATGAGGCTGCGGAGTTGTTGTCCTTCGCGTCGGACTGCTGGCCAGAGGTGAAGCGGATGCCGCTGTACTGCCGCCTCCATTCCAGCGAGCACCTCGGAATTCACGAGCTGTTGTTCATGCTGGACGCTAAGGGGCGATGGTGGCTCCGCAGGCGGCGTTGGAAGTACTTCGGATCTTGACTCTTACGGCGGGAGACACGGCGGAATCCGGGGCTCTACGTCACCTTTCATCCAGGAGCCGGTTGCCGTCAGGAGCCGCCGGTCTCGAAGAGCCGCTCGGGAATGGCGCCGGTGAGGCTGCGGAAGGCGAAGGCGGGCAGCAGTGGTATTCGACTCGACCTGCGCACCCACGCGCGCCTACGGCGCTACAGCGCAATCTGTAAGGGCTCAGTTGAGGCTGGCTGAACGCAGATAAGGAGCGCACTAGCTAGTGCCGCGTGAACGATGATCTCTGACCGCCGGTCGCTTTCTTGAGGATGTCGTCGGCGGTCTTGGTCCAGGTGAAGGGCCGGCAGCGGTCGTTCCAGCCGTCGATGAAGGTCTCGATCGCATGGATGAGGTCCTTGACGCTGGTGAAGG
>Ga0224722_1001358_pt1 | contig 13577 bp, 10 predicted proteins | sample Balambano_FR1_Me_FD_161646 | JGI IMG/M metagenome (GOLD analysis project Ga0224722, IMG submission 161646) | Freshwater sediment microbial communities from Lake Towuti, South Sulawesi, Indonesia - Balambano_FR1_MetaG | ecosystem: Environmental > Aquatic > Freshwater > Lake > Sediment | place... | reverse complement strand
CGATTACCAAAGCCCCGATACCTTGTTTTATGCCGTCAACCGTATTTGTGCCGCTATCGGCTCAACCCTTTTTATCCAGTTTACTGATTTTAAATTTTAAATATATTTAATTTTGTCTCGTTACTTATTCATTCCTATGTACATCAAAAATCCGCGAAAGCTCGTGTCATCTGCGTCGTCCGCGTTCCTATTGTTGCCACGAGGGAGTGCCAAGCGTCTTACTTCGGTAAATCAATATACTCCTTTGCATCGCCATCCGGCACGACCTTAATACTTTGCATTTTACGACGTACTTTTTCATTCGTGGGAATGACGAACAAAGCCATACCCACCTTGCGTTGCCCGGTGTGGTCGAAGCGGTTGGGGTCGGTTTTGCGGTTGTCACTGGGATAATTTACAATTCCGGTCGGGGTTGCACCGCGCACAAACAGCGAGATAGAACCCCCGCCATCCAAGTTGAGCGCGTTGGTCGCTTTGAAATTTTGGTACAACAAATCCGTCAATTCTTCGGCGTTGATGCCTTCCGCTTTCGATGACCTGCCATCCACCGCAATCAAAATCAGGTGATTGTCTGATGTCGTCGCGTATGCCATGCGCGGACCCAAGCCACCCTGATGCCGTTCGGGGTTTTCGCCGTCGAGATGAGATCTGTCGCCCGTTTTTTGTTTTACAAAATATTTTCCAACGGGAACGCCATCCGAAATCAACAAAGGCGCACTGCTGAGGATGTTGTCAAACGGCAATTTTTCGTACAAATCTTGATTGCCTTGAATGAAAGCGAAGGATTTTTCACCCGTTTGTACAAACGCCGCCTGGTGTTTCCAGTAGCGAATATGATCCGTGGGAATGGTGACGCGCTGGTCAATCTTACCCTGACTTTTGTGAAAAGTGACGAAAGTACCGTTTTCTAAAATTTCAAAATAGCCGCTGTTAGCAGCCACAATCGCTCCGGCAGTGTCGGCGACGAAACTGACGACGTTGCGGGGTTTGTCGCCACCATTAAACCAGGCAAAGTCGAATTTTACATCTGCTTTTTGCAAATCAATGTCAACAACGTTGATACTGGCGTTGCGTTTTAGAACGGTATCTCGACCGAGCCAGGTGTATTGGTAGATGCCTTTGGTGATTTTTGCGGCTTTGCCGGGGGCGGTGGGGAAGCGTTGATTGACGTTTTTCAAAATCTGCTTTGGGGAAATACAACCGGCAAGAAGCGTTACAATAGTTATGAATAAGAATACTTTTTTCATTTCTTCAGTCATTTACGCATTTACGCTTAATCTCAGATTTACTAAATCTTGGAGATTTAGCAAATCCATTAACATTTTAAAAGCGGCTTAGGAAACTTTCGAATTTCCTAAGCCTCTATTAAATGCCGCATCTGGCATCTGACACAAGTCCCCCCTCGGGGGGATTTAGGGGGCTTGGCATCTCTTAATACCCCGGATTCTGCGGAAAGCCCGTCGGATTGTTATAAATCTGCACCTGCGAGTTCGGAATCGGAAACAGCAATTGGAAGGGTTGAATGTTTAATTTCACCACTTTCATCGCTTCGATGGCTTGCCCGGTACGCAGCAGGTCGTACCAACGGTGCAATTCCAACGGCAATTCCAAACGACGTTCGAGCAGCACCGCATTGCGGAAAGCTGCCTGGTCAGGCAGGTCAGTCGCGGTGTAAGCGGGCAAACCGGCCCGAGTGCGCACGGCATTCAGGCTGGTAAGTGCTTCGCCAGTGGCTTGGTAGCCTTGCTCGTTGAGGGCTTCGGCGAGCATCAGCAGCACATCGGCGTAGCGTAGCACAGGGAAGTCGGTGCCCACTTGGTTGGCAGCGTTGGGATCTTCGTAGAATTTTACGACCGTTTGAGCAGAAGAACCGGTGGGCTTGCGCAATTCCAACAAGGCTCTGCGGGCATCGTTGGTGGCATACAGGCTGCGCAGCGAAGGCTCCACATAATCGCCGATGGCGGAAGCGTAGTACAAACCATGTGCCTCGCGGGGGTTGGCAGCCGTGAAGCGCACGGCAAAGAGAATTTCGCGGTTGTATTCGTTGGTGGGTGCAAATACCTGCGCCACCATGGGCAGCAGCATAAAATCGTTGCTGCTCACCACCTCGCGGAGGGTCGTCACGGCTTGGGCGTATTTTTTCTGCGTCAGATACACTTTACCCAGCAAACCTTTGGCAGCACCGGAGGTAGCACGTCCTACTTCAGCGGCGGCGTAGGTGCGGGGCAGATTCGTACCGGCAAATTGCAGGTCGGCTTCAATGGCGGCATACACTTCGGCAGGCGTATTGCGTATATTGGTGCGGGATTCGTCGGTGGTTTGGGTTTGCAACACCAGCGGCACACCGCCCCACAGTTGCACCAAATGGAAGTAGCACAATCCCCGAATGAAACGCACTTCGCCTTTGGAGCGGTTTTTCAAAGCGTCGTTCATGGGCACATTATCAATGTTATCCAACACGATATTACAACGGTAAATGACCTGGTACAAGGTACGCCACACTTCTTCATACACCGCGTTTTCCGAACCCGCCAAAAACTGGTCAATGTTGAAGCGCAAACCGGCACCTGCCGAGGGGTCATTGTCGAAAATATTGTCGCCACGATACTCGGTCATGTCCTGCAAGCTGCGCCCGCCGTAGAGCGAGCCACTTTGCAAACCGGCATAGGCGGCGTTCACCCCGTTCAAAATATCGTTGGAAGTTTTATAAAAATCATTGACGTTGGGTTGAGATTCGGGCGTGAGTTCGAGGAAGTCTTCTTCGCAGGAACTTAATAGTCCGATTAAGAGGAAAAGAAAAAGTAATTTTTTCATGATATTAATTTTAGTTGCGAGCCACAAGCCCCGAGATTCCCGAACTGACTTGTGCTTGCATATCGCTGCATTTTTTTATTTTATTCAAATTACAAACGACTTCTGATTAAGTCTTGCCGCTTGTTGCTTATTACTATTTTAAAAAGATAAATTCACACCGAACGTGTAAGTCCGCGCCAGGGGGTACGTGCCGTAGTCTTCGCCCGGATTGAGCGCGCTGTCGGGGCGGCTGTTCACTTCCGGGTTGAAGCCCGAATAGTCGGTAAAGGTGAACGGGTTTTGCACGGTCACGTAGGTACGCAGATTGCTAATTCTTGCTTTGCCCATCAGTGTGCGAGGGAAGGTGTAGCCGAGCGTGAGGTTGCGAATGCGCGTGAAGGAGGCATCTTCGAGGTGCCAGTTGGACGTTTGACCATTAGAACCCGTTTGCAAACGGTTGGCGCGGTTGGTTTGACCGTCGCCCGGTTGCGATTCTGACACCCATCGGTTCAAGGCACCGCGCACCAGGTTCATATTGCCTTCCTGATTGTAATTGAAACGGCGAAGGAGGTTCAAAATCTCATGCCCGTACACGCCTTGCACGGCAGCATTCAAATCAAAACCTTTAAACTCAAGGTTCAAAGTTGCGCCGATGGTGTAATCCGGCAGGTAATTGCCCTGAATCATCCGGTCGGTAGCAAAGTCAATTCTGCCGTCGCCGTTCACATCCAAAAAGCGCAGGTCGCCGGGGCGGGCGTTGGGTACTTTCGGATTGGCATCGAGTTCAGCCTGATTATTAAAAACGCCGTCGTACACGGGATTGAAATAAGAGCCGATGGGTTCGCCGGGTTTGGTGATCCACAAAGCGGTGAGTACCAGGCTGCTGGTGGTGAGAATTTGCGGAACACCCGGTGCCAGGCTGATGACCTCGTTGCGATTGGTAGAAAAATTGCCGGAGAGCGACCAGCCGAACGCACCCCGACGACCCTGCCAGGTGAGTGCTGCCTCAAAACCGCGATTTTGTACCTCACCGATGTTGCGCAGTTCGGTGCTGAAACCGGAAGATTGCGGCACGGGTACGTTCAACAACAAATCATTGGTGTTCGCAATGTAATAATCCAATTCCAAATAAACCGCGTCTTGCAAAAGTCCGAAATCCACGCCGAAGTTGACGCTGCTGGTGCGTTCCCAGCTCAGGTTCGGGTTGGAGGGATTCGTCGGTGCCAAGCCACTGGCGATCAGGTTGCCACCCAACACGTAGTCGTCATAATTCAATAAACCGATAGAACCGTAATTCCCGATTTGGAAATTACCTGTCTGACCATAGCTGGCACGGAGTTTCAAATTGCTGATGAGCGCATTGCTTTTCAGAAAATCTTCGCCCGTTACGCGCCAAGCCGCCGATACCGACGGGAAGTAACCCCATTTGTTGTTGGCACCAAAACGCGAAGAACCATCGGCACGAATGGCAGCCGAGAGGTAGTATTTGCTGTCGAAGTTGTACTGCACGCGCGCCAGACCGGAGAGCAGCGTCCAAGCCTCTTCAAACGAGTTGCCGCCGGTGATCTGTCCGGCATTCAGCGTAGGTACCAAGTCGTTCGGATAATTGTTGGCAGCGATTTCGTTGCGAAAGAAGGTTTCTTTTTGCGAAGAAAAACCTGCCACGGCGGACAAGCTATTTCTACCGAACGTAGTGTTATAATTCAAGAGGTTTTCCACCAGCCAGTTGGTGGTAAAACGTGAGTTGGATAGACCAATCGGAATGGAAGGACCTTTGCGACCGATGGCTTCCACCGTAGAAGGGCGGTAGTACTCGCGGCGGAAATTGTTGATATCGGCACCGAAGGACAGGCGGTAGCTCAGGTTTTTCAAAATGCTGTACTCGGCGTAGGCATTGCCCAAGAGGCGCATGTGCTGCATATTGTCCTGCACTTCATTGGCGAGTGCGACGGGGTTGATGAAATCGGTCATGGCAAGGTTGGTACTGCCGAAAGCCCAGGCATTCGCACCGAAATTGTAGGTGCCATCGGGGTTATACACGGGCCAAATCGGCGAGATCGCCAGTGCTAATGCCACTACAGCTTCATCCGACCAGGGACCTTCGCTGTTGACCAGATCGTGTTCCGTCACGGTAGGATTGATATTCAACCCCACTTTCAGGCGATTGTGATTCAAATCCATGTTGAAACGACCGCTGTACCGTTTGAAACCCGTGCTGATGATGATGCCCTGCTGATCCATATACTCGCCGGAAGCGTAGTAGCGGAAACCTTCCGTGCCGCCCGAAACGGCTACGTTATGGCTCTGGATGGGTGCCGTGCGGAAGAGTTCGTCCTGCCAGTCGGTGTCGGTCAAGCCGGCTTGACCGTTGAGGTACGGCGCAGTTTCCGCAGGGATGAGGGCGGCACCCTGGTTGGGCACGTTGCGGGCGCGGGTGGCGTTATCGTCGGTGTCTCTGCCCGCCGGGAAACGGTCTTTGTAGGTATTATTACGCCCTTCAAAATTGAATTGCGACCATTCGTAGGCGTTGAGCAGGTCATAGGTTTTACTCACTTCCTGCAAGCCGTAGTAAGCGTTGTACGCCACAACCGGTCTGCCCACGCTGCCTTTTTTGGTGGTAATGAGAATCACGCCGTTGGAACCGCGCGAGCCGTAAATCGCTGCCGCCGAGGCATCTTTCAACACCTGAATGGATTCGATGTCATTCGGGTTGAGCGTACTCAGGATGTTTACCGGCTGGTCTTGATATTGTTGGGCGCGTTGGTTGGCACGGTTGTTATCACTTGATACCGGCACCCCGTCAATCACGTACAAGGGTTCGTTGCCTGCTGTGATGGAGCCGATGCCGCGCACCCGCACCGACAAACCCGCTCCGGGCGAACCCGAGGTTTGTTGTACGCGCACCCCGGCAATTTTACCCATGATGGCTTGATCCACGCTGTTCACAGGCTGGTCTTTAATGTCGCGTGCCCGCGCACTGCCCACCGAAGTGGAGAGGTCTTTTTTGGCTACCTGACCATAGCCCACGACCACCACTTCGTCCAAACTGGTTGCATCCTCCCTGAGTTGTACTTCTATCGTAGTACGATTGTTGATCGCTTCCTCCACATTGAGGTAGCCGATATAAGAAAAAATCAGGGTGGTCGCGTCGGCGGGTACGTTGACGGAAAAGTTGCCGTCCACGTCCGTCACCGTGCCGATGCCCGTGCCTTTTACCAGTACGTTCACACCTGCCAGTGGCTCGTTGTTGCCGCCATCTCTCACGCTACCGGAGACGGTGGTTTGGGCAGTCATTTGCCAAGCGGTTAAAATCAGCCCGGCAAACAGCACCCAGAAGCGCAGTGCTACTTTACCTGGCACATTTGTAATAAGTTTCATAATTGAGTGTGTTTAAATGTAGAATTGGATTGAAAGTTGCCCGATTCTGTGTTAGAACTTCGGCTTTTTTTGAAAACGCAAAGGTGAAAAACGTGTGTTAACTGTAGAAGAAGGGAGGATTAAGAGTGCGTTAAGTCCGTCGAGCGTTATGCAATGGAACGCGGATTTGGACGGATGCGGCGGATGATAGGCGGATTTTTTTGCAATGCTTTTTACACGTAGCCTGCTTAACGCAATGGAACGCGGATTTTTGCTTGTGCGCACGCTTACGAAATTAGGAAAGTAAGATTTTATCTAAATTGTTATTTTTGCGAACAGGTGTTCGTGTTACTTTTTTTTGAAATCGCGTCTTAATACGGTTCATTTATTCAATCACTCAATTACAAAAACGATGCTACACAAAGAAGTAACCGATGTTATATTAAAATCATTTTACAAAGTTTATAACACCTTGGGTTACGGTTTTTTGGAGAAAGTATATGAAAATGCGCTGGTTATAGAATTGAAAAAAGCGGGATTGCAGTGCGTACAGCAACAGCAGGTGAAAGTATATTACGAGGGGGAGGAAGTGGGGCTTTATTACTCGGATGTGTTGACTGAACACTGCGTGGTGATAGAATTGAAGGCAGCCGAACGTTTGTGTGAAGCGCACGAACAGCAGTTGGTAAACTATTTGAAAGCAACCCGGTTAGAGGTGGGATTGTTACTGAATTTTGGCAAAGAACCGCAATTTGTACGAAAAGTATTCACCAACAGTAGAAAAAAGTGGCTTTCCAGCAATTCGTAATACCCTAAACAAAAACACTACGCCATACGGGCAAAAAATCCGCCCATCATCCGCTGCATCCGTCCAAATCCGCGTTCCATTGAGCATGGAGTGGTATGTGCGGGCGAAAAACCACTTATTATGCAAGCAAATGTAGCATCAGGCACTGTCACGACGTCCGTCACGGATGCCATTGCCACCATCGAATTTTTCCACCCCGCGCATAATGCTATGCCGGGTTCGCAATTGTCAAAACTCACCGAAGCCATTCAAACCGCCGGTGCAAACGATTCGGTCAAAGTCATTGTTCTACAAAGTGCAGGCGACCAGACGTTTTGTGCCGGGGCGAGTTTTGACGAACTGGCTGCCATTCAAGATATTGAAACGGGAAAAAAATTCTTCTCCGGTTTTGCCAATGTGATTAATGCCATGCGAACCTGTCCTAAGTTTATCATCGGGCGGGTGCAGGGCAAGGCGATTGGCGGCGGCGTGGGCTTGGCAGCGGCAATGGATTATTGCATGGCGACGCACCATGCGACGATTAAATTGAGTGAATTGGCGGTGGGCATTGGTCCGTTTGTGGTGGGTCCGGCAGTGGAACGCAAAGTAGGAACGTCGGCGTTTATGCAACTCGCCATCAACGCCACTGAGTGGCAAACGGCGGAGTGGGCAAAGGAAAAGGGCTTGTACAATGAAGTATTTTCGACAATAGAACAAATGGATGCGTATATTTTGCACCTGTCGGAAAAATTGGCTAATGCTAACCCGGAAGCGATGCGGCAATTGAAACAAGTGTTTTGGCAAGGTACGGAACACTGGAATGAACTATTGCCGGAACGAGCAGCGATAAGTGGGCAACTGGTGCTGTCGGATTTTGCCAAACAGGCGATTCAGGCGTTTAAGAGTAAGACTTGATTGGTGAGACGAAGCGACTTAGTGAACAAGTGAAACGGGGCATGAACACTTGAACATCCCGCCATTCGACGGGACAGGCACAAACACATGAACACAATTTTATATGGATTTTGAGTTAATTCAGCGGCAGTTTTTGGATGTAGTGGATAATCAGTTGAAAGCCAATAATCCGAAAGAAACACGCCAAACATTGGAGCGTTTACGTGCTTTGGGTTATTCGGAATTGGAATCAAAAATGCTCATTGCACAATGTGTTGCTGCCGAGATGTATGCCGTGTTTCACTCCAATGCGCCATACGATGAAGCGCGCTACATTGCCACATTGCATCAGTTGCCTACGTCACCGGCAACGGAAGTAGAAGAATGAAAGATTAAAGCCCAACCAAAATATGTTTAAAATCAAATTGAAGGTAGAAAAGAAAACCCTCTTGCAAGCCTTTCGCCTGATGGCAACCGCCAAAGCCATGACGGATTTGTATGAAGAAAATTTTAAATTCGTTTCCAAATACGTGCACGCCACCTCACGCGGGCACGAAGCCGTGCAACTTGCGGTAGCCTTGCAATTGCTGCCGCAGGACTGGGTGTCGCCGTACTACCGGGATGATGCCATGCTGCTGGGAATCGGAATGCGACCCTACGATTTGATGTTGCAACTCATGGCAAAACGCGAGGACCCGTTTTCCGGCGGGCGGAGTTATTACTGTCATCCAAGTTTGAAAGACGACGACAAGCCGAAAATTATTCACCAGTCTTCGGCGACTGGGATGCAGGCGATTCCGACAACGGGGATTGCACTTGGCATCCAGTATCAGGAGAGGATGGGAGGATGGGAAAATGGGAAGACAGGAGCGGGTGATGGGGTGATGGGGTTATTGGGTGATAACACTTCTGTTGCGGGTGGCGGCTCCCCCTTCGGGGGCTGGGGGGCAGGGTCAGTCGTGGTCTGTTCCCTCGGTGATGCCTCGGTAACCGAAGGCGAAGTGGCGGAAGCCCTGCAAATGGCGGCTTTGAAACAATTGCCCATTTTGTACCTGGTGCAAGATAACGGTTGGGATATTTCGGCAAATGCAGCCGAGACACGGGCGCAAAACGCGGCGGAGTACGCGCAGGGTTTCAAAGGCATTGAAGTGCGCAGTGTGGATGGCAGCGATTTTGTGGAATGTTATGAAATTTTGCAAGAAGTTATCAAAACGATTCGGGCAGAGCGACGCCCGTTTTTAGTACACGCCAAAGTGCCGTTGTTGAATCATCATACGTCCGGGGTGCGGAAAGAGTGGTATCGGGATGATTTGGAAGAACATCAATCAAGAGACCCCTTTCCGATTTTATGGCAGGAATTGTTGGAAGAAGGGGTATTGGAAACGGAATTAAAAGCCATTGAAAAAGAAGCGCGTGAAACAGTTGCCGCCGATTACAAATCGGCGAAACAGGCGGAAGACCCCTGCCCGGAAGACCTCTTCACCCACGACTTTGCGCCCACACCCGTCACCGAAGAACGCGGCGAACGCGAGCCTGCCCCCCGCCCCCCGAAGGGGGAGGAGCAGATTGTGATGGTAGATGCCGCGCTCTTTGCCATTGAAGAATTGATGCAAAAACACCCCGAATGCCTGCTCTATGGGCAAGACGTGGGCGGGCGGCTCGGCGGCGTGTTTCGCGAAGCGGCTACGCTGGCGCAGAAGTTTGGCGATCACCGCGTGTTCAATACGCCCATTCAGGAGGCGTTCATCGTGGGCAGCACGGTGGGTATGTCGGCAGTGGGTTTGAAGCCGATTGTAGAGGTGCAATTTGCCGATTATATTTTTCCGGGTCTGAATCAGTTGTTTACTGAGGTGAGTCGCTCGTGCTATCTTACTAGTGGTAAATTTCCGGTGAGCATGATTTTGCGGGTGCCGATTGGGGCGTATGGCAGCGGCGGTCCGTACCATTCTTCGAGCGTGGAATCCATTCTGACCAATATTCGCGGTATAAAAATTGCTTATCCGAGTAACGGTGCCGATTTGAAAGGCTTGTTGAAAGCGGCGTATTACGACCCGAATCCGGTGGTGATTTTAGAACACAAAGGCTTGTACTGGAGCAAAGTACGCGGCACGGAAGCTGCAAAAACCCTTGAACCCGACGAAGATTACATCATTCCGTTTGGCAAAGGTCGTATTGCATTACCAGCAGATAAAGCAAAAGTGACAAAAGGCGAATCCCTGCTCGTGGTCACCTACGGCATGGGGGTGCATTGGGCGTTGAATGCAGCGAAGCAATTTAGTGGACAAATCGAAATTTTGGACTTGCGAACGCTGTTTCCATTAGATGAAAATCTACTATTTGAATTGTCGAAAAAACACGGCAGGATTCTGGTGGTAACCGAAGAACCAGTCAACAACTCCTTTGCGCAGAGCATTGCGGCACGCATTCAGGAGCATTGTTTTGAATATTTGGACGCGCCGGTGCGCACCATTGGCTCGGAAAATCTACCTGCGATTCCTCTGAATGAAACCCTGGAAAAAACGATGATCCCAAATGTAGAAAAGGTGGCGGCGGCAGTAGCGCGCTTGGTGAGGTATTAACAAAGCGTCCTACGCCTCCAGCCATAGGACGCTTTGACACATTACCGATAAAAATTCGGATTATTATTAAACGCTGCGTATTGGTTTTGCTTCTGCAAGTTGTAGCGCAAAAAGAGGTTAAAACCGGCATTCGTCATCCGGGCTTCGCGTTTGAGGCGGGAGGTGAGGTCGAGTTCGCCGTACGCATCCACGCCGACGGTCCATTGCAGCGAGCGATCCACGGTTTTACCAATGCCGCCGCGCACCACAAAGAGGTTGCCTTTGTTGGTGCCGAGTGGTCGTACCGGTCCAAAATACGTTGCTACCAGGCTGCGCGCCTCATTGTGTCCAATGCTGTTTACCATCGTAGAAGCACCGAACCCTTTGTCCCACACCAATTTATAGCCGGCTAAAAAATTGCAGTACACTTCCTGATGGAGAATATAAAATTCCTTGCCGAAACCCAGTGTGCCGCTATATGCCATCTGCTCGTAGGTGGAGGTAGAACTCATGGCCTCGCCGATCAGAATGAGCGGAATGGTGCGGTGCGTAGCGCGTACAAAAAAGCCGAAGCGGAGTTGCGAAAATTTGTCGCGCAGTTCAAAATCCTTTTCAAATTGCTCCCACTCGTAACCTTCGCGGTGCGTGATTTCAATCGTTTTGTACAGGTTATTCAAGGCGGTGCTTTCAAAATGCGTGTTGTGATACAGGCGCGAAGCCCCCAAATTCAACCCCACGCTGAAATTAAATTTCTGCGCCTTTGCCGATACTCCGAGGAGTAAACTAAATGCACATAATAGCGGCGTAACCATACGAATCATAGTCATGTCTGTTTTGAAATTATAGATGCTAACATTCAATCTTTGCTGGCAGCGAACCATATTTGATAAAAATTTTAATATTATGACGCAGACCGCAAGGTACAAGTCACAATTTAGGTCATCTTTTTTGAGCGGATCAATTGAAGTTGGATATGCTGCCGGATCAGGGAGGGGCGGCTGCCGGGTTGGTGGCAGTGCTCCGGGTGTTTGTTGCGATGACGAAGGTACAACTTTTTTGGAAAATAGGTAGCGTTAAAAACGTCCGGAGGTGAACATTTTTAGAAGATTTTCTACCCGGTTAAAATTCAGGCAGTATCCCGCGCATTTTGAGTGAAATAGGCCGTCTTCACAATAAAAGTTGCCGTCTTTATGCTTGTAGATGCCACCTGCAACGATCATTTCGCCACCTACAACGATAAATATGCCATCTACAACGATAATTTTGCCATCTACAACGTTGTAGATGCCATCTACTACTATAAAGGTGGCATCCATCACTATAAAGGTGGCAACTTTCAGATAGTAGATGGCACCTTACACGATAAAGTTGGCAGATTACACGATACTATTTACAAACATAATTGCTATGCAGCGTTTGTAACATCCGACCTTCGACTTTACCCATCGCTGTCGGAAATTTGCAACGCTGTCGGAAGTTTGCAACTTCCGACCTTCCCTCACGGTCTTACCGCCCGCAACTCCACATCCGTCAACTCACTGATTTTTACCGGTCTGCCTGTTTCAATGCTTTGCCGCGCCGCAATGCCGATCAGGATGGACATGGCACCGTCGCGCGTGCCTGCCGCGTGGCGCAGGGGATCGGGCGCGTTGGGATTTTGGAAAATACGGTCTTGCAAAATTTTATCACCGCCGCCGTGCCCGCTGCGCACCTGCGGAATTTTGATGGATTCGTACCTGCCAAAGTTGTCCATCGCGATGATTTCGTCGTAGGCTTCGGCTTTTTCGGCGGCGTTTTGTGCCATCTCCTGGGCGTGGCGTTCCGCCTGGCTGGCGGCATCGTATTTGCCTTGCTGAAACGGAATGCCCTCCCAGGTGTCGAGCCGCCCGGTCATGCCGTTGAAAGCGATGCGCCAGCCCTCGTAGGGCGAGTAGGTGGTGAGGGAGTAGCTCACCTGCACGTCGTTGGCGTAGCGGATTTGTACCGCCATTTTATCGTAAATATTGATATTTTCGCGCCACACGCAGGCATCGCGCAGGTAGCCGTCGTGCTGCTCGTTGGCAACATACAAGTCCATCAGGGTCTTATCTTTAGTAATATCCCAGTAAAATTTGCAATTACTTTTGTGGGGGCAGGGGCGGCAGTGCGTGTGGCGGAAGGGGTTATTTTTGCCATAATGTTCTAATTTGCCATACGCAAACACCTCGACCGGATCAGAATCAAGCCACCAATTCAACAGATCAAAATGGTGCGTGGCTTTGTGTACGAGCAGGGTACCGCCTTTTTCGCGGAAAGCGTGCCAGCGGCGGAAGTAATCGGCACCGTGATATACGTTGAGATACCAGTGAAAATCTACGGAGGTGATTTTGCCCACGCGGTTTTCAACCAAGAGTTCTTTCAATTTGGTAAATTGTAAGCCATAGCGGTAGTTGAATCCGACAATGACCTTGCGCCCGGTTTTGCGCTCCGTTTCCAGGATTTTGCGGCATTTAACTTCGTCGGTGGTCATCGGCTTTTCGGTGATGACATCCACGCCTGCCAGGAGGGCTTTTACAATAAACTGATCGTGGGTAGAATCTACCGTGGTGACGATCACCACGTCAGGTTTGACGGTTTTCAACATCCTGTCGAAATCGGTAAACGTAGGGCAGTTTGCACCAATTATTTTTTTACCCGTTTCCACCCTGCCGGGATTGACATCGCACAAGCCGACAAATTCTACCACATCGCCGTAGTTTTGCAACACCGTTTTGCCCCAAAACCCGGTGCCGCGAATGCCCGTGCCCACCATCGCCAGGCGTTTTTTGGCAGGTGGCGCGAGGGCAGCAGACAATGGACTGGACAACAACGTACCGGCGGCAGCCATACCGGTGGTGGCGAGAAAGTCGCGGCGGTGAAGGGTGGATTGCATATGGATGGTGTTTTTTGTTGGCAGAATTCACAGCTTTTTTAACCACAGCGGTCACCGCGTTGCACGAAGTTTTTTTTGCCTACACCTCCTATTTTCGCAGAGTTGCACTTGCCTATTCGGCAAAAAAGTACACAGCGTGATACTAAAAATTAACTCTACCCAACCAAAATTAAGTAGGAGGGTCAGGACTTAGATTCCAGTTGCACCAACGCAGGAAAAGCCGGAGGAGTTGTTGCCAAAGTAGTAAATCCTTTTTCCATTGTTGTTTGAGGGCTTG
>Ga0224722_1001357_pt1 | contig 13580 bp, 11 predicted proteins | sample Balambano_FR1_Me_FD_161646 | JGI IMG/M metagenome (GOLD analysis project Ga0224722, IMG submission 161646) | Freshwater sediment microbial communities from Lake Towuti, South Sulawesi, Indonesia - Balambano_FR1_MetaG | ecosystem: Environmental > Aquatic > Freshwater > Lake > Sediment | place... | reverse complement strand
GTTTAAGAGTCTCTCTTTGTTGTGGTGTGTTTGCTAGGTCTAAGTTAAATTCAACTTTATAACCTTCAAACAAACCTTCAGTAGCTACTTCAACAGTACCAACTTGAGTTGCAATATCACCTTCGCGGATTGGTGCAACTAGTGTTGCCTGTCCAGCAATAACATTGAAGTCATCTCGCAATTTGACTCCATCAGCCGGCAAAATCACTGATGCTAGGTTAGCAACAGAATTAAGCATTGCTGATTCGTTATTTCTGAATAATTCAGTTGTTTCTTCGATATTTGAAATAAGTGTTTCGTCAGGAAGTCTAAATGTTCCGGCCTCGTTGAATCCAGCTGTCTGAAGGAAAATTGCATCCATAGTAGCTGCAAAAGTTGGTTCGTTACATGCACGTTCCATAATCACATCAGCAACTTCTGAAGTTTCTGCTAAAGTAACTTCGCCGTTTGCATCAGTTTCACTGAAACTAGGAAGCATTGAGTTAACAGAGCCAACTCGTGACAAAGCAAACTCTTCAGCTATTGGCATAGTGTTACCAAAGCCTTCTGGACAAAGTTCTTCAGCTCTATCAATTTCACTACCGCTAAGCGTTACTTCTGCTGGTGCAGTTGATTCTGTAGGGACTGATCCATCATTTAGTTTTGATCCATTGTCAGATCCACAAGCTGTTACACCAATTGATGCTACAAGCAATGCTGGTGCTACTTTTCTTAGTATTGTTTCTCTTAATTCCATTATCTCTACTCCTTATCCTTAATTGTCTACTACTGTTGTTACAGGAGCAGATTCATTTGCGCCCGGAACAGTTACTTCTAATTTAAGCCCATCTACTACGTTGTAGAAATTCTCATCCACACAGTTTGTAACATGTGTTTCAAAAAACTCAGCACCTTCAGTTTCTTTAAGCTTAGTGGCTTCGTATACTTCATCAACTGGGGTTGATGGGTCGTTCTCTACAGCGACGAATTTTTCGTCGTATGCTTCTTGCGCACTCTCGTGACACAATTCTGTAGCATCGCCGAAAGTCTTGTTTAATTGCTGTTCAATTGTCGTAGGTTCTTTTGAACATGCGCTCAAAGCAAATGCTACAACTAGCGGTAAGCTAGCGATTTTCAAAGTGTCAGTTATTCTTGATCGTTCCATTTCTTTCTCCAAAATTAACAGGGATAAACCCTATGTTTAATCTCTTTTACTGATCCAGTATACCATGTTTGCATTTTTTTGTCAACTATTTTATAACTATTTTGACAATTTAGCGAATATGCTTATGCTATTCTGCCCAGTTTTGGGTTCATAGTATCAATTGTTATAGTCTTTGTAGTCGCGTTTTTCAGCATTTCGTCTATTTCAGCCTGACGAGCTACTGCCCGATCTGCGTATTGCTGACGCTTCTGTTCTGAATCTATAATGTCGTTTTTACTGCCTGCGTTTGAACTATTTAATACCCTAACTTCTGAAGGTATGCCCCTAAATAACGGGTTTGTTATCTGAAATGCTATAACTTCACAGTTTCTAATATTTTTTAAGGTTCTGAGTTGCTGGGCTGTAGCTTCCGTATTAGATCGGAAATCGCTAACAATAATAAATCTTGCTACGTCAGCATATCTCTGAGCAAGCCTACTAGCTCTTTTGACTGTTTCAGAAAAATCCTCTAACTCTGGTGTCTGTACTGCTTCGCGGGACCGCTTATACCACTTTTTGTTGTCTGCTTGTGCTTTTAATGACGTGAACAATTCTGTCGACGTACCGGCCAAATTTAAGCCGGATTCAATTATCTTCCTTGCGCCGTTTTCGCCTTCGTAGCTTATAGTTTTTGTCGGACGACTGTAGCCGTCAGACCACACGCCAATCATTGGTGATCCGGCAATACTATTAGCTTTAAGTGACAAATGTCCAACAATAAAAGCTAGTGATCTAGCGGATAGTGGATTTCCAAGCGTCTCAGCATAACGATCATGCCTTGGAGCATCGCTGACAAACACCGTTAACGGCGCCTGATCGGCAAAATGTCGTCTTAGATAAAGCCCACCATCGGCGCGCTGAGCAGAGCGAATCCAATCAATATGACGAGCCTCGTCACCTGGCTCATAGTCACGCAGACCGTCAATTTCTAGGCCGTTACCAATTAGAGCGCTTTCCTCAGCACCAGAATAATAGCGTCCGAGTTTGTTGTTTTCGGACTCAGTCAATAGTTGTTTTTCTACATCTATCAAATCCGGGAATCGTAGAACGTCTACAGCCATTTTAAAACCTACTTAAAAGTCTAGTTAGTTTAAACAACTCGACTGTTTTTCATTGCATCAGCGACTATTTCTAGCTTCGCTGGATGAGTAATATGAGAGTCGCTTTCTATGCCTGTTATTCGGTGAGCTAAAACAAGTGGCAGGACTCTATCCATGTTTTCTACAGTTGCAGAAGCCTTACCGTCACGCAGTGCGTTAGCTTTAGCTATTCTAACTGCATCCTTAACAAACCTATAGCCCATTGCAGTTGTCTCGTCGCCAGAAACCAAAGTTACTCCGTTCATGTCAACAAGTCGCTCTTCGGCTTCTATCGCTCGTTTAACAGCTTTATCCTCTATTTTTGTGTCAGCAACAGCACGCATAAGCTCAATCATCATTGTAGGAGTTAGAACAGGCTTAGCTCTGTTTAGTCTATTTGCCTTTTCTTGAGCCGTCATTAAGCTTGGCTCAATTTCGTCGTTCATACCTACAATTCGCTTGTTTTCACTAGTCGGATTACCGAAGTAAATCGAACCACCAAACCTATCTGTTAAGGCATCGCTCATCCGAGATGTTCCCTGTCCAAGTTCGTGAGCGTTCTGAGTTGCTATGATGTTAAAAGGATTAGGCAAGGCAAGTGTCTGGTTACCGATCGTAACTTGTCGCTCTTGGGCAGCTTCGTTTATGGCTGCTTGAGTTCTAGTTTCGTTACGGTTCATTTCATCTGCAAAAAGGATGTTAGCAAATATTGGACCTCTTCTAACTGAGAATAGGCCGGTTCTAGGGTCATAAACTTCTGCACCAAGAACGTCAGCTGGCAATTTGTCTCTTGTGCCCTGAAAACGACCAACAAAGTTATGGAATTCTTCCTGATCTAAACCTGGATAATACATATCAGACAGGTTAGTCGCGATCCGGGTTTTACCAGTACCTGGAATACCCTCTAATAGTACGTGCCTATTTGCCAAAATAACATCAGTAATCTGGCTAGCTTGATCGTCAAGACCAACTAAACCAGTTCTAAGCTCAGCTGCAAACTTACCTGCAAGCTGGGCGTTTGGGTCAATACTTCTCATGATTTCACTCATTATAAAATCTCCTTTTAAATCCTTTTCTTCCATTTACGGACTAATTCCTTAATTGCACCGGCAGTTATTAACGTGATTCCTGCGATTGTAAACAAATCTGTACTACGTCGTTCCGTGTCTTGTGTCTCTCGCTTAGTAACGTCATTAATGACTGCTTGGATCTCATCGCTTGTCTGCGCAGTATTAAGAGAAATGTTTTCTTGATTTTCAAAAGCGTCCGGTCTGATTGAAGAATCAATAGGAACGCTATCAAAACTTGTTCTGGTGTAGCTAGCTTCTTCTGTACCGGTAACAATAACCTCTACGTTTGTGCCGTCTTCTGCAAGTTGGTTCAATCTAGCAACTGAGCTTCCAGCATCATCAACCGTTCCGTCAGTAATAACAAATAAGGTATCGCTACCAGCGTTTTCGCTACCAACCAATAAATTGGAGGCTAAGTCTATTGCTGTGGTTAAATCAGCACCATTTGCATCAATTAATCCTATGTTACTGAAGCCTTCTGACAACACTAAATGACTAGTAGAAAGTGGCGCGACGGCCTCGGCGTTAGCACCAAAAAGTACTAGTCCGGCTTTTTGATCTGGCAAAAATGATTCTAAAGAACCATTAATTGCACTTTGGGCTGCTTCAAATCTTGTTAACCCTGCCATATCTGAAGTTAAAGCCATAGAATACGAACCGTCCAAAACAAACTGTGATTCTACACCGGGAACTGTTGTTTCATATTCCAGCGTAGGCTCAAGTCCATTTACTGACAGTAGTGAAACACCGGCTGCAATTGTTAACAATCCGCTCCAGCGTTTACGATGTTCTGAGAACCTTCTATCCTTTACCTCGCCCATTGCTTCTAGTGCAACTGGGTCGGCGCCAATTAATCCGTCTTCTGATGTTTTTGGTTTTCGATAATAATCAGCAGTAGAAACAACTGCAGCAACAGGCAATGCTGCCATGCCAACATATGCAAGAGCGTTTCGAGTATCCTCGAAGCTCAAGGTGTTGAGGTTTTGCAATTGTTTAAATACTTCTGACATAACTGCACTATATTAGCATAGTTTTGCTAAAAATGCAAGTATAAGCTCTATGAGCCTCTCAGTTTTGTTGTTTTGTATCGACTTCTAACTTTTCTTTAGGAAAAGAAAATCCAAAAACACTTCCCTTGCCTTCTTTGGATTCAAAAATCATCGATCCGCCTTGCGCTATTATGACTTTTTTGGCCATAAACAGACCTAGTCCTGTGCCGTCAGGACGGCTTTTGCGGGCGTTATCTGCTCTGTAGAACTTAACAAACAATTTGTGCTGCTGATCTTTTGGTACACCTATGCCGCTATCTTTGACAGTGAATTCTACCGATTTGGCTGTTTCTTTAAGTTCAACGGTTATTTTACCGCCTGCTGGCGTGTAGTAAATAGCGTTGTCGGTAAAGTTCATAACAACCTGGCGGATTTTCATTTCATCCAGATTAAGCGTCGGGAATTTGTCAGGTTTATGGAAAGACAGCGTTAGATTTTTGGCTTTTGCGCCCTCATATAACTGTTCTATCTCACTATTCACTAAATCAGGCAGATAGACTGGCTTGGCTTCTATGTTGAATTTGCCAGTTTTCAATCGTGAGACGTTTAGTAGGTCTGATATTAGATAAACCATGCGTTGAGAGCTAAAATAAGCCTGTCCAAGCATTTCTTTTTGGGTTTCGTTAACTTTGCCAGCATCGCCCTCTAGGACCATGCTGATGTAGCCTTTGATAGAGGTCAGTGGGGTACGAAGCTGGTGTGAGGCCATTGAAACGAATTCATCTTTGGCTTCGTCTAGTGCGCGTAGCTTCTCATTTGACTGTTTTAACTCTTTGGTAGCCTCATCTATTTTTTTCTGCAAGGTAACGTTAAACTGCTCAATTTCTTCAAACCTAAGCGCGTTCTGTATAGCTATAACGAGCTCATTAGCTATTATTTCAATTACCTTAGCATCTTGCTTAGAGTACTGACTTCCGCTCTTCTTTGGGCCCAAAAATAAGTAACCGATTCCTTTCACACTATAATCCAAAGTGCTTACAATCCTAGCTAGAACTTCGATCTCGTTATCTTCCATAATTTTGCCAAGCTCTTTTTCTTCAGATGATCTGGAAATGTAGTTTATTAAATAAACCTTCTTTTTCAGCTTCAGAGCAATTTCTTGAAGTTTGGGTAATCCTTCAATCTCCGGATACTTACGATGTGCACCAATGATTCTCTCTGAAAAATACGATGTTTCTCTTATATAAAAAGTGCAGAAAGTTGTCTTAAAATTTTCTTGAATAATAAGCGCACTTTTAGTTAATAGTTCTTCAATCTCTATCGTGTTTACTAGAGTATTATTAAAATCATCAATTAATATTTGTGGATCATAGCCTTCTTTGTAGAAGAACTTATTGGTGACTCTATTAAACTTAACTCGGATTGGTTCAAAAAATACCGCAATCAAAACAGTCAACGTAGAAAAGGCAATTAGTTTAATTGTTTCGTTTTCGTCACTGAAAACGTTGTCGATTATATAAAACCCTATGAAAACTGGAACTATAATAACGACCAAAAAAGTAGAGATATAGGACAAATATTTGGCAACGAGAGCTTTAACGTTAAATAAACGATGCTTAATAATTGAATAGAAAATTAACAAGGAAAAGACAGACATCAGAACTGAACTATAGCGAATAATCACTGAATTAGAAGAGAATACTGGAAGTATGAAGTTCAAAAAGGGTGTTGCGACAAATAAAATTAAAGCCCCCATAATTAATATGTTCAGTTGTGATCTTTTGCTCTTCGGGGTATGTATGCGCTTTGCTATTAGTTTAAAAGAAGCAAAAATCACAAAATACACAACGTGAATCAAGAATAGAGCCATGCCTGGACCAGGTACAGGCGAAGTGTTGTCTCCGCTTCCTTTAAGTCCAGTGAATAAGAAAGGAGAAACAGTAATCAATAAGACTAAAGTCGTGTATAACAGAGGTATTTTTTCAGCTCTCAGAATCTTTCTTGTTTCGTCTTCTGGAAAATGCATAATCAGTAACCCATAAGTTGTGTTTTGCAAAACGACAAATGTCATTGTGAGACGGACTAGAAATAAGTTTTCAGCAGTCGCTAATGTAGAGATATAACTCAAAATTGACCAGATTGTTATAAAAAACGTAAGTAAGAAAAACAGCCGGTTTGTAGCACTTTTTCTATCACTTAAGAGTGCCGTAAGCCCAATCGACAAAGTAATAATTGAACTAAGAATAAGAATTATTATTTCAAGAGTCATTACTCTTAACCACCTTTAATATCTCGTCCCTTGCGGAACTATATTCGTCGCTGTGAAAACTACTATTCATTTGTTTATCATAGGAATCAACATAGCGATCACCGACCAGACTGCCACCTAACAATATAGTCTTGGCCGAGAAGCCTGCTAGAATCCCGGACAGAGACGCAGCTGTGCCGAGCTGTGGCCATGACGGTATTGAGCGTCTTACTTGTGCGAGCGATTCTAAAAGTCGATTATCAACCAAATCAATCCCTACAAAGTATTTACCGATTACCGCTCCAGCTTGCTCTCTTGGTAATTTACCACTTATCATGGCTTCTAAAACCTCAGCTGGTATTCTGTCGTTGAACATAATCTGATTTGAATTGGCATCATAGCGTTCTATATCGATGATCGCGCCGTCAGAGTTATCTGTCGCCATAATAAGAGGCAGAGAGAGCTGTTTTGCCTTTTCTCGGAGCAGTACTTTTGCGGCAATGTCGTCAACTTCATCAACAATTAAATCTAATTTTATATATTCATGAGCCTCAATTGCCTCTAGCGTTTCGCTAGTTATACCGGTTTTAATGACATAGATATTCAGATACGGATCTAGTTCTAATGCTTTTTGGGCAGCACTTATAACTTTTTCTTTCCCGATATCTGGAATACCAACTTTTACTCTATTAAGATTTGTTAACTCTATAGTGTCCATATCGGCAAGAACTACAGTACCGGCAATTCCTCCATGCACTATTTGTTCCAAAACATTGCTACCGACGCTCATTCCTGCTATCAAAACTGTCTTTTTGAACAGTTCCAGCTGTTCTCGCGGCCTGATTAACAACTGATTTCGTGCTGTTCTAAGCAAGCGAAAATCCTCAACTGGGGGAATTTTTATCAAAAGATTACGCCAATCTATATATACCCAATTACCATATTGTCGAGTATCAATATTGGAGCTTTTAAGAAATGTTTCGTATTCGTTTGGCTCAAAGTTATCTTTTCGTTCTGGGTGTTTAATCTCGTACAATTCCTTCAGACAAACATCCGTTATATCAGTAATATTTATGTTCTCAACAAGATTATGCTCTTTTATGATATTTTCTGAACTAGAATCAGTCACCGGAACGATTAATACTCCTAGCTTTTCGATCATTTCTTCACCCATTTTTGCTTTGTTCCTGGTTTAAAGTGTTCTTGATGTTCATATTCATAAAATATTATTTTCGGTTTAACGCTCGAACCATACATCCTAAATATCTCTGGATATTCTGTGCTTTCTTCTAAAAGTCTACTATGGACTGATTCTATGGCCAATTTCTTTAGATCCGACGACGACGTTATCCCGTGCTTCTTTTCTGCGTGAATAACAAGTTTCTGGGCTCCAGAGTTGTCATATTTTACTTCCATAGTAAATTTACCAGTTAGTTTGCTCTGCAGTTTGTCGCGGTGCAAAGCTTTTCGCACAGGATCAGGGTATAAATTGAACGCAAAATAACTAACAGAAAAATCATTTCGCTCATAGACATAGACAAAAGGGAGTTGCCAAATTGTACTTTCTATCCCTTCTGCTTTGGATAATTTTAATATGTCGATTCCTGCTTTTTGAAGTTTCTTTATCATTTCTTTGTAGCTTATAACTCCACCGTAATCCTTTAAATCATACCTAAATAACGGCAAGCCACTGTACGCGGAGCAATAAAGGTTATTTTGCTTTTCTTCAAAGAAAAACAAGTCAGGGTTGTACTGGCAGAGCGTCGGTTGTCGATGAGTTTCTGGGAAAATTGCCGTTTGCTTACCTGATTCGAACAATTTACGCCGAATAAGTATGGATAGCGGTGTTTCGTGCGCCATTGTACCCATATCAACTGTTCCGTAGTGGTTAAGGGTGTCTAGCAAAATGTTCTTTAAGCCCACTTTATCTGCTATGTAGTCCCGAAAATTTTCTGAAAAAGCTTCTGCGGAAAAGATGAACTTTACGTTTAAATCCTTCCAGGCGATGCCAAGTCTTTCACCATCTTCCAAAATATCCTTAAGAAATGGAGCGTATGCGCCTATGATTATCTGATCGTAAAAACCAGCAAGTTGTTTAATCGCATTTAATATTTCGATTTTGTGAATTCCGGGCGTTATGACACTTAGATCATAGCCTTTTTTAGCAACGGACTTTATTGCTTCATAAGTAAAGACACCTCCAATCCAAGCACCCATTGGGAAGCCAACAATGTATAAAGTTTTTTTCTGGTCAATATGAAAGTTTGATAGTAAATATTGCTCGGCAGTTAGTGCATATTGCCAATCCTGCGAAGGCTGACGAGGGAAGTAGTACGGTTCTCCTGTTGACCCTGAAGTAGTAGATATTACCCAAGGTCCTTTGCCAAATTTACCGTCGAAACAAAGTTCTTGCTTATGATATTTTCTCAGATAATTGTCTTTATCAATTGCTGGAATCTGCTTTAAATCGGAGTAGTTCTTCAGATCGCTAGAATTTATGGAGTTTTCAGATAGGAATTTTTTGTATGCCGGGACCTTACTACTCATATCTTTAAAAAGCCTATACGTTCTACGACGACCACTTTCTACCCATTTAGATGAATCAAGTAATTCAAGCTTTTTCTTTAAGCTTTTTGTATCTAAATAGCCCTTGGGTATTTGCAATCTATTCATATCTGTTATTCTTAACCTAGAATAGCACGAGCTTTATAAAACTACTTTAAAAAACATTAAACAATAGACAAATAAGTTATATTAACCTAGACTAAAGCTGTATATAAACAAAATAAAAAATGAAAAAACATATATCTAAACGCCTGGATGCATTTGATAGTAGTGTCTTTAGAGATGTATTTGTAAAACAGCTAATAATTAAAGACCCGATCGACTTAAGCGTTGGTTCACCGGAAGACACCCCGGACGAAAATATTAAAGCAGCTGGAATCAAGGCAATCGAAAATAATTTGACTGGATATACTCCAAGCAACGGACTGTCTGAGCTTAGGCACGCACTCGCCAACAAGCTCTACAAAGAAAACAGTATTATGCTACCGGCCAATCAAATTACGATTGTACCCGGTCTAACAACTGGGCTATTACTAACTTATATGGCCATTATCGATCCAGGCGACGAGATTATCACAATGGATCCAGGTTATCCACCTTATGAACAGCTGGCAAAAGCAATGGGTGCTGAGGTGATGTCTGTGCTAACTTTGCCGTCATTTCAGCTTAATTTACCGGCTATAGAGGCCAGCATAACAGATAAAACTAAAGCAATTGTTATTAACACTCCTAACAATCCTTCTGGGGCTGTTTATCCAGAGGCTGATTTAAGGAAATTAGCAAAAATAGCCGAAAAAAACGACGTTTTAATAATATCTGATGAAATTTATGAACATTTCATCTACGAAGGCAAGCACTTTAGTATTGGCAGTATTTACCCTAACACAATCACTATGCATGGATTCTCAAAACAATATTCCATGACTGGCTGGAGACTGGGATACATTTCTGGGCCGTATGAAGTTGTTGAAGCCATAAATGAATTGCAGCAATATGCTGTGTTTTCTTCATCATCAATCGCACAACACGCAGCCATTGAAGCCCTAAAAATCAAAACAAACTTAGTGCCAAAATATAAAAAGAAACGAGATATTGTAATAAAAGAGCTAGCAAAATGTGGAATTGATGTCAGCTCTGCAAGCGGTAGCTATTATGTATTTTTCAAAGCCCCAAATAATTTAACAGATTTGGAATTCACCGAAAAACTACTAGACCACAACGTTGTACTTGTTCCAGGACGAGCGTTTTCTAGTAGGCATGGTTACGTCAGGCTGTCTTATGGAGCTTCTATTGAAGTTGTCAAAAAAGGCTTAAGTGAGATACAAAAATCAATTCTTATGCTTAAATAGAGTTATGAAAATAGCAATTGTTGAAGACGATGTGGCTATTAGCCAAATGTATCGAATTAAGTTCGAGGCTGAAGGCTACGAAGTAAACACTGCAGAAAACGGCAAACTAGGGATGGATTTAATCCAGGAAATGAAGCCAGATATTGTGTTGCTTGATCTGATGATGCCGGAAATGGATGGAGAGGAAATGCTCACAAAGCTCAGAAAATCGTCCTATGGCAAAGATTTAAAAGTTATAATCTTAACAAATATGGGTGAATCCGAAGCACCAGCAAGCATCAAGCAAATGAACGTCGAAGCCTTCATACTAAAGGCAAATATGACTCCAAGACAAGTTGCTGAATTAGTAAAAGAGCATCTTGGTTAGACAAGTTTCAAAGATAGAAAGCACAAAGAAGATGTGAAAGGACGGACCTCTCACATTATCCAGCAATAACATTTGAGATTTCTTCTATTTCATCGTCACTTAGTTCGTAATCATTTACAAAATTAATATATTCTTCGGAAGATCCATCGAACAAATCCAATATCTTCTCCGTCGTTACCCACGATGGTTTTGATTCAGGATATGCGAAAAAACCATAGCTTGAGTAAAGATAGTTTGAATAATCTTTAGGGTTCGTATGAATATATCTTGATATGTGATAAAGATAGGGATCGGAGTTAACGAGAGAGGCTTTATATCTTCCCTGGAATAATCCTCCCACTCTGTCATATCGATTATTGAAATACATCACATAGCCAGTTGCTAATTTTCGCATAAACTTAGAAATACCGTCAGCGGTTTCTTGATAAAGTAATAAATGAAAATGATTTGGCATTAAGCAATACGAAATCAACTTAACTTCATCACCTAAGTGCATAAATTTATGCCTATTATGAGAATCATCTGGCTTTATGCCAGTTAAATATTTTTTAACTAAGCCCAAAAAGACAACATAATCTTGGTTATCAAGAAAAATTAAACGTTTTTCTACACCTCGATTATATACATGATAAAACTGCTTAATGTCATATTCTTTGATTGTGTTCTTACTGGGCATGTGAGAGGTCCGTCCTTTCACATTGTACAATATTTTATGCTCAATTTTATGTCAGAGTGTGAAAGGACGGACCTCTCACAATCTCACATATAATCGATGGTTTGTTTAGGAAATGATGGGTATACTATTAATGATGACGGCTCAAAAATTTGTATTTAATCAAGCTGGATGGCTCGAAGACAGAAAAACTGCTTTTTTTGACTATCAAATTATTACAGACGCCAAAACTTTTAGTTTGCAAGAAACACTTGTTTTTCCAAGTAAAATTATCGATTCAGAACAATCAGCAAACCTACTTAGAGCTCTGCATCTAGCGCTAGGCATTAGTTATTACAAATCTTTTATACCGTCAGTTATTGAGCAACCCTATAAAATGTCTGATCTTGAAGCTGAATTTTGGAACACTGTCTATGCTAAAGGATTGGGTGAATTTTTATACAAAAACAAAATTAGCGCAAGCCAACTTGCAAAGTTTAGAGCCCAAGACGGAATAGTCTACGAATCTGGGAAAAGTTCTGAACTTGGATCAAAAGCAATATTAGGTATTGGCGGAGGCAAAGACTCGATTGTTGCCGGCGAATTGCTTAAAGAAGCCTCTCTATCGATTGAGGGATTCGTTATGGCAACGGGAGAAGTACTTGGGCAAACCAAAGAAGTAGCCCAAGCGATGCAAGTCGATTTGCTTGTGGTCAATCGTCATATTGATAAGCAAATTCTTGAGATTAATCAGCTTAGTGGGGCTTATAACGGGCATGTTCCTGTTTCTCTGATCTTTGCTCTGGTAGGTTCGATGCTTGCGGTTAGTAATAACACCAAATACGTTATTGTGGCAAACGAAGCCAGCTCAAGCATCCCACAGGCTACTTGGGAAAACAGCGAAATTAATCATCAATGGAGCAAGTCAATTGAATTCGAAAGATTGTTTCAGGATTATTTGCACGCTTATGTAGACAAAAATCTACATTATTTCAGTGCAATTAGACCATTAAGCTCCGTTGTGGTCGCAAAAATTTTCTCAAATTATGAGAAATATTTTGAAATATTCACAAGTGATAATAGTCTGTTTAAAATAAATCCAAACGAGAGAGAACATCCCAGGTGGAGTAGATCAAGCTCTAAATCCTTGAGTAGCTTCATCTTGTTATCGCCATGGATTAGTAAAGAAGACATGATGAGGATTTTTGGACATAACTTTTTAGATGATGCCAATCTAGAGCAATTATTTTTAGACATTTTGGGAGCAACCGAAAATTCTGTGCTGGATTGTGTTGGCACACCAGAAGAATTACGCTACAGTCTGGCCGAGACAATAGAACAAGGTAAATTTACAGAAACTTATCTTGTTAAGTTAACACGAGAAAAAGGTCTATTAAATCTTGGGGAGAGTCAAAAACTATTTGAGCTTCAAGATGACTGCTTCCCCGACGAGCTATCAATCAATCTAGTCGAAACTTTAAGGAGATCATTATGATTTTTTCGCTACCAGAATTTGATAATAAAGACGTGATTTTCATTGGTGAAGGGCGCGAAGGAAAAAGTTTTGAAGCATTTATCCAAGAAAATGCGCAGATAAATTCGTTTAGTTTCGTAGATCAAAAACAAGGTCCGGATTATTTGTCCAAACTAAAAACTGTTGATTTCACCAAAACAGTAATCGTGAAAACGCCTGGATGTCCTGGTCATTTAGTGCCGGCTCCCTATACTACGCCAACTAGGGTTTTCTTTGACTGCGTCAAGCAGTTGGGTGCCAAAACTATAGGTATCACGGGGACAAAAGGCAAAACCACCACGGCAAGTCTAATCGCTCATATTTTCACCAATGCTGGATATAGTATCATCTTGGCTGGAAATATCGGCAAGCCAATGATTGATTATCTTAAAGACGCTAACGAGCATACCATTTTTGTCTTAGAACTTTCTAGCTTTCAGCTGGCAGAGCTTGAGGTTAGTACCGATTACGCAGTGATCACAAACTTATATAGAGATCATATAGATTATCATCAAACTTTAGAAAATTATTGGGAAGCAAAGCGCAAAATTATGCGCTATATGGG
>Ga0224722_1001355_pt1 | contig 13587 bp, 15 predicted proteins | sample Balambano_FR1_Me_FD_161646 | JGI IMG/M metagenome (GOLD analysis project Ga0224722, IMG submission 161646) | Freshwater sediment microbial communities from Lake Towuti, South Sulawesi, Indonesia - Balambano_FR1_MetaG | ecosystem: Environmental > Aquatic > Freshwater > Lake > Sediment | place... | reverse complement strand
AGTTAGCGCAACTCCGACACCAACTAAAATAGTTGAAAAAATTAACTTTATAAATTTCATATTAAGTATGGATTTAATTATATCTTAAATTGGAATTTATCAGTAACAACGCATAAAATATACTAAAATTCCTCTTGCTACTACTTAGAGATTGGCCAAGTGTGAGAAAGTCCATAATGACTTTCGCAAGACCGGAGAATTTATTTCTCCGAGTGTGGGCAGGCGGAGCTTGCCAAGGCAACGGGTTCTGGTCCCGTCATCGGGGTGAAGATTGCTAGGGGCAATCTGCAAGGAAATCTTCACTTGAAAACTTGTTTTCAAAGCAGAAGTTTCGGGCCTGCAGGATGCAGGTCGAATCTGATTCGAACTTCATTTATGATAAAATCATACTATTATTAGGGATTGGCCAAGTGGTAAGGCAACGGGTTCTGGTCCCGTCATCGGGGGTTCGAATCCCTCATCCCTAGCCATAAAAAGGCAATCCTTCTTGGGTTGCTTTTTTTATGGCTCAGAGAGATTTGAACCCCCGCGGGCGGTTCGCATATCAGTCTAATGCCCGAGTTTACTCGGCGCATAGATTGAGATGGTCCCTCTCATCCCTCATCCCTAGCCAAATAAAATAGCCTACTTTTGTGGTTTATTTTATTTGGCTAGAGTTAAGAACTGAACACCCGAAAAAGATCGGGGCGAGAAAGTCCATTAGGACTTTCGCAAGGAAACCTTCACTTGAAAACTTGTTTTTAAAGCAGAAGTTGCGGCCTGCAGGATGCAGGTCGAATCCCTCATCCCTAGCCATATAAGAAGCAATCATCAGGTTTATAAATGTGGATATGCATTAAGCACTTTGGCATAAAAATCTTTTACTATTTTTGCTTGTTCTGCTCCTGATGATGCGTAATGACGTAGTCCAGGATATGCATTTACTTCAAGTATCGAATAGTTAGAGTTCGGGCTAGTTATGTCAGTACAAGCCAGGTCTATTCCGGCTAATCGCAGATTAAAACCTTTCGATATGTCGTGCGCAAGTACCGACCATCTATTATGTAATGACTTAGTTACGTCAAAAGAAGAACCGCCTGCAGACAAGTTAGACACAGCCATTAATGGCATGTCAGAACCTTCTTTAACAATATGGTCTAATGTCAAACCCTTATTTTTAAGAAAACTATGAATCCTTTGATCTTCACTTGTTAATTTTGTATCTCTACCTTGCTTTACGAATTCCTCTTGCTTTTGTTCAATAAGTTCACGGATACTATTAAAGCCATTTCCAATAACTGACAAAGGTTTTCTTTGGTATGCGCTTACAAGCTCACCATCTAGAACTACAACCCTATAATCAGGCATAATAATTGGCTTTTCGATCATCGCTACACGGATTTGTTTTTGATTATATTGTTCAGCTGTTTCTATTAGCTCTTCTTCGGACTGTATTAAAAAGACATCATTTCCTTTGGAGCCGCTAACGGGCTTGCAATATACTGGGTATCCAAAATTGCACTTTATATATTCATCAGCTTGGTCGATTGTTTTAATCTTAAAATCGCTACTATCGTTGTGTTTAGGCGACATTGCTTCTGCCCACCAAGGCAACAAGAACTCTTCTCCGTCAGGGCAATCTATACCCATTATCCTAAGCATAAATTTGGTATGTCCTTTGTCTTTTGCTAGATCACATGACGCTCCGTTATTTATCCCTAAGTCGTTTCCGTATGTTATCCTGTGACTTCCGTCATTGTAATTCAGGCGTACGGCGTATCCATAGTCCTGTTCTACATTTATTGAGTCAATATTTGTTAATCTGCCTTCTTGGAATAGGCTAATAATATTTTGAGTAACATTAGGATAATAGTCTCTTGGTCTGACTTCAGCAAATTTGCGCTCACTCATAAACTTAAAATACTACAAACTTTTTAGATTGTAAATTATGTTTTATAGTCAAATGACTATTCGTTCTAAAATCTTTTATTATTTAATTAACTAATCTTTTATGCAATCTAATATCACGACTTTTCTGAAATCCTTATCAGATAGTTCATCTATAACTAAACTCTGAGTGGAGTGAATAACAGGAGTAAGATCATTTGAGCGTTGTCTCAATAAAATTGCATCGCCTGGGTAATACGTCAAACAAAAAACTTCAGGTTGTTCTCTCCATTTAGAAATAGGTATGTCGTTACCCTTGTGGATCTTCATTATTGCGGCATAGTTAAGGGTTGTTATTATGGAAAAACCCATTAATCTTGTATTAATCCACTCACCGTCCTCTGAAATAGTATAACCATCAATATGCGGGGATGTTGCTTGCTGTTCACGTTCATTTCCAGATATTTCAAAACACAAATTAGATCTTAGATTTAGCGGGAAGTTCATATCTTCTAATAAGCCAAATAGTGTTGATGCTCTTTCGGTTAATCCTGGAAAATTCCGACAATTAAACTTGCTCCTATTGCCAAAAGGGACATTAAATTCTTCTGAGCTCTCATTGGCTACGTATTCTTTTATTTTTTCAGAGTCAAAGAAGTTCTTCATTAGAACTGCACCAAAATTAGAAGCTTTACTAATTGCTTCGTAAGCTAAATTTAAGGTGAAATCTTTTTCTAATGCTACATCAAAAGAGATATCTGGACCTTGTAAAGTATTTAATGACATACTTTAATAAAAACATTTGATTAATTTTAGTGCAAGCATGAGAGCCATGATGCTTTGAGGTTACAGTTTTTAAATTTTATAAAAGTTGGATTCTGCACCTAATAGATATTTTTGTTCGAACTTTTCAATTAAATATAAAAATTATGTAAAAAGCGTCAATAGTTGATCGGGTAAGCGACATCGAATTTGAGTTAACAAACAATTGCTCTTAAAGTTCAAGACTCTATGGTGCACTATGGGATTTACCTGCAAAAAATTAAATCCGTTTCATGCGGGCTTTTTTTGTTTCTTTGGCAGAAGCTTTAGAAACTTTACTCATTTCTGATCTAATTTGCTCTAACAATCCTTTGTTCTGTTTAAGCAATGTTGTGGTTGCACCCGATATAGCTGAATACTGCATGTATGGTATGGCTTTTTTGAAGGAGTTTCTATCAATTGAGCTGTAAGCAGATTTGACTGCGCGTTTCGCGCCTACTATCACAGCTGAAGAGGCTGTGAACTCGACGATATCTTTGTAGTACGCATTAGAGCCGATAGCAGTTTCAGCAAAACCAAAGTCGATTATCCAAGGCAGGTTAGTTTTGTTCTCTATCATGATATTTGCTGTTCTCAAGTCTTTGTGGACAATGCGAGATTGATGTAGTTTGTTGATCTCCATCCACACGCTGTCCAGTAGTTTGTCTGTAACCTTTGAAGACTCTATAGAGTCTAAGCCTTTGGCATCAATTAACTTAGTAACCATAGCGTAAGAGTTCTGTTCAATTTTAAAAATCCCAATGAAGTCAGGTGTTCTAACTCCAGCAGTAGACTTAGCCAGCAAAGTTACATATGCTTCATGTTCAATTGCTCTTTTTGCTGTTAGAGACGGGACTTCATCCTCTAGTCGCCTGTAACGAATTCTGCGCATGACTTTGAAGAGCCAATCGGCGGCGTTATTGTCGCGGTTATAGACTTTTGCAAATATTGGGCCTTCTGAGCTTGATCCAAAAAAAGGAGTTGAGCCTCTGGCATCTGCAGAAAGTGGTTTGAGTTTCGCATCTTTTAAACCTGATTTTCGGAGGCTTTTTGAAAGCTTGTTTGGATCGATCGGAGAATATGCAGCACCAAGAAGTAATGAGCACAAACTAAAACTAAGCAATCCAATCGCATAACCAGCTAGGATGTCTATCGGCAAGCTGATGCCAAGAAAAAGCAAAGATGAAGCAAGGCCCCATAGCAGATAATTTATGTAGTGTCGATAATTGTTCGAAACGTACAAACTGATTACTAAACCACCAGCAACCGCGATCGCCATGAGAACGGACGGAAATGCGAAGCTTGCAGTTGTTAGACGTTGTTCTACGCTCTCCAACAAATAAGCGGGGCTGTTTCTGACTGGGTCAATTAAGGCTGTAATAATTCCGGCAAATAAGACCGAAACAAAAAGCCTTAACGCTACGTCAAACCTGCGTTTAAACAAATAAAATAAAAATCCGAACAAAGTAAACCCACCTAAAGAAACTGCTAAAATTGGCGCGAAGATCAATAAAAATAAATCTGGTAATCTATGAAAAAGAGCAAAAATAGTCGATTCAAAAAAACCAACTTGAGTCCGATATGCTATCAGCGAGCAGATAATGTATATAAGCAATGCTATAAAGGCATAGATTACATAAACTGGATTGCGTTTGTAGCTAGACTTTGCTTTTGACATCACTAATTATCTCTCTTTGATTTTTTATTGATCTCAGTATAGCGTGTTCTGAAAATAAACGGTATTAATCTGTCAATTAATGTTGCGACTGTTTCGATAATACCTAGTTTTCCGAACTTTTCTACAAGCAAAGAGTTTACGTCGGCCAGATTAGCGCCGATGATGTCCTGAATAATCCTATCACCAATCATAATTATTTTTTCCGCCGGCAAATCGGCAGTTTTAATAAGCTCGTTGTAGTAAACTTTGCGAGGCTTAAACATAGATCTGTTCTTGGAATACATAACTCCCGAAGCGTTTATTTGTTTGGCCATTTTATCTAGCGCGGGGCTATAACTGCGATTAGTCGCGATGTATATTTTTATATCTACGTCCCGCAACATCGATATAACAGAGCTGTCTATCTTAACTGATCCGCTCTGAACCATTGTATGATCTAAATCGAAAAAACAAACCTCAATGCCTCGTGATTTAAGATATGAATAATCAATATCGCCAATATTTCTAGCTGTATAGTCAGGCAAATAGAACATGCTTCTTCTATTTTTTAGTCGTTTCATTTTCTATATTTTTACATTATTTGCTGATCTAAACAATCGAGATAAATAGTATAATTTAAATTATGGATGTGGAGTTATTAAGTCTTGATGAAGCTATAGGTAGCTTTAATTTCATCTGGGCTTTTTTGTTGTTCGTTTTTTATTTGTTAGTCGAAGTACTAGATTCATCACTTACTTTCTCTCTTGTTCAGCATAAATCTTTGAGGTCCGCGATTGTTACTTTTGTCCTTTACACCACACTTGCCATAGAAGTTATCGCAATAATTTCAAACTTTTTATATATTATTCCGGTTGCTTTTGGCGCGGCTTTAGGCGCTTATTTAGTTGTTGAATACGAAAAGAAAAAACGTCCGATCAAAAAAGCTTCAAGCAAAAGTTGAATATATAATCATTACTAACTGTAAAAAGTATAGTACAATTAGAACAAAGAATAACGGAGAAAAAATGTCAAAAAGCGATTATGCAATTGAGGCTAAAAATTTAACAAAGGCCTACGGTGATAACAAAGTTCTAAAAGGCATTAATTTAAAAGTTCAACGCGGTAGTATGTTAGCTTTGCTCGGACCGAACGGCGCCGGCAAGACTACCACAGTTAGGATATTGAGTACGTTGCTGAAATTTGACGGTGGTTCAGTAACGGTTGAGGGCTATGATGTTAAAAAACAAGCCGATAAAGTTAAGAGTGTAATTGGATTAACCGGACAATCAGCAGCAGTTGACGAGCTGTTAACGGGGCGTGAGAATCTCGTAATGATGGGTAGGCTATACAGACTGACAACAAAAAGTGCAAAAGCAAGAGCCGAAGAGTTGTTAAAAGAATTTGATTTAGTTGATGCTGGCGACAGACCTGCTAAAACATATTCTGGAGGTATGCGCAGGCGACTTGATTTGGCGGTGAGCTTAATTGCCGTGCCTCCAGTAATATTTCTGGACGAACCAACGACCGGTCTTGATCCACGCTCGAGACTAGCGATGTGGGAGATAATCAGGAATTTGATGGATAAAGGCACGACAATATTACTAACTACTCAATATCTAGAAGAGGCTGATCAGCTGGCTGACAGAATTGTTGTTATTGACGGCGGAAAGGTAATTGCCGAAGGTACAGCAGTTGAGCTGAAGAGCAAAGTTGGCAAAGATCGTTTGGAGCTTACCTTTAAAAATGCACAAACTTATAAGAGCGCGCTAGAAACTCTGAAAAAAGAAGTAGTCGAATCAAATGAAAGCGAACATACTGTGACAATAATAATTAAAGAAACCGACAAAGATGTTAAGAGGACACTAGAAAAGCTAAGCGACAAAAAACTAGTAATTACATCTATGGCAATTCATAAACCTACGCTAGACGATGTGTTCTTGACATTGACTGGTAAGCAAAAAAAGAGCGAAGAACCGGAGGATAAATAATCATGCAGACAGAACTAAAATTCCAGCGCAAACCTAGATGGGTATTATCTATTATCGATTCTTTGATTATGATCAAACGAAGTACTACGCACATCATAAGAAACACCGATCAATTGCTTGGTGCGTTTTTCCAGCCGATCATGTTTTTGGTTTTGTTTTCTGCTGTTTTTGGCGGTGCGATTGCTCTCGCTTTGCCACCCGGCGTAACTTATCTGAGTTTTTTGATGGCAGGAATTATTGTTCAGACTGTGGCTTTTGGTTCAACTACAACTGCATTGGCTATATCAAATGATCTGCAAAAAGGCATAGTGGATCGATTCCGCTCATTACCGATGTCTGATTTGGCGGTACTAAATGGGCACGTGGTATCTGATCTTTTCCGAAACAGCATATCTACAACAGTGATGCTTATAGCCGGCCTAATAATGGGATTCAGAAGCAGTGCTAGTTTTATAGATTGGTTGGCAATAGCTGGAATACTGGTGTTGTTTACGCTAGCTTTTTCGTGGTTGATGGCAATAATGGGAGTATTGGCTAAAAGCGTTGAGGCAGTGCAGTGGCTGTCGTTTATAATCATTTTCCCGCTAACCTTCGCCAGTAGCGCGTTTGTGCCGTTAGAGGGTATGAACAAATATCTGAAAGCCTTCGCTGAGAACCAACCAGTCACTCAGGTAATTGAAGCAGTTAGAGCCTTAATGTTAGGTTATCCGGTTGAGAATTACGCGATTATGTCAATTTTTTGGTGCTTTTTGATGCTGTTGGTAGCTATTCCGTTGTCGGTCTATCTGTTTAAGCGCAAGACAACGAATTAGTACCTTGTCTATCTAACGAACACCCACCAATAACCAAACACATAAGCACCGGATGCGAAGAATATACCCGGAAACATCCATTTTTTGTATGTATGAAGATCAAGACCTAGCAAGAATACCGCAACAGTAGATATTAGTACGCCCGGAAATACTGGCGTAAAGAACGAAAACACTCTTAAACCACGTTTGTTTATTGTGACTCTGACTTTTTGGACTTTGTGATTGTCTTCGCCTTCGTCAAACACGGTAACGACTTTCTTGCCAACTCGACGCTTGCTTATTTTGGCTTTGAATTGTTTGTCGGTTATTCGGTGGCCAATATAAATTACTACAAAAGCAGAAACAAGCGATCCTAGCGCATTGCCGATCCAGACCACGAAAGGATTGCTATTGACTGCAAAGCTGACTGGTATTGATGCCACGCCAATTGTAATGCATAAAAATGCGATTTGAATAATATTAAAAAGTATCATGTTATATAAACTTTAACATTAAGTAGACTTTAAAAACAAAAAACAAAAAATTTTAAACTTTGCTGATCAAAGCAATCTAGCCTACAATTGTGCTTATGTTAGAGCTGTTCTATAGAAACATCCGCGGACCTGAACTAGAAAGCATAGTCCATCCTAAAAAGGGAGCTTGGATTAAAGTTGTCGGGCCAGACGAAGCAGAGCTAACTACAATTGAGAAAAAATACAATCTGGATGTTCAACTGTTAAAAGACGGAATTGATCTGTATGAATCACCTAGAGTTGAATATGTTGACGGCGTTACGTATCTTTATGTTAGATATTGTCGACCAGCTGGAGAGTATACGTCTACGCACCCGCTACTTATAGTGATTATGCCAGAAATGATAATGACTGTTTCAAGGGTCGAAGCAGAGCCGATAAATAATCTTATAGAGTCCGGCAAAATAGTAACTACACAAAAATTAAAATTTTTACTGCAAATACTCGTAGAGATGAATCTAGGCTATAGGCAACATCTTAATCAAGTTACAAAAAACATTATCAGTACCAGAACCAGGTTGCAGAGAACAATAGTAAGCAACAAAGATATTTTGAATTTCATAGACATAGAAGAGGATTTAAACGAATTCTTGGCCGCACTTCAGCCTTACGGGATAGTCTTGCAGTCAATTGTTAGCGGTAAGCGTTTAAAACTGCACGACGATGACGAAGATTTGATTGAGGATTTGAAGCTATCAACAAGCGAGCTTGTTGAACTAACAAAGAGTCGTTTAAAATCTATTCAGAACATCCGCGAAGCCTATAATACAATCGCGACTAACAATCTAAACAAAGTCTTTAAACTGTTAACTAGCATTGCAATATTTATGTCAGTGCCGATGATTGTTAGTGGGATTTATGGCATGAACGTTAGGCTACCTTTTGATTCTAGTCCAAATGCTTTTTGGATAATTTTGGCTATGGCGATTGGACTAGTAAGCTTTGTAGTTTTGGTATTTAAACGTAACCGCTGGCTTTAGGTTGCTAAAACCCGAATAGATTAAATATTTCTATCTACAGTTTTTACAATGACCACTAAATTCTATACTGTGACTGAGTCCCTTAAATTTGTGTTTTTTTAGCAGCTTTTCAAGTTCTAGATTTAAGCCTTTACTTTCCTTGAATTTGATAACCTTTTTGCAGTTGATACAGACCATATGATGATGGTGTTCTTTGAACAAATCGCTCAGCTCGATGCTTTCTTTCGATGACAAACTGACTCTTTTGGTAATGCCTACTTCACAGAACAGATCAACGCTACGATAGACGGTTGTCTTGTCCATTTCACCAGAAGTAATTTTGACAAGTTCGGGAAGTGTTACTGGTCGGTGTAACTCATGAAGAACATCAAATATTAGTTTTCTCGACCTTGTGTCGCTTAGATAGTTTTCGGCAAGTATTGAGTAGTATTGTTCAAGGTTCATGGTGCAATAATATCGATAATTGCCACAAAATTGCAATAAAATACGCTCAATAAATAATCATGTAAAATTTTTAAGGTTTTTTGGGTTACAATAGTATTTGTAATGGAAGCTATAATAATTGCACTTCTTGGTGCTGTATTAATACTGTTAATTTACTTTATTTTCAAACAGAAAAACCAGCCAGCAAACAGCGATTCGGCGCTACTGCAACAAAATCTTAATCATCTGTCAGATAATGTAAATAAACTGCAAGAACAAATACGAAATCAGATCGATACTAAACTCGACAAAAGTCAAGAAAGCATGTCAAAGCAGTTGGCTGCCAGCGCCAGGTTGGTTGCTGATGTAACGGAACGATTGACTAAACTTGATGATACAAATAAACGTGTAGTCGATGTGGCTGACGAACTTAAGCAACTTCAGAACGTTTTGCAAAACCCAAAACAGCGGGGTGTATTGGGTGAGTTTTACCTGGACCAGATATTGCAAAACTTAATGCCACCGTCGGCCTATAGTCTGCAATACAAAATTAGCGAAGGAAATGTCGTTGATGCAGTCATACATCTGGATGATAAAATTTTGCCAATTGATTCTAAGTTCTCTTTAGAAAACTACAATCGTTTAATTGAAGCAAAAGGCGAGCAACGAGTACAGTATGAAAAGTCGTTCAAAGAAGATTTAAAAAAGCGCATCGACGAAACAGCAAAATACATCCAGCCAAAAAGTGGCACATTAGATCAAGCTTTGATGTTTATTCCTAGTGAGGCAATATATTATGATTTACTAGCAAACAAAGTCGGTGAGGCTGGTGTTTCTGGCAGAGATTTGATGCAATATGCCGCCGTTGAAAAACGAGTGGTTATAGTCGGTCCGAGCACACTGAGCGCAATGATTCAAGTCATAGTCCACGGTTTGAAGAGTCTTGAAATACAAAAAGACACAGAAATAATACGCAAAAACATTGAACAGCTTCAAAAACACTTAATAGCCTATGATGGCCATTTCAAACGCATTGGTAGTTCGCTCGGGTCTACGGTTGGTCACTATAACAAGGCAAGCAAAGAATTGGGCAAAATCGATAAAGACATTGTAAAAATTGGTGGTGGCGAAGCGGTGCTTGAGGCTGAATCTATAGATAGGCCAACAAATGACGAATATTAGGCTTCGAAACCAACAAAGCCATCGATTGCTGAGCTGACTGCACTGATAGCGTTTTTGTATTGTTGGCTATTGCTGGTCGCTAGAAAACCAACTAATGTTACACCGTTATAACTTGCCTTTAGTCTGCCGTCAGGAACTATGGAGTAACGGTCGGTTGTTTCGATGTAGCGTCCCACATTGTTTAACTTGGATGACAATCCGGTTATTATTGCGCTTGAATCAGGATAAATATCAATCTCGGTTGCTAGAAAACCTCTCCGGCAAAAGCGAGAATTACGACCCTTAACTTTATAATAAAGATCATACAAAGCCAGAGCTGCCATTTCATCGGCAACGTTTCGAGCAATAACTATATCTTCTAGAGCAATTCTCTCTTGAGCTGCCAGATTGAAGGTGTTATCCGGCAGAAACTCAGTAGGTGAAATATAGGGCGTAATCATATCTTTTAATAATATCATATATTACTAACAATGTCAAGGGTTAGCGAGGCAGTCCAGGAGAAATTCTTAGCACCAGCCGGACGACCGTCGATTGCTGAGAAGTATTCATAACAGCCATGATCAGAAATAAGCTGAAGGGTTGATTTTTTTATTGCTTCAGCTTCTTGACTAAAACCGTAACGTTCTAAACCATCAATTATCAACCAATTAGTGTTTACCCATGTTGGTCCTTGCCAGTAACCTAGTTCTTTGTAACTCTTGCTTCTGAGAGGCACTGAAGCGATAGGATATTTACTTTTGAACATATCTTTATCGTGGAGTTTTTTGACTAAAGTTTCGGCTCGCTCCTGGCTGATTTTACCGGAGTAAAGAGGCAGTAAGGTTGCGATTGAAGATTCTTTAATGAGTTTATGGGTTACGAAGTTTCTTGAAAAATATTCGCTATTAAATCCGTCCCATAAACTGTCTAAAGCTTGTTCGCTTTTGGCAATGCTGTCTTTAAGTTCAGTTGGTAGCTCGTGGCCAATACTTCGGGCAATATTTTCTAAATGAGTGTTTGCTCTAATCAGAATAGAATTAAAGGCTAAATCTTCGACCGCAAAATGTGATCTGTTCAAAATGGCATCGATATCCCAGTTTTTGCGCTTTAACCGTTGCAACACAGAATAATAAAGCAAAGCATCAATATTGTTTAGTCTTTGACCAGGCGGTACGTGTTGAGTGTCGCGACGAAACAAAAGGGCTAGTTTATCTAGTTTTGTTTTCTCTACAAAAGTGATCCACCACGGTCTAGAGTGCATATGAAGTTGGTTGATCCAAGGAGGCGAATTATCTAAACCGCTTTCCCAGGGGTGAATCAGTAGCACAAGACCATCGTCATGGGGGTCTCGCTCTCTGTATAGCCATTGATGATAAGCAACTAGTGCTGGATACATATCCTGATACCAACTTTTGCGCTCAACTGAATTCATCTTACTGCCAACTTTTACGATTGCTTCTGCGAGCATTGGTGGCTGTGTCATGCCAGATGTAAATACGTCATCTGGTGCGTTTGAGTTGCGTCTAGATTGCCAAATTTTTTGATCTTTTAGATGGTGGCTATGTTCAGAGAAAATCATGTGCGGTAGCATGCCGTTCGCCCATTGACCTCGCAATAAACTGCGTAACTCTGTCTGAGCTTTATCTAGATCATAGTTACTCAAGCCGATGGCTATAAAACAGCTGTCCCAAAGCCATTGATGCGGATATAGCCCGTCGGCTGGAATTGTAAAGTTGTTACGCCAGTTTCTGTCCAAAACATCGCGGCATAATGTGGCTATATCTTGTTTTGGCTCTGCTTGTGTCATTTATAATATAAGTATAAACACTATCGAAAGTTTGTAAAAACCAAAGGAAAATCAAAATCTGCTTGTCTTAGAGTTTGCATTACTGCCTGAAGTTCGTCTTTTTTGGGGCTATTTACCCTGATTGCTTCCCCTTGAATTTGAGTTTTTAGTTTTGGGAATTTGTCTTTCAATAGTTTGGTGATTCTCTTTGAGTCTTCGCTTTTAAGGCCGTTTTTGAGTGGAACTTGCCAAATCATCCTTAGATTAGTTGTTTCTGGATCGTTTGAAACATCAAAGCTTTTTTGGTTGACATTTCTGGCAGCTGCTTTTTTGCGCAAAAGTTCGATAATTGCATCAAGATGGAACTGGTTATCGCTGCTTATTTTGAAGCCTTTTTTGCCATCAAGCCACTCTAAGCTTGCGTGAGTACCTTTCAGATCATAGCGTTGCGCCAGTTCTCTTTGAGCTTGGTCGAAGACATTGTTCATTTCTCCCGCGTCATAGGTTGATTCAATATCAAATGAGAATTGCGCCATAAACCAAGTATACTAGAAACATGAATATCTTAATCATTAGTTCAAGTATGCGCGCTAATTCTCAAAGCCTGAAAGTTTCAAAATATTTAGCTGAAAGGTTGAATAGTTTCAGTCATGAGTCGGAGTTGCTTGATTTGCATGAGGCAAGCTTACCAATGTTTGATGACGGCGAAACAAAGCCCGACAACTTGGCGGAGATTATCCAAAAACTTAAGCGGGCAGATGGTTTTGTTTTTGTAAGCCCAGAGTGGGACGGCATGATGAGCTTAGGGTTAATGAACCTAATTCACTATGCAAACGATGAGCTGGCGCACAAGCCAGTTATGTTAGTGGGCGTTAGTTCTGGTTTGGGTGGCGCCTATCCAATAGCGCAAATGAAACAAATCGGCCAAAAGAATAAACACTATGTCATATCGCCGGAAAATTTGCGTGTTGCCTTTGCCGAAAAAGTTTTAAATGATCAAGATTTTTCAGATGATTCAGAGGACATAAGTTTAAAGTTAAGGGCAGATTATGCTTTGAAAATACTTGTTAAGTACTCTGAATCACTAAAAATTCTTAGACAAGATCCAATTTTAAATAATAAAGATTTTAAAAATGGAGTGTAGGAGTTAAAAACACTTAATGCTATGATGTTAGCATGAGCACTTTTGCTGCTGTTGGGAGCCCCAGTCGCACAAGCGATTGGATTTTTGTAGTTGTTGTCCTGTTGGTTTGTTATTTAATAATTTATCCAGTGTATATTTTTTCGTTGCGTTATCAAAAATCGCGTCGTATCAAAAATCAATTAGTCACCTCCACTTACAAGTTGCCTGCACCTATGACGCCAACGGAATTTGCTTATATTTTTTCATCAAAAGTGAAAAGACCACAGTTGTACGCTACTCTACTTGATTTGGCTAACCGTAGCGTGCTTCAACTGCACCGCAAAGAGGGTAAACCGGTGGTCGATTTGGGGCCAAAAATTGATGATAATCTTAATAGCTTTGAGCTGATGTTGATAACACCAGTTCAAGTCGCAGACAGAGAAATAGACGTAAATGTGGTTTTAGAGGGGCGAAAACT
>Ga0224722_1001353_pt1 | contig 13606 bp, 10 predicted proteins | sample Balambano_FR1_Me_FD_161646 | JGI IMG/M metagenome (GOLD analysis project Ga0224722, IMG submission 161646) | Freshwater sediment microbial communities from Lake Towuti, South Sulawesi, Indonesia - Balambano_FR1_MetaG | ecosystem: Environmental > Aquatic > Freshwater > Lake > Sediment | place... | reverse complement strand
GGGGGTAGTACGCGGGTCGGGGCGTTTGGGTTGCTCGGCACTCGCCTTGTTCATCGGTTCGCCAATCCCTACGGAACGTCCCACCTGTGTTAAGCGTACCCGTGTCTTTTGACCAGCGAAGCGTGCGCCCTCAGCCAGTTCGACTAAGTAACCGTTCTCGGTAAACCCGTGCGCTGCCGGAGCGGTCAGCAGTCCCCCCCGCAAAACCTGCACCTCGACCACCTGCCCCTGCCGATAGGCGCAGAGGCGACGGTCTTGGTCATCCATTTTGCCCGGTTGAATTTCGTACTTCTCCTGATGCAGATCTTCCGCCACCCGAACATAGATTCCTCGGCGGATGTTATGCTCTAGCACCTCAATTTCTTCGCCTGTTTCCCCCACCAAGAACGCGGCAACCTGTGGGTGGCAACGCACGACAAAACCCTCGGCGGTGGCTTGGGCGCGGGCTAAGCGGCGTAAGTCTCGTTGTACTTCAATCGCTACCGATTCGGGAGAGGCGACTTTCCCCGTTCCGCTACAGTAGGGGCAGGACTCGCTCATCTGCTCGGTAACGGCTTCTCCGGTGCGCTTTCGGGTCATCTCCACCAGCCCCAGTGGCGAGATATGCCCGATTTTACAACGGTTCTTATCATGCTTGAGAGAGGTCTCCAGTGCCTGCTCGACTCGCTTGCGGTCTGCGGCACTGTTCATATCAATCAAGTCCAACACCAGAATACCGCCCATGTCGCGGAGGCGCAGCTGGCGAGCAATCTCCGAAACTGCTTCCAAGTTGGTCTGAACAATGGTATCGGAAAGCCCTGTGGTCGAACCCGTGAAACGCCCGGAGTTCACGTCAATCGCGACCAACGCTTCGGCTTGGTCAATAATCAGGTAGCCCCCGGACTTGAGCCAAACCCGACGACCTAAAAGCCGCTCTATCTCCTGCTCAATCCCGTAATGCTCAAAGACAGGTTTTTCCCCATCATAGAGATGTACCCGGTCTTTCAGTGTCGGACCGAAGAAGTCCAGAAGTTCGTGCGCGGTGCGGTAGTCGTGGGGAGCATCTAAGATAAGGCGGTCTACATCCTGACCAAAGGTATCGCGCAGAATCCGAAACAGGAGGGATAGGTCTGCATAGATAAGGTTGGGGGCGGGGGTAGTGGCGGCTTTTCGTCGAATTTCCGACCAAGTGCGCTCCAGAAACTCCAAGTCCTGTCGGAGTTCGCGCTCACTCTTGCCCTCGGCTTCGGTGCGTACAATCAAACCGTATTGCGGTCTGCCTTCACCGTTCGCCTTGCGAATAGATTCCACAATACGCTTCAGGCGGTCACGCTCTTTGGGTTCATCAATTTTGCGGGAGATTCCAATGCTCGCCTCATCGGGCATTAGCACCAAGTAGCGACCCGGCAGGGAAATACGGGTAGAGACACGCGCCCCTTTGCTTCCCCGTGTGCCTTTCACCACCTGTACCAACAGCTCTTGCCCTTTTTTGACTAACGTATTGATAGCGACTTGGGGGCGGGAGCGGCGACCTCGGCGGTCATGAGCAGGGCTATCGTCGCCGTCCGCCTCCTCCCCATGGCTACCGGGCAGGATGTCACTGGCGGAAAGATAGGCATTGCGCTCTAAACCGATGTCCACAAAGGAGGCATCCATCCCCGCATGGACACTCTCGACACGAGCTTTATAGATATTCCCGACAACACGCTCTTCGCGTTCGATATGCAGTTCTACTAACTGCCCGTCTTCTCGAACCGCAATCCGCGATTCGCGGGTGTCCGAGTTGACGATAATTTCTTTGGACATTCTCTTATTGTGTTACCTAACAGTTGGGAAGTGATTTTCAAACAGGAGTACCGTAATGGGGAGTCAGTGTACCACTTGCTCGACCCAGAACGACCCTCGGATAAAACCGTTCGCACACGATTTTCACAGCAGAGGAGGAAACAACCACTTGCCCGTGAAGTGCGCCAGTTCATTATAGCACACCTCAGTCTTTTTCGTCCCCACACGGCGTATTTACTCCAACAACCGGGAGTGTAAACTAACGAACCCCCCCTCAGAGGAGAATAATCTACCAACGGTAGGGACTTTCCTGTAAATATGCTCCTTGCAAAGTGATGTTGCCGTCTCCTTCCGTTTGTATAATTTCGACAGTTAACACTTTACCGGGCGAGTTCGCACAGAAGATAATTGAGTATTCGGCTGTGTACTGCTCCTTCAGGTCGCGGTAAATAACACCTGTTTCCTCTGCGAAACCAGAGCTATCCGAAAGGTAAGCCCGAAGTTTCTGTCCGCTTCTCCATCCTCCCGCCAAGATGCTAAGGGACCGGTTCTTTGTATCCGCAGCTACTTTGATGCGGAAACCATTGTTGATACCCCCAACCGTGATTCCTTCGGTAGTGCTGCCCGAAACAATTGGGGTTCCATCGTTCCATGCGACGGTGCAGGGGTCATTCGCATACGTACTCAAATACGCACTGCCAACTCCGTCGAGAGATTCGGCATCACTGATTAGAATAGGAACGCGTTGTTTGCGAATATTTCCGGGAAAACGCACCCAATCCTGTGTTCCGTCTTTTGTGAGATTAATGATCTTAGCTCGCGGAATAGGGGATCCTATTTCCACCACCCTCAGGTAGCTTACGGGTGGCGGTGCAAAAGCACCTTCAGGGTCAGTCTGGGAGATAACCGGCCGTGAGAGCGACGATACTTCGCGGACATCGGTCATTTCCGAACGATGCGCGGTCTTCTGACCCTCACAAATCTCCTCGACCTCACGCCTGTAGACCAATTTATCCGAACCGATATAGATTTTCTCTACCCGGTCAAAAATAAATTCTGGGCGTGAAGTTCTCGTGGGAAATCCAGAACTGGAACCACGCTCTGTATGAGCGGGTGTATAGTGGTATTCGTATATCGCCACCACGGAAAACGTTTTTGCATTTCGTTGTTCATCTGGCAGGCGTTTAATCTTGATGGAAACGTACCCAACACGGCGTTGGTCATTAAGGCTGGATAAACGCACAATCTCCTTCTTCCAATACTGTCCATCACACAGCGGATTCAAAATAGACCATCGCCGATGAGTTGGTTCTCTTGTTTCTGATGGCAGAACACGGTTCGGCTTGCCGTCTTTGAGTTCTGTATGTTGATATTTCTTGCCATCACTGGTAGCAGTCAGAGTCTCCGACTTATAAGGACCTGTTAAAACTTGCTCCCCAATCCGCGTCTGCCCGATGTCTCCGCGCAAGATATGCCCAGAAATGGAAGAGGGATAAGACCCACTGTTATCGGATTCCGTATATTTCGCAACAAATTGTGTCTTCTTTCCCGCCGCCGCATCGGATTCCAGCAGCAACTGTTGTGCTGCCGGGTCTATAGAAAGAGTGGGATGTTGGCACCCTGTCAGTAAACTGACCATAGTAAGCAATCCTATCCACTGATAACGAGACATGAATCAGTTCCCCCGCAGAATAATACTTCTTTTGACAAAAGCCGTTACAAAAGAAAGCCCTGCTCATACAGAGCAGGGCAAATAGGAGGACAAACAAGAGATTCACGTCTTAGGCAGACTTACGGCGGCGAATTACCACACCACCGACCAGAGTTCCCAGAGCCAGCAGAGTAAATGTTCCCGGCTCTAGGGCAGCAGTGTTGCCACCACCTAATGCTCCGTTATTGCATTGCTAAGAGCAGTTAAACCCAAGATCGCGATTCCCCCAGGGCAGTGTCCCGATTTGTCTGTAAAAGTGCGCTTCCATGAGAGGTAGTGACCCCAATTTTACAGACGATTTGTTACACTGCCTCCCCCAGTACGAAGAAGCATCTCCTATTAGTGTCCTTTCACGGAACTTGCTTGCTTGCTTTGGTGTTTTGCTGGTATGCAACTTACTGGGATTCATCATTTAACCGCGATTTCGGCGGAGATTCGGGAGAACTATCGGTTTTATACGCAAGTGTTGGGGATGCGCTTGGTGAAACGCAGTGTCAACCAAGACGATGTTTCGGCATATCACCTTTTTTATGCCGATGCGGTTGGGACACCTGGAACTGACCTGACGTTCTTCGATTGGAGGATGCCACGGGAAAAGCGCGGAACACACAGTATCGCCCGAACCTACTTGCGGGTACAGGATGTCGCGGCTTTGGAGTGGTGGAAAAACCACCTGACCGAACAGAAGGTTTCGCTGAGTGTGGCAGGGATTGAGGAGCGAGATGGGCGAGCGACTCTCGATTTTGAGGATAGCGAAGGGCAACGGCTGGCATTTATTGTGGATAATGGCGAAGGCGACCCTTCTACTCCGTGGGAGAAAAGCCCGATTCCTGCCGAATATCAGATTCGCGGACTAGGTCCGATTCTGCTCAGTGTCCCGGACCTCTTTCCTACCGACTTGGTTTTGACGAAGGTACTGGAACTACGACAGGTGCGCCACTACCCTCACCCCGATAACTCGAACGAGCGCATCTATGTCTATGAGATGGGGGCAGGTGGCACGCCCGCAGAACTACATATTGCGGTTCAACCAGACCTGATAATGGCACAACAGGGGGCAGGAGGTGTACACCATGTCGCTTTACGCACGCCGAACGAAGCCGAGTACCATGCGTGGACAGAGCGGTTGACTTCGTTCCGCATTCGCCACAGTGGAGAGATTGACCGCTACTACTTCCGCAGTCTTTATTTCCGGGAACCGAACGGGATTCTTTTTGAAATTGCTACCGATGGACCCGGCTTTTCGGTGGATGAGAACCCCTCTACATTGGGAGAAAAGGTTGCCTTGCCGCCCTTCCTTGAATCGCGTCGCCAAGAGATTATTGCAAATCTTAAGCCGATAGACGACTAGGGACGATGATTACAAGCCGAAGAGGGAACTGGTCGCGCTCGGTTGCAACGGTTCCCGACTCCAGGGGGCATACTCCACGCAGAAAAGGGGCGCGGCAGGGGAACGTTCCGCACGAACTGGGGTGTAGAGTGCCATCTGCTTCTCTTGTCGGGTCATCACAGAGAAGCCGTAGGATTCGTGGGTGTGTTTGAGACTGCCTTTTGCTGTCTCCTGCTCTTGAACAAACTGAAGATGCCGACGAACCCGTTCATTTAACCTATCTTTACCCTGCGAAACTGCCTGATACAGAACGGACTCCATAACGGAATGCAGTGGCGATACCCGTTCGACCATGATACTGTTTCGCCCGGTAGCCACTGCCGCCGCACCCGTCGTTCCTGTTCCGGCAAAAGGGTCAAGCACGGTATCGCCATAGACGGAGAACATATTGATTAACCGATAGGCGATTTCAAAGGGAAAAGCACCGCTTCGTTCGCGTATATCGGTGTTTCCCGACAATGTGGCGGATGTTTGTCCCAATTTTTGTCGTACCCCTCGGACATCCCAGATGTCGGAGAACCAAAGGTTGCGCTCTTCCCAAAAGAAGGAACTCTGATTCCGCCGATGTTTTGCTTCCTGAGTCATAAACTCCCGCTTCTTCCCCTTGCGAAACAGCAGAATATACTCATGCTCTAATGTCACATACGCTCCGGGTGGAAGCATTCCCGACCCCATAAACTTATTGGGGGCATTGGTGGGCTTACGCCACAGGATTATTGGGAGAGTATCAAACCCTAACTGCATAAAGGTGTGTGTGATACGAGTGTGGTTGGAGTATAGTTGAAACCGCTCTGTTGTTCGGGTGGCATCCCCAATATTGATACAGGCAATACCCCCGTCACATAAAACACGTTGCACCGTATACCAGACCAAATCCAGTGTTTCGTGCATTCGGGCAAAAGCAAGGTTCCCATCCCCCTGCTCTAATGCCAGACGTATCTCCGGGGACTGTTCGGAAAACGACTCGTCCCACATCTGAATCATCGGATAAGGAGGCGATGTCACTACTAACTGTACCGAGTTATCGGCAATAGCAGTCAGTTGGCGAGAGTCCGCAATCAGAATCTGATGTTGCGTTTTATTGAAATAGGGTGTTGGCATAATTAATAGGGAAGTAGGGAAGTCCTGATGCAACCATTCGCATGATAGGGAATCCTATACTGTGGAAATCGGTTATAGCCTTATGTTTCTCAAACAAAAGTCAAAAAATTGCACAGCGTCCCCAAGCCCTCTCGCAACACACTGTTTGAACTGTGAGCGGGCACTCAACGAGATGCTGTTTTGCCCGGAGTGTGGTCAGGAGAATATAAGCCGTTCTGTTCCTGTCCGAATCCTGATGCACGATGTGTTAGAAGAGTTTTTCAAGTGGGATGGGCGACTTTTTGGAACGCTCTCCGCACTACTCCTGAAACCGGGAAGGCTTAGTACCGAGTACAATGCTGGGCGGCGAGTTCGTTACCTCTCTCCCTTCAAAATGTACTTTGTGGTTAGCACCCTGTTCTTCTTTGTCCTTTCCCTCTATCCTATCGCGGAGACTGTGGCGAAGAGTGCCCAAACCGGAGAGCAAGAGCTAGCAAAAGCCACAGACAAGGGCGAGGGGAGCATTCGGGTCAATGGACAAGACATCAATACCAAAGAGCGGGGAAAACTGCAAGAAAAATACGAAAAGGAGCAAGAAACAAGCAAAAATCCCGACAAAGGCTTTGAGTATCAGATGAAACGTGCCATTTTTAAGGTTGCAGATGCGCCGGGGGAGTATGTCGCTCATTTGATAGACACACTGGCAAAATCGGTGATTTTTCTTCTGCCTATCTATGCTACCTATCTTGCCCTTCTCTATGTGCGACACAAACGCTACTATATTGAGCATCTCGTGTTTGCCGCACACACCTTCACCTTTCTTTTCCTCCTTGCCGCAACCATTGCCCTATTGCTTCGTGTCTGGGAGGGAGCCGCTCTTCTACTTGGCATCTATCCCTTGTACGAACTTAATGCCCTCCGCACCATGTATGGGCAGGGATGGGGGAAGACACTATTAAAGCAGCTTATTCTAAGTAGTCTTTACGGGACAACCCTTGTTTTTGTCTTTGGTATTGTTGCTCTGGTCGCGATGTTTGTCTGAGATATCGGCAGGTCAAAAATCGAAAAGCTTGTCTTCGACTCCTAAGTTTACCTTCGCATTGTCCACCGATTGGGCAAAACCAAGTTTACCTTCGGTGTTGTAGACTTCGATACGGGTGGGAAGCCAGATGCCCGGACGAATCTCGCGAGGTTTCACATAACGAATCTCCTTTTGTTGGACATTATCGCCGTTGTACGAGAGCCGTTTTTCGATAAGTGCGGTTTTAGGATTCACCCAAACGATTTCATGGGAGCGGTTGTCGGTGTTGCGCTGCTCCATCTTGAAAACATATAAGCCCTTGTCAGTACGCTGATAGACCGGTTTGTAATCGGTTTGGATATAGTCGAGGGCGAAGATGCCTAAATCCATGAGGTTTTGCTTTTGTCCGGGGTTCCCTGTAATATCCTTCTTCTGGGTTCCGGTGAGGGGAGTTTTGTACATCTTCATATCCCCGTTGTAGACCATCATGACCGCTGCTCCCAGAATCTTTCCTTCAAAGCGGGCTTTATTGGGGAACTTGTAGAAGACATTCATCTCTTTGCCACCATACGATGTGGCAAAGGAACCCCCAATTTTTTTAAGCTCCTTACGGTTTGTCTCCTGCACCGTTAGGGTCAGACGCAGGTCTTTAATTTTGCTGGTGGCGATGGCTTCCGGGTCGGGGGGTGCAGACGGTTTCCCCTGCGCGACCAGAGGGAGCGCGGTCACGAGAGGGAGAGCAGTCAGTAGCAATAGCAGAGCCATTCTTGCCTGACAAAAGATACTTTGTCGGTTCACCATCATGTTTCCTTTAGGGAGCAGTTGTCGCATGAGTTTATGAGTCTTCCTGTTTTCGTTACCTGTGTGTTGGGTGTAAAGTTCCCCATAGGGTAGCCGTCACGGGGGCAGAGACCGTTTGCCGTTTGAGGTCGCGTTGCAAACGACAAAGGTCAGCCACAGTATCTATATCGTGCCATAGCGGAAGGAGAGCGACAGAGATTTGATTTGCTGCCGCCTTCTCCCGTGTTTGTGCCAGCACATTGGGACTACTCCACTCAATACCCGTAAAGATTACTGTAGTACACTGGTTCAAGCCAATCAGATAGTACCCCCCATCCTCTGCCGGTCCGAGGACAATCTGCGGCGCACTATTTTTGGGAAATCTGCCAAAGGCTTCTTGGAGAAACCCGACGGGCAGATGGGGCGCATCCGAACCAATGAGGCAAACCTTTTTGTAACCCGTCTGAAACGCCGTTTCCACCAAATACATGAGGCGTTCCCCAAGACTTCCCGACGGTTGGGCAAGAGTGGGAAGATGCGTGGCAGTGGGGGGAATGGCTTCTCTGTGTCCCTCCCATGCCAACCAACAGTCTGCACGAAGAAGAGGACTCTGCGCCACAGTGAGAGTGTCTTGCAAGAAGGCACTCGCCCAGCGTGCGGCATTTTCCGGGGAAACTCCTTCTTGCGTCAGACGTGTTTTCACCTTCCCCGGAACCGGGGCTTTTGCAACCACAATAACAAGCCGTTCCGTCATAGACCGCCGCTTATGACAATCGCAATTGGCTTCAAGTTTCAGAGGGTCGGGGAGTGGGTCTGTCCGGTAGTGCCGTGTGTGCGTCGCTCTTCGGAGATTTTTTCCGCGTTTTTACGTCGCTCTTCCTGTGCTTCAAAGAGGCTTTTGGCGCGAAGATGGAGACGATAGCATCCCCAACAGAGAAAGAGGAGTATCCAGACGAGTGTTGGATTAACCGGGTAGACATACCAGGCGATTCCTGCCGCGATTGCACCCGCAAGAAGGAGCATCAGTCCATTGGTTGCTACTTTTCGCCACACGAGAACATTCCCTTTGAGTAGATTTTCCATACTATACCCATATTTCCGTGTTTTGGGTAGGGAATCACAAGAAATTACAGAGAATTTTGAGGTTTTTTGCTCGTCTAATTTCCACTGATTAGCAAGGGAGCGTTCATATCTGCGGGAAATTCGCTGTGGAAAATCTTCAACGGCATCGAATAGCCAAGACTATCCGATGCCGTGCCGGGGTTGTTTGCCTCCCGAAGCAGGTCGCTTTGTGTGTGCACCCACCCAGCAAACTGTTAGAGGCGTTCGCTCCCGGAGGCGAACTGGAGCAGATTGCTCATTTTTTGTTTTGCCTCCTTTCGCCAGAGATGCTTCTTTATCGCACCAACAAGGCACACTGCTAAATAAGGATTACTACTCGGAAACACAAGAAACACAAGAGCACTAAGGTGACTGGTCAGTTCTTCCTCAATGACTGGTTCGAGGACTGCTTTGACCGCCGCACGGATGCGCTCGCCCACCGCCAAGTTTGTGGCTGCTTGAATCTCGTCTTGGTTCATGATTAGGGGCGCGAAGAAGCGGTTCGTCTTTATACCCTCTCCCGAAAAGGGTAGGAAACCGGAGTGTCAGTCGGTAAGAGCAACCATGGTCGCATAAAAGATGGCATGGAGAACCGTTGCCGCCATAAGGAACAGTCCGCCTGCCCATACCCCTGCCACTTGGAGTGCCTTACGAACCGTGGCTTTTCCGTCTCTCCAACCCAGTTGCTCGGCTATCACGGCACTGGTTACACGCTCCACACGATAGTATTCGATGCAGAACAGCACTAAGGGCATTCCCAATATCAGAACGAGAATCCAAAGCGAGAGGGTGAAAGCAGAGAGATTGCCCATCGGCAGAAGGGAGAGCAGGGATTGCCCCAATGCCTCTAAGTTTTCCCGGCGAAGCCAACCGTACCCACGTGCCAACCCTGCTGCCAAAATATAGGCGATATACGCACAGGTCATTCTAAAAGAACGCGCTCCGTAATCATAGAGAAAGAGACGGTCTGCAAGAGCCGCTTCTGGAGGGGATTGAGGGAACCTCTGCAAACGTCTCCGAAGAAATACACCAATAAGCAGAAGATACGGACCCGTCAGCAGTTTAAGCATCTCCAACAACGACTCATGCTGCCATCGTCGTACCTTAGCAGTTTGCTTACGACGATTCTCTTCGGCGATTTGGCTTTGAATCTCTGCCTGCCGTACCGGGATAATGGCACGCTCCTTTTGATACTGAAGAACCGCGATACGTTGGTCGTGCTTTTGTATCTCACGCTCAGGAGAGTAGGGAGGTCGCCATGCGGGAACAGCGTTCAGTATTCCCGTGAGTAAAGCCACTAAAATCAGCAGGGTAATAATCGGTTGTGTCGCAAAGTGAAGCGGACTACGGCGAATCCCTCCTGCGCCACGCTCCAACATGACTTCAGGGGTTTGCAAGATCCGTTTGCGCTCCTGCCAGTAGTCGCCAAAGTTAATCCAGTCTTCAAAAAACTTCTGCAACCACTCCTCTAAAATAGACTTGGGCGCATCTTCTGTACTATTCACCGTTGCCGTGGAGACCATCGGTTTCGATGAGGCGGGTGGTATCGGTTTTCGCGTTTGTGTTGTCATAACTCAATCACCAGACAGTTCAGGCGGGGAGGAAGTTGCACCTGTCTGAAACCCACTCGCTTAGTTGCCCACTCACTTAGTTGCGTAAAGACGCGGGAAGTTCCGCGGGTATCTGATTTTGAATCGGAAGGGTGAATTTCAAGGGAACCGCCTTTTTCACCACCTGCCGACGAACCACCCAAGCGACGGCTCGGTAACGGTTCGCTTTCGGGGCAGGAAACTCACCCTTAATATATTCATGATCGGGACCTACAGAGTTGTTGTGGGTAGTACGATTTAGGGGAAACCAATTTCCTCCCTCCTCGCGTAGCCACAGTTCCATGTTAAACCGAAAAACTCCTTGTTGAGGGGACATCCTGGAGTCTTTGGGCAGGATAATCTCTGCCTCAAAAGGCACTCCCTGTGTGGCAGGATAGGGGGTCGGACGAGGGCGCGGACGAGGAGTGACACCGTTTGGCAGTACAAGACGTATCTTTTTTGGGGGGGGAGGCACAGTTGGGTCAATCAGGGTGATTTTGTAACCTTCTGGCGTGGTCAGGGTCTTCGAGCGTCCAATATTTAAGCGCGGACCTGCGGGTGTGTTGCGAATGGGTATATCCGGCAGAATAATGGGAATTGTTCTATTCTCAAACTCCAGATACCGTCCCTCTATCTGCACCCACTTCTGCTCGCCACCAAAGGCTCCGTCCTGCTGATAACGCGAACCTGTTGTCCATTGTCTCCCCGATAGATTACTAAAACTACCTCCCTCAGATAGGGTGGTACTGGCTTGCGAATGTCCCCACTCCAGTGTCATTTTGTTCATCTCAATAGCGGGTTCTTGGCGAAACGTAAAGTTATAAACGGGTGGTTTCTCCCCGTTTTTAGGGACAGGCTTTTGCAACTGTCGCAGTTGTCTCTGAGTAGGAGTTTCTAATAGACTGGAACGCATCCAGATAGCACTACGAACGACATCACTTCGGACTTTGTGGGTGACTTGGGTGGTATTCGGGAAGTGGGTTGTCAACATAGCGAGGTGTTGTGATGGAACCGTCGCAGAAAGGCGCATCACTACATTTCCTCCCTGTACCCAAGCGTACTCCTCCCGCTCTTTCGGTTGAAGCCACGCCGTCGCATAGATTTGACTCCCCTCCACCTTCACCGTCCGAACAGATTCGGGCTTACCACCAGCCGTGGCACTGGGAGAGGCAGTGACCTGACGGTTTAACTGGGGGAATCCGTTGACTTGCCACTTTGCCTCTCCGCCGGGACCGCTTACCACCACCTCCAAATAGTCCACTGTACCGGGAACCGCTTTCGGGAGACTCACTAAGAGAAACTTACTTTGGCGGATGTTTGTGCGGGTGGGCATCCCTGAACTTCCCATGATGGTTACTGGGTTTCGGTTGGTCGCAGAAGTATTGTTGCGGATAAAAGGAGTTGGCGTTGGAGTGGGGGCTACAGGAACCGCTGTTGTGCTGTAAGGAACATTTTGGGAACGTGTCACATCCAAGCGGACTTTCAGGGGAAACTCATTGCCGGAGGGAGTACGTGCTATGGCAGTGTACCCATCAGCACTGTCGTCAAAGATACTTTGACGTACCGGAAGGGGGGCTTCTATCTCCAGCGCATATTCTGGAGTGGTACGGTTCCCTTTATAGCCCATGAGTTCAAAAATTTTGAGGATAACCGGGTGGAGTTGCGGAGGAGTGCGTGGCTCGCGATGCCGAGCGATAAGGCGCAACCCTGCCTGTTGCCGCGCCCCGTCAACCTGATCATTCGCCAAACGTCGTTGTGACTGCCACCAGAATAGCCCTGCCGTTCCTCCGACAAGAACCACTCCCGCGACCCACAGTATTGTCCACACCGTCGCTCGTGACTGGCGTTCCCGCATACCGTAATTATACCCGCTCTCTCTGGAAACGGTAGAGGTCGAGGCAGGAAGCGACGAATAAAAAGCGAAATGTGATACTCAGAAAACGCCCAACTGTTCACAGGAGAACCCATCGCCGTGAATTCCAACACCAAAACTCGTCTATCCCGCACCCTTGCCGGAGCAAACTCGCAAACCGTCTCGCGCCTTCTCCGTCGCGCAGAGGTACAACTCTCCTTTGCCAATACATTTGCCACACTGCTTCCTGAACGTGCAGAGGCGGAAGGTTGGCACAATCTACTGACCGAGGCAAAGCACCTTTTGGAGAGTTTAGACTCCTCAGCAACTGTGGAGAAACTGCAAGAGGCGATAACCCAAGCGGAAATGGTTCTGCAACCGTTGGGGAAAGCGGCAAAAGAGTACAGGGTTCATTGTGTAGGGCATGGACATATTGATATGAACTGGATGTGGTCGTGGCAGGAAACAACCTCTACGACTTTCGATACATTTCAATCGGTGTTAAATCTGATGCGGGAATACCCGGAATTGACCTACTCACAGTCGCAGGCATCGGTGTACGCACTGGTAGAGAAGTATTTCCCGGCCATGTTTCGCGAGATTCAGGAGCGGGTGAAGGAGGGACGGTGGGAGATTACGGCGGTACATTGGGTGGAAGGAGATAAGAACATCTCGTCGGCGGAATCGTTATGCCGTCATATCTTGTACACACGGCGGTATATCGCGGCGAAGTTTGGTCTGGAGCCAGAGGATGTTCCGCTCGATTGGGAACCGGATACCTTCGGTCATGCGAACACGACTCCGACAGTTCTGGCGCAAGCCGGAGTGAAGTTCTACTACTCCTGTCGCACCGGGGGAGGCTTTGACCATGCGGTGGTAGGGCAGTTCCCACGCCCCCGATTGTTCTGGTGGCAAGGACCGGATGGTTCACGGATTCTGGTTAATCGAGAGTCCACTTGGTACAACTCGTATGTGAATATCGGGGAGAATATCGCGCTTCCGGCAGTGGAGTTCTGGCGTGAAACCGGCTTGCAGGATTGGCTGAACATCTATGGTATCGGCAATCATGGCGGCGGTCCGACCCGCACGGAGATTGAATACTACCAAGAGTTGGGGACATATCCTATCTACCCGCAAGTGGTTTTCAGCACGGCGAAGGCATGGTATGAAACCGTTGCCACAACCCTCCCTGATTCGTTGCCCGTGTTAGACCATGAACTGAACTTTGAGTTTACAGGGTGCTACACCAGTCAAAGTTTGATTACGCAGGCGAACCGCTTTGGGGAGAACTATCTGGTGGAGGCAGAAACATTGGAGG
>Ga0224722_1001351_pt1 | contig 13606 bp, 9 predicted proteins | sample Balambano_FR1_Me_FD_161646 | JGI IMG/M metagenome (GOLD analysis project Ga0224722, IMG submission 161646) | Freshwater sediment microbial communities from Lake Towuti, South Sulawesi, Indonesia - Balambano_FR1_MetaG | ecosystem: Environmental > Aquatic > Freshwater > Lake > Sediment | place... | reverse complement strand
TCTGAAAGTTTTTGAAAATGCATCTCAAACTCGACCGTTTGATTAGTAGCGTCAGCGCAGTGTTTGGAATTATAAGCTGCCCATTACAATCCCAAACATTAGTATCTCAAACAGATATGAAATCAAGATGAAATTTGTAGTTAATTTACTGCTTATACCAGGCTTGCCTCCACTGCTGCATCTGCTCAATCTCATTTTTCTGCGAGCTAATAATATCCTGAGCCAGCTTCTGAATTTCAGGACGCTTTGATTTCTGCGATGCGTCGTTAGCCATTACCACAGCCCCTTCATGGTGAGGGATCATGGCATCAATGAACCGCTTGTCAAAATCGGCATCGGCTACCCCTAAATCCATATCCATCCGCATTGCCTTTATTTGGTCCTCAGACATTGCCATTGAATGCCCCATCTTGGAGTGCCATGCCACAGGGGTGCTGGGCGCTTTGGGATACCAGACAGTTCGCCACTGCTTCATTTGAGCGATTTCTTTGTCCTGAGCTTTGATGATGTCAGTCGCTAGCTTTTGAATTTCAGGGCGCTTCGATTTCTGTTGAGCTTCTTTTGCCATGACAAGAGCACCTTCATGGTGCGGGATCATGCTGTCGATAAACCGCAAATCAAATTCAGTATCAGCCGGACCTAAATCCATCATGTTGTGATCCATCATGCCGCCATGATTCATGCCGCCCATGTTGCTGTGATCCATTTGTTTGGTTCCGGCATTTGTTGCGGCTGGGCTAGAAACTTGGGATGGCGTTGATTGACTTTGAGGGGTCGATGAGCAGGCAGTCAGAATGCTGCTTGAGACTGCTACTGACGCGATCGACAATCTCAGGAGAGTAGACTTGAATGCTGTTTGTCTCATACTTTCTACACTTGAACGATTTAGAGGCTAACGTTTTTTCATTCTGAACTGTCCAGTGGCTAGAGAGTCAAGGCGATCGCATCATGAAATTTGGCTGGTAACAGTGCTCAAGCCCTCTGGTGCTCTTTACTAAGCGGTTTATCGGCATTGCACAGTTTGCTATACCGATTTTTGGGTGTCCTACCCAGTTGGACATACCACTAGCCCAACGTTAATCTTCTGAATGGGGACGCCCCAGGGTGGTGATGTAGAGAACGGCTTCATCACTGGGAATGCCCAATACCTCATTCACTTGGTCATCAAAAAAGCCTCCGATACCACTTACTCCTAGCCCTAGGTGAATGGCAGCCAGGTTGAGTCGCTGTCCCAGGTGGCCAGCATCCATATGGAGGTAGCGATAGACGCGATCGCCGTAGTCTCGCACTGCCAGTTTCAGATCAGCCGTATGGAACAAAACTGCCGCCGCATCTCGCCCCAGTTCCTGTCCTAGACAAAGGAAGTGGAGTTCTTGACGGAAATTCTTAAAGCGAATCTGGCGGAGTTCCTGGGCACTGGGAGCATAGTAATAGCAACCCTCTTCTAGACCTTGCACAGACGACACAACCAAAAAGGTTTCGACCAAATGCAGACTGAAATAATCTGGCGAGGTATCCAAACCCTGCTCTTGGTAGTGTTGGGGCTGGTAAGTAAAGTCTAGTAGTGCTTTAAGTTCATCCAAAGTAATGGCTTCACCACTGTAGGCGCGGGTAGAACGCCGTTTGATTAGGGTGGTTTGCAAATCGATCAGGCGATCGCCCCAGTCCACAGGCTCCGTTGCAGTCGAAATTTTAAGACAGAACGGAAAGTTATACTTGTCCGCCCGCTTGGTTTCCACGCTAGGAACCTTCCAATTTATAGTCATTGCTGCATCGAAAGGAATTTGCGTAACGCGGTGAAAGTAGGCCAGCAATTTGCCATCGGGAATGGCAGGAATGTTAGTTTGGCTGGCAAAAGAGGTAATAGTTTTGGCAAGAGGCAAGTTTTGTTTAATATCAAGCAGATCGGCCAAGGGCACTACAGCGATCGCCCCTTCCTGGTCAGGATCCAGATACAACAACTGGCTGACGACCTCATCCATAAAAGTGCCAATCAGATGTGGCCGATAGTCATTGACAGCACAAGCTAGTTCAACGTTGCCTAGCAAGTGACCAATATCCAAGCAAATACGGCGATAGGCACGATCTTGATAGCGCCAGGCCGATCGTTGAAATACTGCCGTTACCACCAGAGCCATTTGAGTCTGCTCTAGGATAGGATGCCAAAAGCAAGCCGTTTGCAGTTTTGTCCAAGTATCGGTTTCCCAAAAGCGGAGCAGAGTGTGATTGTAAGCCTGGTAGTTGTACAAACCCGCAGGGAGTTGTGGCAGCCCACGCGATACCAAATAAACTTCGGCAGGATAAAGTCCACCTGCTGAGGGCGAGGCACGCAAATGGTGGTCGCCACTAATCGTTTGAACTTTTCCAGTAAGACCGTAACTACACAACAGCAGCCGAGACAAGCGCTGCCACCATTGGGAAATTGGATCTGATAAGTCGGCGTCAGTGTCAAATTGGCTGCGCCAGTGGGGCTTGAGGTCGGCGATCGTCCCAATTTTATATTCCTTGTAGGGAACAGGTTGCTCGCTCCAGTTCAAGGGCTTGCTTTTGATGTGAATTGTTTTGGGATCGTACTTGGTGCGTTCGTGGTAATGCTGGGCAATAAAGATTGTCTCCGGCATAGAGTATCTCCGGCAAGCGGCGTGGGAGGACTGCGATTTGCTTTAATCTTGGCACTTTACCAGCAAAACGTCATGGCTACCAGCGCCAGAACAGCAGTCATTTTTATGGGCGTGGTTGCGGCAAGATAGAGGACAATTGCGATCGCCAAACTTGGTAACCTGCCCAACTCAGATGCAATCCATCCGTTGTCAGTTCTGCCCGCAAGTTGCCCTCAGCGTCGGCAAAGTGAGGAAATAAATCAAGATAGTCAGCTCCTTCCTCGTGTGCCACTTGCGCCAGAGTTTGGTTGAAGGTGCGAATGGAGGCGTTGGGCATGCTGGGCAGCCGTAATACCCACAACGGTGGCTTCGCTGGTTGCGAGTAGTGGCGAATGCCTGTGCCCACGTGGGGCAGAATGGACTGCACAACAATTCGTGCCTTAGGATGAGCAGCCTTTAAACAGCGTAAGATTTCTCGCTGATTGGCAATAATAGTTTCTGGTGAGATTGAGCGAATCAAATCGTTGATGCCGATCATGACCAAAATCACGGTAGGTTCAGTCACATCAAACAGGGATATCCGCTGCAACAACCCCGCAGAGGTTTCGCCAGATATGCTCTGGTTAAGCCAAGTAATTCGGGTATCTAGCAAACTGGGCGGAAACCAAAGACTGAGGGAATCTCCAGCCAACACTACTAAAGGATGGGGCGATCGGTTAGCTGTGGAGATCGCTTCTTGCTGCAAAACTGTGACCCACTGATTGTAGGTCAACTGTAGGCGATCGCTTCTGAAAGTAGGGGAACGGGGCGAAGTAGAGGATAAATGGGCTGGCTGAGATAAAGCGGTTCTGGGTGTAGCCATCGTCAACGTCAGCCGAATCATGGCTCCAAACAGAGCGACTACGCCCATAGTTGCGATGGCAATGCTAGCTGAATAAAGTCTGGACACGGCCTCTACATCATCCAAATTGGGTTGCCAAATTTGGATTGATTGTAGTCATGGAATAGCCATTTGGCATCTGCTTTACTGCGAATTTTGGAGAAACTAGGGCATATCATCCATTATTGGTTAAATGTCTGCGGCATAATCCTGACCGTGCCCGCCTCAAAAACTAGGATAGAGGCTGTATGTCCGTCATAAGGCATAAGGGGTTCTAGCTAAAGTTGATGATAGCGGCTAGTAATCTAGCCCTCAACTACACTACTTTTCAGTCATTTCTGCAGCCGGATCCCAATCGTCATTGGGTGGGTTTTCTAGCCAGTATTGGCAACGTTGGATGTGCATTCTGGCAGAGAGGTCGTCCTTAGCAATTTTCAGGACTTTGCCAAACTCAGCCATTGCTTCTGGAAAATTGCGATTGACATAAAGCTCCCGACCAGCATTGTAGTGCTCAATCAGCAGTTGCTTTTCCGTAGGAATGGAATCGGTTCGTAAACCCACTAACTCGTAAATGCCAACAGGTTTGGTTTTCCCTTTCACTTTGATGTAGTCCAGTTGGCGAGCCCAGATGCGATCGGCGCAGGGACGGTAGGTGTACTCGCTAATGATGATGTCAGTACCGTAGTACTTGGTGGTGCCTTCTAACCGTGAGCCAAGGTTTACACCGTCGCCGATCGCTGTAAACTCCACCCGCTTGGTCGAGCCAATGTTGCCTGTGATTACTTCGTCAGAGTTGACTCCAATGCCAATTTTGATGGCGTTTTTCTGTTGAGCCACACGTTCAGCATTAAATTCGGCGAGGCGGGCGCGCATTTCGATCGCCGTTTGCACAGCCATCCACTCATGATCGGGCAACGACAAGGGGGAACCGTACACCGCCATGATTGCGTCACCGATGTACTTATCCAGGGTACCCTTGTGTTTGAACACTGTTTCCACCATGCGCTCAAAATAGTCGTTCAACATTTCCACCACTTCTTCGGCCTTCATGCCTTCAGTCAAAGTGGTGTAGCCACGGATGTCAGAGAACAGGACAGAAACTTGTTTGCGATCGCCCCCCATCTTCATGGCATCGGGGTTTTCCATCAACTGTTCCGCCAATTCCTGAGTCATGTAGCGATACATCGTACTCTTGAGCCGCTTTTCATCGCTGATGTCTTCCATCACCACGAGTACACCCGACACCTTTTCCGAATCAGTGGTATCGGCAATTGTATTCACTGACAGGTTAATGCTATGAGCTTCTGCGCCACTAATAGGTTGCAATACCTGATCCGGATAGTATTGTTCTCGACTTTTCTCATCTTTGGTGCGCACAGCAGCCTCAAACCACTTAGAGAAATCGCCCTTCTCCAATTTGATATAGTCAGTGATGGGCTTACCCTTAAGCTCATCCAGCGCCGTTAGGCCGAGTAGGTCAGCAGCACTTTCATTTGCTGTAATCACGTTGCCGTTCTTGTCTACCGAAATAACGCCGTTGGTCAACGATCGCAGAATATCTTTTTGCATCTGCTCCTGCTGCTTCACCATTTCAAACAGTTTGGCGTTTTGCAGAGCCACACCAGCTTGAATGTTGAAGGCTTGCATGAATTCCTGGTCACTGCGATCGAAGCTAGCTTTCCAGCGATCGGGCGCTTCCGGGTAGTTAGCCGGGTCGTATTCTGGGTATTCGCCCTGTTTAGTTTTATTAATCAACTGGGTAACGCCAATCAGTTCCCCATCAGCGTTAAACACTGGCATGCACAGCAGGCTACAAGTACGGTATCCAATTCGTTGATCGCTTTCTTTTGAGATTTTAGAGTCGGGATGGTCGTAAAGGTCAAAGGGAATCAGCAGCGGTTCACGGGAGGTAGCTACCTTGCCTGCAAATCCAGCATCAAGGGGAAGGCGAAATTCTTGTTTCACACCCGCGATTGGAATTTTTGTCCACAACTGTCCGCGCTCGTAATCAACCAACCATAATGTACTGCGATCGGCCTGCATCAGTTCCTTAGCCTGATCCATGACACTCTCTAAGGTTTTTTCCAGATCAAGGCTGCTCTTGCTAAGCGACTTGACTGCATTCATCAGTGCCGACGCGGCTCGCTGTCGCTGGGTAGCACGGTAGAAAGAGCGTGATGCCTCAATGATCAGGCGGATGGAGGGGGCAAACTCTTCAAAGACTCTCTCATCTTCGTCGGTAAACCCTCGATGATCGATTTTGTCTTCCAGGGATCCGTAGAAGTCGTAGTCCAGCTTGAGCTTGTTAATTAGCTGCACCACTGCTACGAGCTTGTCGTCTTCGTTCAGCAGGGGCAATGCCAACATCGTGTAGGTGCGATAGTGATTCCTCTGGTCAAATTTCTTGGCTGCTTCCGATCGAGGATCGTCGTAAAAGTCATAGCCAATCTTGACCTTTTCTTTGGTAGTGGCAACTTCGCCTGCAATGCCAACGTGAGCTGGGATCCTCAGTTCCAGGTTGTTGCCTTGCTCATCCTTAGCCACAATTGACCATAGTTCATGCTTCTCTTCATCAAGAAGAAAGATAGTAGTGCGATCGGCATTCAGCAACTCCCCCGTTTTCAAGGTAATGGAGCGTAGCATATCATCCAAAATTGCATCAAACCCCTGGGCATCCAATAGGTTATCCAGCAGTGATAGCGTATTGCTCATCACCTCTAGCTTTTGGTGCACCCCACTCACAGCTTCCTTAAAGCCATCCTTAGTCAGAGGAGCCAGGTACGCACCAAAGTTGCCTTGACGAGTCGCTAGAGCACCTGCTTGGGTTGGTGATGTTTGGCCATTTTTAGAAGACGCTGCTGCATCGCCGCTGTCGCTAATAATTTCGACAGACGCCAGAACCTCAATCACATTGTTGTTGTCATCGTCGGGTAAGGGCGCGGCGGATGAGGCTTTCATAGGAAATCAAAATAGGTAGAAGCGAAATGAGGTTAAGGATCCGACTCGGAAAATCTCAATCAGGTGAATGAATGTCTCAACTGTAAACCGATTCTGACACTCCCTCTAGAAAGTGATGTACTTCTTCCTACCATATTGAGTCACGAGCCAACACACTTGTCAGCATTCCCTTTTACATTGGAGCGTGATGCAATCGCACAGGAGAAAATTAAAAACTTAGCCACTGCAATGCTAACTTACTGTGAGTTTACTTAAAGCTTGACTTGGAAACGGTAAAACGTAACGCTTCGTCCATCTCAACCTAACTCGCTGGCTTTAGCCCGCCACTTTTACGTAGGGCAGCCGCTTGTTCTAGGAGCGATTCGGCAAAGGCATAGGCAGAGTCGCTGGCTGACTGCAATTCGCCCCCTGCCAGTTGAGCCAGTTCGGCTTTGCGCTGTTGCCGATCGAGTGCTGTAATTCTGACCACAGTGCGGACATCTGACTCGGTGGCTTCTGGTGCGGATGGTGGCATACCAACGTCTAACGTTTCTGGTTTACGCTGCTTGCGTGTGGGAGTTATCTCAGGTTGGGTGCCCACAACTTGTTTGTTCACGCGGAAGTGTTGGTCAGCCATGGCTGCGACGATCGGCTGGTGCGTCACGCATAGTACCTGATGGTGTCGGCTGAGTTGGTAAAGCTTTTCGGCGATCGCCTGACTCACTCGACCAGAAACCCCGACATCAATTTCATCAAACACCAGCGTCCCCACAGAATCGACCTCAGAAAAGCATGCCTGCATCGCTAGTAAAAAGCGACTCATTTCACCTCCAGAGGCGATTTCAGTCAGGGGTTGTAGCGGTTCTCCAGGATTGGGGCTAAACAAAAAGGTGACTTGATCAGCGCCTGCGCCAGAAGGTGCGCAGGTTGTTAACTGCACTCGAAACTGCACTTTGTCCATTGCCAGAGGCTTAAGTTCAGCAATCAGGCGGGCTTCTAGGTCTGTCGCTGCTTGCTGGCGCAGGTTAGTAAGGCGGGTACATGCCTGGGTCAGGGCAGTTTGGGTATTCTGCACAGCTTGTTCCAGTGCATCTAACGATTGGCCTTCATCGGTCAAGTCTTGCAGGTCTGCCTGAAGGCGGTGCTGTAGGGCGATCGCATCTGCCAGGGTGGGGCCATATTTGCGACAAAGGGGTTTGAGTTCGGCAATGCGATCCTGCACTTCGCTAAGACGTTGGGGATCAGCCTCGATCGCTTCACCATAGACTGAAATTTCTCGTGCTGCTTGTTGCACTTGGGCTAGGGCAGCGTTAACCAGTTCCAACACAGGCTGAATCTGGTGATCATACTCCACCATGCTTTGCAGGATGTCTTCAGCTTCGCCCAAGCGATCAGCGGCAGCAGGGCGATCGTCCCCATCATTCTGATACAGCGCTTGATAGGCCAAATAACTTTGCTGCTGAAGTTCTACACTGTGGCTGAGCCGCTTGGCCTCTTGCTCCAGTTGCTCTAACTCATCCGGGTCACTGAGGTGAGCTGCTGTCAATTCTTGCAGTTGGTAGCTGAATAAATCTAGCTGCTGTAGTCTCTCTTGTTCTAGCTTGCGGCGTTTTTCCAGGGCTTTAACCGCTTGCTGGAACTGGGAGTAGCATTGGGCGACCTGTTGGCGTTGTTCCAGCAGGGGTTCACCCCCATAGCTATCAAGCCAGTCACGCTGGAGGGCGGGTCGTTCTAGTTGGACAGACTGGCCCTGAGCCGTAATTTCCACCAAACGATCGCGGATTTCTTCTATCTGCTGCTTGTTGACGGCAACTCCGTTAATCCGCGATCGGCTGTGGGAACGACTACCACTGAGGGTGATTTCGCGGCTACAAATCACCTTGCCATCGTGGCTAGGCGGCAGTTCCTGGGCAGCAATCCAGTTGGCCAAACTGGGATCTGGACTGTAGAAGGTGGCTTCAATGAGGGCGCGATCGGCTCCGGCGCGAATGGCTCGGTTAGTCACTTTGCCACCCAACACGGCATCGATCGCGTCCAAGATAATTGATTTACCGGCTCCGGTTTCCCCAGTCAAAACAGTCAAACCGCTTTCCAGGGATAACTCTAGACGGTCTACCAGCGCAAAGTTTTCAATTTGTAATGCAACCAGCATTGAATAAAACCGCAACTGATAATTGTGGCCGTAGCTGCGCCAGACGATCAGAGTCAGACCCTAAAGATTATAGAGGTGGAATCATCTTTTCATGTTTGCTGTGCTCAAGCGTCACGGTACAGAGATAATGAATCTGGTTTGTTTGTGCTAATCGCCCTAGGGCGATGGACGGTCTACCATGAAGTCCCGGTCTTTTTTCTCGCGCCTCTTGGCTGTGGTTGCAGTCCTGCTGTTGGCTGGAGCAGGCGGCCTAGTTTGGATTGTGTCTCAAAGCCCTCTGGGTGGGTTGGCTAACGGAAAAGCGGTTCCCCCTCAGGCCGCCTTGTTTGTATCCAGGCAAGCGCCAGTCATGGCCTCACTCCTTGTCAATCCCGATCGCTTGGAAAGCATGGGGCGTCTTACTGTTGACCCTATTCGTCGCCAGCAGGTAGCCAGCGAGTTTGCCCAACTCAAAGCCAGCCTACTGGCCAATACTGGCTTGGACTACCAACAAGACATCCAACCCTGGCTAGGCAGCGAGATTACAGTAGCAATGACTGCCAGCGACTTTGATCGCGACCCTGGCAATGGTCAACAACCTGGATATTTACTCGCGATCGCAACTCGTGATCCCGAACAAGCACGACAATTTTTGCAACTGTTCTGGCAAAAGCGTGCCGTTGCTGGCTCAGACCTTGTGTTTGAACAATACAAAGGCGTCCGACTGATATACGGTAACAATTTTCTGGCCGCTCCAAAGACTACTCAAAAAACCTCTGGGCGATCGTCATTATCTTCAAATTCTGGTTTGATTGCCTCTCCAGCTCTTGCCAGCGCTGTAGTTGGCGATCGGTTTGTCCTGTTTGCTAACCATCCCAAAGTTCTACGAGAAGCCTTGAACAATGCCCAAGCCGCAGACCTCAGTTTGAGCAAATCGGCTATTTATGCCCAAGCAACCCAACGCTTGCAACCCTCTCAAGTTGCCTTTGCTGTAGTTAACCTGCCCGGTATTACCGATTGGCTAAGCGGATCCGGCACCCCAACCATCTCCCCTCAGGCCATAGCTCAAGAAACTACCAAAGAATCGGCAGTCACCTATCAAACCCTAGCCTTCACCCTTGAACCCTATGCCCAGGGTCTTATTGCCGAAACGGCTTTGCTGCCCACAACCGGCAAAGGGAAAACGAAGCCTGCTAGCTTGACCCAGCTACCTGCAACCTTGCAATACCTACCCAAAGGTAGCTCTCTAGCCGCATCGGGTAAAGATCTGAACCAGTTTTGGCATAACCTGTCAGTCTTTCTGGCAGACTACCCGACATTGGCTAAGCTTGCCCAACAACCCCTCTCTAGCCTGAAGGCAAAATGGGCGATCGATTTACCCACTGATGTCTTTAGTTGGGTTAAAGAAGACTATGCTCTGGGTATGGTGTCTGTGCAGCCTGAAGAATCTGTTGCTAAGCGTCCCGGCTTGCTTAAACCGGGCTCTGGGTCAACAACACCAGAATGGTTTTTCATCGCCCAGCGCACGGGAGAAAATCAACCTGCGATCGCCCAACTCGACACCCTAGCCCAACAACAGGGGCTCAGCGTTGGCCCAATTCAACTCAAGGATCAAACGGTTTCTGCCTGGACACGACTGCAACCCTTCTCCCGCGGCTTACAAGCCGATGTGCGTGGGGTACATACAACAATAGGCAATTATGAAATTTTCACCACCTCGATCGCAGCAATGACCCAGGTCCTCCAAATGCAAGACTCCTTCACAACCAACCCGTTATTTCGCCAAGCGATCAGCCAGTTAAACACACCTAACAACGGGTATTTTCACCTAGATTGGGCTCAGAGTCGATCGCTACTAGAGCAACAATTTCCCCTACTCAAAGTTCTGGAAGCCACTGCAGAACCCTTATTTCACCATCTTCAGACCATTACAATCAGCGACTACGGCCAAGAGGCTGGCGTTGATCGATCTGCGATCGTATTCCATCTCTCTTGAGGGTTTTACTATCATCAACCACGTTCAAACCCTCCTAAAAACACTTAGAAAAAAGTATTAAATGCAACATACTTTAGATCCGTAAAACCCCGATAGTAGAGTAATCTTGTTCAAATCTTCATCACCTATGCAGCACTTTTTTACAGAGGAGGGCATACTTTTGAGAAGGCATTCCCCTGTTGTCGAGCACCGCATTTTTATCCGCCAAAGCAAATGCTCACAACGGTTCACCTGGAGGTTCGATTATGGTTGCAACTCTTGCATCACGTTCTGATTATCCATTTGTCAGCACACGCCCTTCCAGAACGTCATCCCTTTTAAAGGGAGACATCTTGCTAGAAACTCAACCCCACACTGCCTGGGGCGCTGCGGTAACCGCTCAGGTGTATCTGCCTCTGGAAAAAACAGCCGTTTGGAAACGCCTAACCGACTATCCTCTCTGGGTTCAATATTTCCCTGACATCAGCCATAGTGAAGTGTTGTCAGGCCACTCAGCAGAATCCAAGCGCATTCGCCAAGCTGCTAGCAAAACCTTTTTGTTTCTGACAGTGGAAGTAGAGATTTTCCTGAAAGTAGTTGAAACCTCATTCCACCGGGTTCAGTTCCAGTTTGAATCGGGCAATTTTCGAGATTTTTCAGCCGATCTGAGACTGGAAGAATTTACCAAAGGTACCCTGCTAACCTACACTGTGCAAGCAACGCCTACCATTCCAGTACCGTCTTTGATCATTCAGCAAGCTATTCAACTAGATTTGCCCGCAAATCTGCGTCACCTTCGCCAAGAACTATGCCGCTAGGGATGGGTCTAATAGTTGCGAGGATGCTGTGCGTAAGCAGTATTACAGCGATCGGTAAAATTGACTGGAAGCCAGCAACATCTGCCCATAGTCGGGAACCCAAGCCAGCCAACCTACCTCAGGTAATTCGCACAACAGTAGTGCTTCGTTGAAGCTGTAGGCAGAAGGCAAGTCGCGCAAAGCAACCCAATTGCCTGCCGTAGGTTCAAAGCATTCTGTCGTGGAGTGAGTAGTAGTTGATATGTGAAGCATGGCTTGGTAACCAGATAGAATAATTTTTCTGTATCTAAAGATACGAAAAACCACATATCTTAGGCAAGGATAGAAGGCAAATCGTGATTAACCAGCACGAAAGTTTACAATTGCCCTATCCAACAGGTACGTTGCATGGCGTTCACTCTAGAGTCACAGATTAGTGGCAATTGCCTGTACAGGACACGTGGGAATACATTGCTCACAAACGATACAGCGCGATCGCGTAAACAATAGCCGCCAAGACTCCGAATCAAGGGTCAACGCTTCGGTTGGGCAAACTCCAGTGCACAGGCCACAGTGCACACACGCCTCTTCATCAATGACAATTTCTCGGCTGGTGGAGGAAATGCCAATCTCCTGGGAACGCATCCATTCGATCGCCGCATCCAACTGGTCAATGTCTCCCGACAGTTCAACCACCAGTTTACCTACCTGATTAGGCGCAACTTGAGCCCGAATGATGTTAGCTGCGACGTTAAAATCCTTAGCTAATCGGTAAGTAACCGGCATGTGAACTGAGCGCTTTGGAAACGTTAGGGTGAGTCGTTTTTTCACAGTTGGTTCAATTTCGTAAAGAATTGACATTTCACCAGGATGTCCTGATGTACTCAAGTGTCAGCGTAATTTAATCTTGAACAATTCTCAATCTATTCACATCAGTTACTAAGTCTGGAATAGGTTTTACACCGAAAATAATGTTGAGAATCTTGCAACATAACTTAAAATTTCAATCTGATATCTTCGAGCAAACGGAGTTATTTTCCTGATCGTCAAATATTTCAAATAATTAATTTTTGTCGAATAGAATAAATCTTGCTAAACAATTGCTAGATATTGGTAACCTTGTATGACTATGTTTTCTATAGAACCACCACTTTATTCAACCCAGCCATCCGACCAGGATGTTGCTCACTTACAAACTATCATTCATTATCAGCAGCAAGCTTTACTAGAAAAGGATGAAAAAATTGAAGCAATGGCTGCAGAACTTCAACGAATTCATCTACAAATGCTGCAAATGGAAAAGATGTCAATTTTAGGTCAAACTCTGGCTGGCATCTCTCATGAGATTAATAATCCCATCAATTTTATTGCTGGCAATCTACCCTATATCGAACAATACATTCAAGATCTGTTTTCTGTAATTAACACTTACCAAAAGTACCACAGTGGCTCCGTGCCAGAGATTCAAGCTATTCAAGACGAGACTGATTTGGAGTTTATTCTAACAGATTTACCTCAAATCGTAAGTTCTCTAAAGCTTGGAACCGATCGCGTTCAAGACTTAGTTTCAACATTGAGAGGCTTCTGTCGATTAGATGAACCTGTGATGAAATTAGCAGATTTGCACATGGGGCTTGAAAATACGCTGTTACTGTTGCAACATCGGCACAAACAGATAATTAAAATTACTAAACAGTATGGCCAGATTCCAGCCGTAGAATGCCACATTAATCAACTGAATCAAGTGTTTATGAACCTGTTGAGTAATGCGATCGATGCCTTGATGAGTAATGTAGCAACTAGTCAGCAACCCCCAGAAATTATCATCGTCACAGAGCAGATTGATGCCCAGTGGATATCTGTCAATATCACAGACAATGGCATGGGCATTCCGCTTGATGTTCAACAGCGATTGTTTGAGCCGTTTTTCACCACAAAACCAATGGGAGTAGGCACTGGATTGGGACTCTCTATTTCTCACCAAATTGTGACAGAAGTCCACCACGGACGACTGTACTGCTGTTCAACCCCAGGGGATGGGACAACATTTAAAGTAGAACTGCCGATTCAACAACAGTTTTGCGATTTCCAACACTAAAGCCACTCCTCTAAGTTGAGAAAAGTAGCTGAGGATGAACTGTATAGCAGTAAACATATTGATTAAGACGAGGTGCAGGGGTAGAACCTCTGGCAGGAGGCAAAGCCCATACCCCCTTATCAACCAGACACTCTAACCTTCCTGACGATAGCTATAAGTGCTGACTTAGTTGGGAGTAGAGCGAGGGA
>Ga0224722_1001350_pt1 | contig 13631 bp, 10 predicted proteins | sample Balambano_FR1_Me_FD_161646 | JGI IMG/M metagenome (GOLD analysis project Ga0224722, IMG submission 161646) | Freshwater sediment microbial communities from Lake Towuti, South Sulawesi, Indonesia - Balambano_FR1_MetaG | ecosystem: Environmental > Aquatic > Freshwater > Lake > Sediment | place... | reverse complement strand
CAACTGATGGACAATACCCTCTGGCAACCCTTGTTGTTCGATTTGCAAACAAAGCGAGTAGTCTACAAACCTTGAGGAATGGCCTTTTACCTCGCACCCCAGGTAAGCATAGGTTTCTGCAACTTATGTGCGATCGCATAATCACACAATCGCATCAATCTATCTAGCAAAGGTGCTTCATGGTCAGAGAAATGCGGCTGTGCTGTTGACTCAACCAAGCAATTTACAAGATCGCAGCTCTAGCAACCCAAAAACGCTAGTCTTGGATATTAAGTAAGTAGCCATAATTCTTTTTAAGAAGGGGTTTGGGGGCGTTGCCCCCAAGCGGGGGGTAAACCTCCTCTACCCCCAAATATCTTTAATTTAACTAAGCCCAGCTACTTATAAAGATAGGAGTCTATCCTCAGTATAGAGACCATAAAGGTACCTGAATCATGTTTAAAAGAGTTTCTAACAATCAGTTTTTCTCTATATCTGAAAACAAGCGAAATTAATTAGACACAGACAAGTTGTCAAGAAGGATTATTTTTTCAGATTGATAAGTATTGCTCTGACTCTATAATCACCAACTCATCATCCTTTCAGGCGATAGAAAAAACAAACTGATAAGTAAACCTTTATCAAGCCATAGGCTTTCTATTTGGAATACCTATTTTCTAGAGGACTGAATTTACCTAGAATCAAAATCAAGTTAATTGCATTGAGCACCAGGGTGGCTTCCCTCTGTTTCTATAAGAAGCTTGTCCGCTTGGCCTGATAAGCTTTTTATAGAAGGACTCTTTGTGGCTAGCTTCTCGTAGGTTTTTTACAACAAGGCTTCTTAGATTTAGATATACGCTTCTATTCCTATAGACAGGAGTAGACAGATATCTATTTACGTTATTCACAAGCCTGTCAACCCTATTGAAAACTCTTCTTCTTGCAGAAGAGCCGTTTCTGATTCTTATTAGGAGTAACTATGGTTTTACCATCTAACTTTTATTCACGTCGTCATTTTTTGCAGATTGCGACAGCAACAGCCGTCAGCACAATTCCCTTAAAGGGTTGTTTAGGAAATCCTCCAGATTCATCTACCAACCAAACTCAAACTGCTACCCCAGGTGTATCAGGAACGGTAGCGAGTGAGCCCCCAGAAATCACAAAAGCGCGGCTAGGCTATATCCCGATCGTAGAGTCAGCTCCACTGCTTGTGGCAAAGGTAAAAGGATTTTTTGCCAAGTATGGAATGCCTGATGTTGAAATCACAAAACAGGCCAACTGGGCTTCTGCCAGAGACAACATTGTCATCGGTTCAGATCGGGGAGGTATTGATGGCGGGCAATGGCAAATGCCGATGCCACATTTAATTACTGAGGGTATTATTACCAATGGCCAAAAAATACCCATGTATGTCTTAGCGCAATTAAATACTCAGGGTAATGGTATTGCCATTTCAAGCAAAAATACAGGCAAAGGTTTGAGCCTAAAGATCAATAACCCAGACTACATAAAGAGCTTTGAAAAAGCGGAAGGTCGAAAGTTTAAAGCGGCCTATACCTTCCCAAATGCAAACCAAGATTTTTGGATTCGATATTGGTTTGCTGCAAGTGGAATTGATCCAGATAAAGACATCGACTTATTGGCAGTTCCCCCGGCAGAAACAGTACAAGGAATGCGAAATGGCACAATGGATGCTTTCAGCACGGGTGACCCTTGGCCCTACCGAATTATTGCAGATGGTATCGGGTTCATGTCTGCATTAACTGCTGAAATGTGGCAATTTCACCCTGAAGAATACCTAGCAATGCGGGCAGATTGGGTGGATAAGCACCCCAAAGCAACGAAGGCTTTGCTGAAGGCAGTAATGGAAGCCCAGCAGTGGTGCGATCGCCCCGAAAATCGCAAGGAGTTAATCGAAATTTGTGCAGGCAGAAGCTACTTCAATGTCCCAGTTGCAGTGTTAACACCCCCTTACGAAGGTAAGTACACTATGGGGGATAACAAACCAGATATAAATGATTTCAAGAAGGGGCCTTTGTATTGGAAAGATGATCTTGGAAATGTTTCCTATCCCTACAAAAGTCATGATTTGTGGTTCCTTACTGAGACCATGCGCTGGGGCTTTCACAACAACGCCATCAAAGATTTTGATATGGCGAAGCAAGTGATTGATAAGGTCAATCGCGAAGATTTATGGAAAGAGGCTGCGAAAGAAGCTGGCTTCACTGCGGATATTCCTACTTCAACGTCACGAGGAGTTGAAAAGCTCTTTGATGGCATCCAGTTTGACCCTGAAAATCCCAGTGCTTATCTCAAGAGTCTGACGATTAAGCGAGCTTAGTGTGAGTTTTTAATGGTTTAAATTTTGAATTGTTAAGGAGAAGGTGGCATGGTTACTCAAACTGAAGTACGTCGGAAAGCTACGAATCAACCCAATATCTTGCAAAAACTATGGCAAGAAAAAGGCTCAGAGTTCGCTTTGCCGCTAATAGGTATTTTGGGATTCTTGTTGATTTGGCAAATTCTTTCATCGAGTGGGATTACGCGCTTACCTGCACCAAGCTCACTGTTTACTGATAAGCGCACTCGTGACTTGTTATTTTATCCATTTCTCGATCGCGGCGGTTTAGATAAGGGGCTATTCTGGCAAACCCTGGCAAGTTTGCAGCGTGTAATGTTGGGGTATTCTGCTGCGGCCATTGTAGGCATTGGCACAGGCATTTTGGTGGGATCAAATCGCAAGCTCAATCAGATGCTAGATCCAATTTTTCAGTTTTTACGTATGATTGCACCCTTAGCTTGGGTGCCTATTACGCTAATTGCATTACCAAATGTGCAACTGGCTGCGATTTTTGTTATCTTCATCACGTCTGTTTGGCCGATTTTAATTAACACCACTGTAGGGGTGCAACAGATTCCGCAAGACTATAAAAATGTGGCGCGGGTATTGCAAATTTCACCTCGTAAGTACTTCTTCAAAATCCTTCTGCCTTCAGCCCTGCCGTATATCTTTACTGGACTTCGCATCGCGATCGGGTTGGCTTGGCTAGCCATTATCGCTGCAGAAATTGTAATGTCAGGGGTGGTAGGTATTGGCTTCTTTATTTGGGATGCCTACCAACAAAACTACGTGAGTGAAGTTATTCTTGCTGTCCTTTACATCGGGGCTGTGGGGTTATTGCTCGATCGCTTGATGGCATTTTTCCAACGCAAAATCTTGCCCAGTGATAATCGAGCCTGATTGTTGTAACTACTGCAATGAAAACAGCCGAGCAACCAGATTTCTGAGGAAGAATCATGAATGTATTTGTAGGTGTTGAGCAAGTAGATAAAGCTTTTGACCTGAAAAAGGGCGATCGCTACGTCGCGTTGAAAGGCATTGATTTGCAAATCAAAAAGGGTGAGTTTATTTCATTAATTGGTCACTCTGGCTGTGGTAAATCGACTTTGCTGAATATGATTGCAGGGCTAGATTTGCCCACAGATGGCGTTGTTACCCTCGAAGGGCAGCGCGTCGTAAAACCGGGGCCTGAGCGAATGGTGGTGTTTCAAAATTACTCGCTGTTACCTTGGCTGACTGTACGAGAAAATATTGCCCTGGCAGTGGATGAAGTGCTCTCCAGTTTGCCTGCAACGGAACGGCGCGCCATTGTGGAGGAGAATATTCAACTAGTAGGGTTGCAACACGCCGCCGATAAGCCTCCAGCCCAGCTTTCGGGAGGTATGAAGCAGCGGGTGGCGATCGCCCGTGCCTTTGCAATTCGGCCAAAGTTGCTGCTGTTAGATGAACCCTTTGGGGCTCTGGATGCTCTCACTCGTGGCAATTTGCAAGAGCAACTGATGCGAATCTGCGAAGAGCACGAAGTGACTGCTGTAATGGTGACCCACGATGTAGACGAAGCGGTTCTGCTGAGCGATCGCATCGTTATGCTTACCAATGGCCCTGCCTCGAAGATTGGTGGCATTTTAGAGGTGGATATTCCTCGTCCACGGCGACGGCTAGAAGTGGTCAATCACCCCAGCTACTACAGCCTGCGATCGGAGTTAATTTACTTCCTCAACCAGCAGAAACGGATCAAAAAGCTGCGCGCTCGCAAAGTCAGCGCGATCGCACGGCACGGGTTAGAAAAGGTGAACCTGGAAGTTGGATTTGTGCCATTGACCGCCTGTGCACCGCTGGTGGTAGCCAAGGAGAAGGGTTTCTTTGTCAAACACGGCTTGGATGAGGTGAACCTGGTACGCGAAACCAGTTGGCGGGGCATTGTGGATGGCATCGCGGGGGGCTACCTGGATGCGGCACAAATGCCAGCGGGGATGCCTGTTTGGATGAGTGTAGGCGGCCATCAGGATCAGCCGCTGCCCGTGGTTAGTGCCCTAACTATGACTCGCAATGGCAATGCCGTTACCCTGGCAAAGCATTTTTACGAACAGGGCGTTTATTCGGCGATCGACTTCAAGCGTCTCTTACTGGAGTCTACCAAGCAACCCCATACCCTGGGCATTGTGCATCCATCGTCAATGCATAACCTGCTGCTGCGCTACTGGCTTGCGGCTAATAGCATTCATCCCGATCGCGATGTGTCGCTTAAAACTATTCCCCCAGCGCAAATGGTAGCGGATCTCAAAGCTGGTATCATCGATGGCTATTGCGTTGGTGAGCCTTGGAATCTGCGGGCTTTGGTAGAGGATACTGGCTTCACGATCGCTACTGACCTAGAAATTTGGCAAGGACACCCCGGCAAGGCACTGGGTGTGCGGGAAGATTGGGCGATCGCCTATCCCAATACCCATGTAGCGCTTGTGAAGGCGTTGCTCGAAGCCTGCCGCTATTGCGCCGATCCTGCCAACCACCTAGAAATCCGCCACTTACTAGCACAGCGCGCCTATCTCAGTACGGATGTTGGCTACATTCACTTAGGCGATCCCAACGCTGCCGTTTGCAACTTAGATCGTCCCCTACGGGAATACGCCCACCACCTTTTCTTTGGCGATGGTGTGAACCGTCCCAGCCGTACCGAGCATCTTTGGATGATGACGCAAATGGCGCGCTGGGGAGATATTCCCTTTCCACGTAACTGGTTAGAAATTTTAGAACGAGTTTGCCGGGTTAGTGTTTTCAGCACGGCTGCCAGAGAGTTGGGAATGCTCGACATCAAGTACCATCGGGGCCCAATTCAACTGTTTGATGCAGTGCCATTTGATGCTGACGACCCGATCGCCTATCTCAACCGGCTCACCATCAAAGCCAACTTCAGCGTGGCAGAAGTGATTCTCAAAAATCCCCAGCCCATCGCGGCTTGATCGCTCATCCATCGCCAAACGTCACCCCAACCAACATACTTATCATGATTACCGTCTCATCCCCTCCAAGCCAATCTACGGCTTTCCTCTCAATTCAATCTGTGTCGAAGGTCTATCCCACGCCCAAAGGCAGCTACACTGTGCTGGAGAATGTCAATCTAGAGGTGCAAGCCGGAGAATTTATTTGTGTGATTGGGCACTCTGGCTGTGGCAAGACTACCTTGCTGAATATGGTGTCGGGCTTTTCGCAACCAACTGAAGGATGTGTGCAACTGCAAGGGCAACCGATTACGAAACCAGGCCCCGATCGCATGGTAGTGTTTCAAGGCTATGCATTGCTGCCTTGGCTCACCGCCTTTGAAAACATCTACCTAGCTGTGGACTCGGTTTTTCCGCGGAAAGCTGAGGCAGAAAAGCGGGCGATCGTGCGTGACCATCTGGCCATGGTAGGGCTGACCGAAGCAGCCGACAAAAAGCCACCTCAACTGTCGGGTGGGATGCGGCAACGGGTGGCGATCGCCCGTGCCCTCGCCATTCGCCCTGAGGTACTGATTCTCGATGAACCCTTTGGTGCACTGGATGCCATTACCAAAGAGGAACTGCAAGAAGAACTGCTCAAAATCTGGAATGACCATCGATGCACCGTTTTGATGATTACCCATGACATTGATGAAGCCATGTTTCTGGCCGATCGCTTGGTGATGATGACCAATGGCCCTGCAGCGACCATTGGCGAGGTGATTAAGATTCCCTTTGCTCGTCCCCGCGATCGTGATCGCATGATGGAAGACCCAGAATACTACAAACTGCGCAACTACATTCTCGACTATCTGTACAATCGCTTTGCCCATGATGACGATGCCGCCTAGCATTGAGCCGGAGGACGACTGTTGCAAAGAAGCTACTAAACGAACAGCGGGGGCTAACTTTAGCCTCCGACTTGGTTGAGGTAAACATTTGCTTAACTAGGGGCTGTGATCAATTACCGGCTAGCACCGTGCAAAATAAGGGGTTTAGCCTCTAGGCTAATTGATTAGGTTGGCGCAGCAAGGCTTGTGGTTCAAGGTTTCTGCAATAGATTGATGACGTGTCCTAGACAACTAACCCAATCGGGCAAGCCACGTCGGTACCGCCCAAATCACAGTAACCATTGGGGTTTTTGCCCAGGTATTGCTGGTGATAATTAGATGAATTCTTTGCCAATGCCAGCCTTGCCTAATAGCCAAGTTGTGCGCCGAGAATCTGAGGTTAGACTTAGCCACAACAGCGATAACCAAGTCTAGTTTCTCAAAGTGGCTAAGCGTCGCAGGACTTCTGGGTCGTTGGGTCGCAGTTGCAGGGCACGGTTGTAGGCGGCGATCGCCTCAGTGCGCTGTCCCAATCGCTGCCAAGTGTCTCCTCGTAATATCCAGGCCACAACGAGGTTAGGGTCAAAGCGAAGAGCTTGGTCGTAGGCAGCTAGGGCAGCAGTGTACTGAGCCAAATCCTGTAGGGCACGGCCTTTGCCCATCCAGGCATCGGCAAAGTCGGGCTTGAGGCTAAGGGCTTGGTCGTAAGCGGCGATCGCCTGCCCATAGTTCTGAAATTCGCGGTTAAGCAAGTTGCCACGCATGTACCACAGCACAGGATCGTTTGGATTCAATTCTGTAGCGCGATCGAAAGATCCCAGGGCGGCCAACGGCTGATCCAGCGTGGATAGCAGCACGGCTCGTTCCCGCCAAACGCTGTAGAAATTGGGTTGGAGTTGAATCACGCGATCGTAGGATTCCAGCGCCTCCATCGGCAATTTCATGGCAAACAACACATTTCCCCGCTCGTACCAGGCTAGGTGGAAATCTGGTTGAAGTTGAATAGCTCGATTCAAAGCATCCAACGCTGCTTGCAACTCACCTAAGCGATACAGTTGGTTACCCCGATTTGTCCACTCGGCAGCGGTGGTGGCGGTGGTTTGTGTCGGGGTCAAAAACGGTTGAATAGAGGCTGCATCTGCGGCTGTCAACGGAACTGGCGGGGTAGTGATGAGGGTAACAGGAATTGCTTCTAGGTGAGGCAGCAGGGTGGCAATCGGAATACCAGAGCTAAATCCCCGTTTAACTTGGATCACATTGCCCTGGGGACTGGCGATCGCTTCGCCATCAGCTCGCCCGTGAATACCAATTAGCCGCCCGTCAGTGTCTACTACAGGTCCACCGCTCATGCCAGGTTCCGTCAGGTTGCTATAGAAAAGGCTATAGCCCTCCCGGCGTCCATCCTGGGTCAGTGCTAGGGCAAAGTCACGATTGCCCAAGACACCAGCGGTAAAGCGCCGAATACGGCTGCCAGGTAGCTGCGGATTGGCAACCCAGCCAGAAACAAACACATTCTGAAACTGGCTGGTAATGGGATAGTTGGCCAGGGGCATCGCTGGGTAAGCACGGGAACTGCGAAAAGTGAGAATGGCAAGATCGACCCCAGGCAGCCGGTTGACGGCAGCCGGATCAATCAGGTAACGATCGCCGCTGCCGGTTACGACGGTGTAAGTGCCAGAGGCACCCAGCACATGCTTGGCTGTCAAAACGTAGTGAGTACCGTCGCGTTGGGCAATAATAACGCCCGATCCTCTACTTGCTCCTTCAATTTGCACCAGCGATCGCTCAGTGATTTGCTGGATCTGCAGTGCCGTTAATGCCGTAGCAGGCATAGTTTGAACCAGGACGATGGCGCACCCGGTTAGAATCGGCAATCCGTAAGCACGATAAAACATTGGCATAGCTGATTGCGACAGAAAATTTTCAAGAACTGGTGGATTTTCTTATACCCTGAGAGTGCCATCCCATACGAGGTTCAACATTTCAATGACTTGGGATCGGTAAGGCAGCGAAAGGTTTCGATCGGTACGGCCCAACTTGATCGCTCAATCACCGATCGCAACGCAGAATCCGGACGCGAACCATCTTCAAAAATGTAGGGATCCCCCCAGAGTGGGTAAGCATGCAAGCTATTTAGCCCAACCACCTCACCGCGACGATTTAGCACCGGGCCTCCGCTCATGCCCTGATGCAGAGGATTGGTGTAGCCCAACTGATAGCCACCCTGTAGGGCTTGCTGAGGCCGCAGCGCCATCTGCCCATGACTGACAAAGAAGCCGCGATCGGCCAACGGAGCTGCCTCGATCGGAAATCCTGCGGCGACTATTGGCTCTCCCACGCCCAACTGTCTGGAATCTCCCAAGCTTGCAATGGCATACATTGTGGCACTACGAAATTGCACCACTGCTAAGTCCCAACTGCCAAAGGCTACCCCAGACAGCCGTGTGGCGCGGTAAACTTGACCATCCGGAGCTTCTACCAAAAAGGGGGCTCCTGCAGTCAGCACATGGCGATTGGTCAGCACAGTGTAGAGTTGCCCTTGCCGGCGGATCAACACACCAGAGCCACTGTTTCGTCTAGCGCGTACCCGAACGGTTAGCGATCGCGCCAATCGGTACAACCGCTCCATCTCCACAGGTTCCAAATTCCAACCCACGATTTCCGCAGATGGCTGTTCCAGCAAACAACTGAGCGGCGGCGGTGCAATGGAAAGCCCCTGTCCCAAGCAAAGGGCGATCGTCAAACTTTCCCAACTCACTGGCATTAGCGTCTCACTAAGCGACAAGGGGTGCTCTTCTGGAAAGACACCCCCAACTGTCTCCTTCTATTTGGCCAACTCACGTGTGTATGGACTGAGGTCAAAATAGCTTTGATCTTCGCTCTCGTAAACTGGGCCAGACACGCCCGCCCGCACATCAAATAACTGTTGAATAGTGCGGCTAGCATCCTGCTTGGACTTGAGAGTGTAAAGAATACCTCGGCATGGCCCGCCAATTTCTGTTGCTACACAAACAACCGGCTCGTTATTCACAACTCCGGTAGTGACATAGTTCAAAATGCCTTGGTTGTAGTAGCGGGTAAACCGTTGGGATACTTCAACGCAGCGAGCTTCGGGTGTGTAGCCAGAGTGGGAAAAGTATTGTGAAACCCATCGAATTAGAGGCTTGTTGCCAGTGGCAGTGTTGACGTAGGTAGTGGGAATGCCGTGCGGCCCTCTGCCACAGAAAAAGTAGTCTCTTACCACGGGTATGGGTTTAATCGTGGTTTGGGGTGGGCAGGGCACAGCACCGGGAATGCAAGTTGGCTTAGGTGCAGAACCCTGGCAAGGAACAGCACCGGGAATGCAGGTAGGCTGAACGGGCACAGCGCAGGGAATAGCCGTTGCGCCACCACAGTTGGGCTGGGTACAGGGAACAGCCGTTGCACCGCCGCAAATAGGTGCACCAACAACGGGAACTGTAACGCTGCCACTGGCGTCTGGGTTTGTATGTCCAGGCTGTGCTAGCCCAAGTGGAATTCCCAGAACGATCGCCCCAGTGAGTAGGGCATTAAAACGTACACGTAATTTCATAGCAGACCTCAATCTCCCTTTTAATCAATAAGAACATTGGGGGCATTAGGAGAAACTAGCAACATGGCAAAGCATTCCAGCCGTTTGATAAGCTGATGTTCTCCTTTTTAGCAACCCTCGTTCCTTTTATCGGGCGATAGAGAAACTATCCGGATAACCTGAGGGTGAATGTGATACAACCCATGCTAAAAGCAAGCCCCGTCAGGATGGAGCTTGTGCTGCGGCAACTGTGCGATCGTTACAAGTTGAAAAGCTAGCCGCGATCGACTACGTAAGCGTTACCCAAGAGAAATCGGCACGGCCAAAATGCACACTAAAGGCAACCATCAGAGTTTCTAGCGATTCTACCAGCCACCCCAACTCGCTGTTAAGTGCTGAGCTGTAGTGGTTAATCAACCCCGCAAACCGTTTTGACAGGTACGCTTTAGTGGCATCTAAACTAGCTCGAATATCTTGACAAATCAGCATCAACTTAATCAGCAAGCCAACGACAAAAACTGCCCCCAAGTTTTCGATCAAGTCAATGAACATAATGTGATTCCGTGGGCGGGCTTTGGGGTTCGCGACTAAGGCTTCGATTAGTTGGGCACAGGTCTGCACCAGCAACAAACTGGTTGGTCGCACGCCATCATGCTGTGGCAAGGTATCTTCCAATTGTTTTTCTAGCCACTGATTGAAGTGGTGCTTGCCGTAGTTGGGATTGTTGGAATACTGAATTGAGGCTGTCAGGTACTCATACATTTGCCATTTCAGTTCTCGATAGGATGAGGCTTCTTGGCTATAGGTCACAAACTGGCGAGCTAATTCACGATAGGTATGCCTCCCTTCAGCCTTGCCAACAAACCGTTTTACAGCCACCATCAGGTCTTTGGGGTCGAGCAGGGTAGGGTTTTCCATTGTGGCTGAGGTGGGAGAAGTCGATCGCCGCAGCAAGGTTCGCATGTAACGATTGAGATGTTGCTCAAACTGGCGTTCACGAACTTCTTGCATGTGTCGAATTGCTTCATGACCACCTTCACTACTGTCATGGGTTAGCAGGCAATAGGGATAGAGAAAGGGATAGCGAGGAATAAGTTTGCGTAGCGGCTGTTTTTTGAAATTAGTTGAGAATCTAGACTCTTCGTTGTCAATAAATTTGCGCTGATTTTTGGGTTCGGTGGCATGGCCGATCGCAGCCGCTGCCCAAGCTCGGTCTTGGAGAGCAACATATCGTCCGCTTTGGGTAAAGCGATGCACCAATTCCCGTACGCGCTGAGCTGGCTGAGAATTGTGAATGGCTGTGTAGGGTGGTTTGAACAGTTCAACCAGGTCAACCGTTGCTTGTCGCAGTTCTGGTTGAAGCCACCAATAATTAATCAAGATGTAGCAGCAACGATTCAGAATCAGAGAGAACTCTTTGTCTGCCCAAGTCGATCTGGCAATTCGATGAAGTGCAATTAAAACTTCCGGTTCCGGGTAGTTTGCCCCTTCAATAAACAGATGGCGAAATCGTTCAATCAGTGAGTCTGTTGGTTCTTCTCGACGCAGTTCGATGAAGTGGTTAAATAGATGGTCAGAGTCTTGGCGAAAGTGTCTGAATGAGTAGGATTCTGGCATGGGAGATGCTGCCTTTGGTTGCAAAGGAAATAGGGCGAGTCATGGGTGCGAGCCAGCAAATGGAGCAAATCATAGGTGTGCGAACCAGCAGTAGGAACGAATGAGCGCGTACGGAGACAAAATTCTATTAATGAGCAAATAATACGAGGGTTGCTCAACCTCATATGAGTCAACTCAGGACAGTTGCTTGACTGACCACCCAATCGGGCGATGCAGCTATCTTAGCTGGTGTGCCACTTGCTAGGCCAGTTGTAAAAAAAACTGATACGATCGCGCTGACTCTTTCTGCAGCACTGACACTATCGTCGGTTCAGAAATGCCATTACTAGAGGGTGGAGCCACGATCGCGAGTCACCCTCAATTAGCGATCGACGGCGCAGCGATTGTAGCCCATCGATGACCTGGAGGCGAGACAGGGGGACCGTTAGGCGTTGCAAAATGTCTTCTAGCTCCACGGGTTCTGCATAGGCAGCAACGCACTCCAAAATAGTTTTTTCCAGGTCGGAGAGGCGATCGACCTGCTGCTGCAACAAATCACTGATTTCCTCAGACAAGATTGAGTCGTAGGCCAAAAAGTCGTTGACTCGACCGCCAAAAGCCTCCCAAATTCGCGTGGCCAGCACACTGAGGGCGTAGGGATGACCATCACACCGTTGAAACAGAGCAAGCCAATCGCGATCCATATCACGAATGGCTCCTTTGGCCGCCAAAATGTTGAGCCCTCCTTTTTCGCCAATGCCACTGAGTTTGTAGGCTCGCACTGGGTTCGTTTCCCCTTCTAAGCGGGCAATTTGTTTGGGTTTTTCTCGACTAGTCAGAATCACCCGGCTTTGATGAGAGGTTTCGCTAATTTGCTGTAGCAGGTCTTGATAGTCTTCGTATCCCGGCAAGAAGGAGCCATTGTGCACCTTGCTCATAAGCACCTCTTCAAAGCCATCTAACACAATCAAACATGACTGGTTACGCAGGTAATGCATTAGCTGAGGTAACCGAGCACTGCTTTCTTGGTAGTTGGAAATAAACTGAACTAAGTCAGTTACGAGTGCTTCTAGGGTTGGGGCAGAGCCTGTGGTGTGACTGAGCGATCGCCACACCAAACATTCAAACTGTTCACGAATTTCCTGCGCTAGTCGTACCGATAGAAAGGTTTTGCCAGTGCCAGCCAAGCCAACGATCGCCAGCAACCGACAATTTCCCAATGTTATCCACTGTACAAATTCCTGAAGTTCTGACTCACGCCCATAAAAGGAGGACACATCTGGTGCAGTTCCCCAATCCTGACGAGTAGCTGGTTTCCATGGCAAGGATGTTGTTGAAGGCAACAGACTGGTTAGCAGAGTTGCTTCCTGCAAAACGACCTGAGGAGCAGTCTGAAGTGACTCATTTTGAAGCGACGTTGGATTAGGCTGGGCAACCGTTGATATGGCTGGTGTAGCAGCTCGGCTGTAGGCAAGCTCGATCGGCCCTCGCAAATTCTTTTTGCTTACTTTGATCTGTAACGCAGCCTCTAGGTCGCGCCAAAGGTTGTAGCCCACATCTTTAGCCAGGTAGTCCGGATCACAATTCAGGCTGTAGAGGCGGCGAATATCTTTGTAGCTTTTGTCTTCCCACGATCCTCTGAAGACGGCTCGTTGAATGTCATTTAGCCGTTTTTTGCCTTGCCTGGTGAGAATGTCGTCTACAAATTGCAGGGCGTCATCAATGTGCATGGCCTCGATAGGAACAGTAGATGCTTGGCCATCAGTTTAGACTGAACTTTCCTGAACTTTCCTGAACTTGCACATTTTTCAACAACTTCTCCTGAATTAGGAAAAACTTCAGCCGCGAGAAAAAACAGGGTTTTCCTGAGTTGCTAGAGAGCGACAGTAAATCTGTTACCCCAAACTGTCGCAGGAGCAACCTGAATGCCTACTCTCAATCGCTTAGTCAAGGCTGTGATTTCAGCGATCGCCCAAGAACTGAACCCGCCGCCAGCCAATGACTTTAATGGTTTGCTTTCCGTTGCCAATTACCAGGACGATCGCCACGAAGCCGTGGTCAGCATTTCTATTCGTCCCGGCAAACTTGGCCAAGTCAAATATCAAGGCTCATGGTGGAATGCCCGTTGCGCTCGCGAAGTCACTCTCATGCCGGGGCAGACTGTCTACATCGTCAGCCGTCGAGACAACACCCTCTACGTTGAACCAGGGTTTCTGCTACGCGCCATGATGCCACTGGTCACTCCTGTTCCCCAAGCTACTCAGGAGACTGTATAGATGAACTGGAAATTGTTGAGTGGTTTAGGTGCAGTAGGTCTACTAATGGCAACTAACCCATCCAAAGACCTATATATCACC
>Ga0224722_1001349_pt1 | contig 13633 bp, 10 predicted proteins | sample Balambano_FR1_Me_FD_161646 | JGI IMG/M metagenome (GOLD analysis project Ga0224722, IMG submission 161646) | Freshwater sediment microbial communities from Lake Towuti, South Sulawesi, Indonesia - Balambano_FR1_MetaG | ecosystem: Environmental > Aquatic > Freshwater > Lake > Sediment | place... | reverse complement strand
GCATGGGGCAGGCAGGTGGCATACTACTTTGTTCCGGCGATTTTGTTGGCAGTTCCGCAGTTTATTCTTCTCTTTAGTCAAACGGCGACACGCCCCGGAAGTTTTATCGGTTGGTCATGGGGTTGGATGGCAACGAAGGTAGGGTTGCACCCGATTCCCTTCTGGCTTCTGAATTTAGGACTCTTTCTGCCCCTCCTGCTACTGGCACTGCTCGCACGACATCGGGGCAGACCGATTGTGCGTCACCGTCTCTTGGGGTTTTATCTTCCGTTTCTGCTATTTTTTATTGCGCCCAACATCGTGCGGTTTGCACCGTGGGAGTGGGACAGCATTAAGGTGCTATTTGTTTGGTTTGTTGCCTCGATTCTGTTGGTGTCTGAGATGGTTGCACGGCTTTGGCACAGCCCCATTTTAGGGGGACGTGGCGTGGCAATCACCACGTTTCTTCTGCTGACACTTTCTGGGGGAATAGATGTTTTTCGGGCAACAACCGGGCAAAATCGTTGGATTATTTTAGACCAAGAGCGAATCGCTTTTGCCAAAGCGGTAGTTCGTGCCACACCTCCACATGCCGTTATCTTAACGGCTCCGGTGCATAGTTCGCCCTTGGTACTGACCGGACGTATTGCTTACATGAACTACCCCGGCTTTTTGTGGACAAATGGCTTACCCTACACGGAGCGTGAGAGTGAGGTGGAGCAGATATTTCGTGGGGAACCCGCTACTGCCACTGCGATACTACTCCGCACCCCCATCCGTTATATCCTCATCGGACCCCAAGAGCGCGATTGGGCAGTTGAGAAGGGTTTCCGTCTCAATGAGGGCTATCTCGCGCAATTCCCCCTTGTGGCACAGGTGGGCAACTATCGCCTCCATAGAGTTGCTTTCCCGTCCCCAATCACCCCACTGTCCCAAAAGCCGCGCTAACAACCCTCTCTGAAACTACTCCTCGCTCTCCCCTGAGCGTTGCTTACGAAGGGCAGCAAGGCGTGAGCGATAGTCGCTACTGATGTTTTCCGAAGCCGGAGTGGGCTTGGTAGTCGGGGCAACCGTTGTGCGCGAGGGAGAGGTTTCCGCCTTGGGAAGACTTTCGGGACGTTTCCCCCAGACCACGCTTGGCGCAGAGGCAGGGGGAGGCGGTGCAGAGGGTAGAGGGGGACTTTCGGGAGTCTCTTCCCCGGATAGTCTCTGCTCCTGCTTTGTGCGTAACTGCCCTACCGCCGAGGTTACTGCCCGTTCGCGGGAACGCTCTCTCTGCTTCTGGCGGGAAACCTGCTCGCCCACAGTCTCTCCGGCTTTCTGGAGGAGGGCTGTTGCTTGTGTTGCATTGACCATCAGGCGACGGTTTGCAACATCCAACGGAAACAGTAGCATGGCAAGCAAGAGAAGTGTCAGAGCAAGGGGAACAGGCAACCGGCGTATGGTGCGCTCGGTGAACACGGCGGAACCATCTTTAAGCACCTTTCCCCCTGTGGTTTCCGCCGTTTGCAGGAGCAGAGCGGTATTCGGTTGTAGAGCGGAATACTCTGGGGAGTAAGGAACCGCTAAGCCTACGGAGGTAGCACGAGTTTTGCCATCGCTTCCTTTTTGGGTAACGGTTGCCACATACGAACCCGTTTGGTTGGCATCAAATGTTCCCACATACCGACCCGCCCCTGTCTGTGTTAGGCGGACGGTCTGTGCATTGCCATCCGGTCCGACCACCTTTGCACGGGCATCCAAGAAGTTCACAAAACCCCCCGTGTCCTCATCCACTGCATCTACCGTGATTCGCCCTTTGCCGTTTGCCAGTTCCACATTGCTCTGGTAACTGCCGGATTCCGCCTTTTTCAGGCTATAGCGTACCAACTGTGCCCAGAACGAACCATAGTTCGACCACGAAACCCACTGCGCCCCCCAACGGGCTTTGGCATCTGAGGTAAAGGCAATAGATTTCCCCAAGCCATACTGCCATGCCGCCAACACGGTGTCGCCTTTGTGAGAAACGAGAGAAACCTCGGCGGTTGGCTTCGGAGAGACAGCATCATAGCCTAAGAGGGGGGGGACACTGCCCCAGTTGATTCCCAAAAGGAGAGAACTGCCGGGACGCGCCACACGCGGCAGGAACGGTTCTTCCACAATCGGGGGTTTGCTAATCTGCTGAATCTCTTTCGTGTAGATTTTGGGGATTTCATTGGTATTACGGACTAAGTAGAAACGCCCCCCAGTGCGGTCTGCCAGACGCTTCAACGGTTCAATCCCTCCCGCAGACTGCCCCTCGTCAATAATGACAAGCGTAAAGCTTATCTTCTCCTCGCGCATTCGTTGAATCAGGGGACCGTAGTCGAAGCCTCCAGTTGCCCCATCGGTTATCAGGATAGCGTGCTTGACCTTGGCATCGGTCTTGGTGAGCTGTTCGTAGGCGGCTTTTACTCCGGCGGACATTTCCGTGCCACCGCCTCCGTTTATCGCATTGATCCCTGCGTGAATCGCTCGCTTATCGGTGACATTCTGCATCGGAACAATGATATTGGCTCGCGTATCCACCGCCATCACACACACTTGGTCTTGGGGATTCATTGCATCTACGGAGAGGTGGGCGGCTTCTTTCGCAAGGCCGAGTTTGCTCATTGTGCTAGCGGTATACATTCCTGCCCCGGTCATGGAACCAGAGTAGTCAATTCCCATTGCCAGTGCCACACCGGGGAAGCGACGCAGTTTCCGCACGTCCATATCCACGGGCAAGGCTTCTTCAATCGGAGTCTGATAGTATCCCCCTGCCCCAAAACTGTTCTCGCCCCCAATCATCACTAAGCCGATTCCGAGGTCACGCACTGCGGCTTGCATCATCTTTTGTTGTGTTGGCGAGAATGCCGAATTGGGGACATCGGAAACAACAATGGTATCGTAGTTTAGAAGAGCAGTTGCCTGTGCAGGCAGATTCCCCGGAGTCACCTCGTCCACCAAGATATTCTGCGCCTGTAGGGCTTTGGGGAGAAACGCTTCGGGAACTATCTCCGACGATGGGATGGGTCGCACAAAAAGTACCCGTGGTTTCCCCTGTACCTTCACAAAGGAGACCGCCCGATTGTTTTCGTCGAGGGTATCGGTTCCGTCCTTCATGGTTAGGCGGGCTTCATATGTATAGAAGCCGGGGGTCTCTACCTTCTGTTGGAGTTCGACCACATTTTTTCCCGGTTTGAGTTCGACCTGCTCTGTCCCTATCGCCGTTCCATTGCGGTAGAGTTGCACGGTTCCCTTGCCGCCGTTCACCGATGTTGCCACGATTTTGAGGGGAAAGGGTTCGCCCCGTTTGGCGGTAGGAGGGGTCAGCATCCGCTCCAAGAGGGCTTCTTCGGAGGGAGAAGAGCCAATCGGGACAACATCAATCGGGGTTTCTTCGACCACTGCCGAGCGTGCCGCCTCTAAGAGCGACCCTGTAGTCTCGTTTCCATCGCTTAGAAGCACAATCCGCCGTGCGGTGTTATCGGGGAAATAGGAGAGAGCGGCAGTGATTCCCCGTGCCAGATTTGTCTGTGCGGCATTGGGAACGGTGAGTTCGCAGACCACATTGCCTTTATCCGATGGTTCAAACGCCAATCGTGCCTCTCCACCGACGGTCAGTACCCCGATTTTGTCCTGCCCGCGCATATTTTTAACGGCTTGATTGACATATTCCAGAGCGGTTTGGCGGTCACGCCGGGGAACAGAAAACGAGGTGTCTATGACAAAGAGAGTACAGTTTGCATCACTACCTCGGACAAGATGGATACCTGATAACGCGAGAATGAGACAGGTCAGAATGACGCTACGAATCAAGTTTGCAGTGAGACGACGCAGGGGGTTCAAATCCACCAACGACTGCGCCCCTACCCACCAGACAACTGGGATAAGGAGCAACAGAAGCAGAAATAGAGGTTGGTCGAATGCTACCGGAGCCACAGAGAGACGGTTCCTCCGAAACCTGCTTCCAGTGTATCAGATTTTTGGGGGCATTTTGCCCGAACAGGAAACGAAATGATCTTGCTATACTAAATTGCTATACTAAGACGTTATACTAAAGCACTGGAGAATTCCTACATGAGCGACATCTACCATTGGGACGGCACGGAGTTTACCACCATCCCCGAAGACAGTTTGGACGATGACCTCCCTGACCGTCTCTATTCATTGATTATCCCGTCGGAGGACGAGGGACGAGGGGACGGGGATACGACGTTTGTGATTCACCGTGAGATGGATGAGGGACCTTTGTGTGAGCGGCAGTTTGTCTATCTTTTCGACAGACGAGAACACGCGGAAGCCATGGCAGGGGAGGCGCGGGAGTTTTTGGGGCGGGTGGCGGTGCGCCGCATCAATGTTCGGTCTCTGGACGAACGGTTTTGGGTACGCCTCCGCTTGGCTCTCCCCGCCCAACCCAGCGAAAACTCTGCGATACTTTCGCGAGATGACTTTCTCGAACTGTGGTTGTCCTCCGAAACCCTGCGTCAGCACTGTATTATCACCAATCCCCTTCGCGCCGTAGAGGATGATGAGGAGTATTAGCCTCTACTCCCACCCTCCTGCCTCTCCGAAGAAGTGGCAGGAGGAGAGTAGTCGCCGAGACTTTACCCTTTTAAGGCTTTCTCAACCGCCGTCCGCACACTATCCACACCGAGAGCCGCGATTCCGCCACTCTTGGAGTCCTTCCCGATATTGCGTTGGGGAACCATACTCCAGACAAAACCCAGACGTGCCGCCTCTTTCAAGCGTTTCTCAATCTGTGAGCAACCGCGTACCTCCCCCGACAAACCGATTTCACCGAGAAATAGGGCTTGTGGGTCTACCGGAGCCTCGCGGAAACTGGAGGCGATGGCAACGGCAATTGCGAGGTCTGCGGATGGTTCGGAGATTTCCACGCCCCCTGCCACATTGACATAGACATCCTGATTTCCTAAACTCAAGCCAACCCTTTTTTCCAACACTGCCAAAATCAGTGCTACCCTGTCTCGGTCAACACCATTGGTCATACGGCGCGGACTTGCCAAATAGGACGGCGCAACCAATGCCTGAATCTCCACCAAGAGGGGTCGTGTCCCTTCGATGGTTGCCGTGACTGTGGAGCCTGTTCCGTGTTCGGGACGTTCTGCCAGAAAGACCTCGGACGGGTTCTCCACCCCGACTAATCCCTCCTCGCGCATCTCAAAGATACCCAGTTCGTCGGTAGAGCCAAAACGGTTCTTCACCGCTCGTAAAATCCGATAGGTCACATGGCGGTCTCCCTCAAAGTAGAGAACCGTATCTACCATGTGTTCCAAAACACGCGGACCGGCAATCGCGCCCTCCTTGGTAACATGACCGACCAAGAAAACAGGAATTTTCATTCCCTGCGCGATAGCGGCGAGTGCGGCAGTGGAGGCGCGTACCTGCGAAACGGTTCCCGGCGACGAGTCCACATCGGGGGATTGCATGGTCTGAATGGAATCTATAATCAGATAGTGGGGTTTGAGTTGTTGGGCATATGCCGCCACCTGTGCCACATCGGTCTCCGAGGCTAAGAGCAGGTTCGGATGGTCTGCCCCTAACCGTGTCGCCCGCATTTTAATCTGCTCCGCACTCTCCTCTCCAGAGACATAGAGCGTCATTCCATGCTCTCGCGCCACATTTCCCGCGACCTGTGTTAGTAATGTCGTTTTTCCTATACCGGGGTCGCCCCCAATCAGTATCATGGAACCGGGGACAACTCCCCCCCCCAAAACGCGGTCAAACTCACCGATAGCCGTGCTATCGCGACGATGAGAGATGGATTCAATCTCGGTGATGGGGCGCGGTCCGCTTTGTGCCGCTCCCATGTATGAGTACCGGGTTCCTTCCTGACCGCTTCCCGGTCCCACCCCACGCGAAATCTGTGCGGCTAAACTGTTCGGAGTCGTGCGTACCGCCTCTTCCACGAGGCTATTCCACTCATTGCACTCCGGGCAACGTCCGAGCCACTTCGGACTGCTGTACCCACACGCTTGACAGATATATCGCACGGACGATTTTGGCATGGAAACCGAACCACCTTCTCAACAGAATTCACCGTGTGGTGACTCTATTTGCTTATATCACTTTATACTACAACGGAACGGATAAAACGGAATTTTTCCCCTTGTCAATCGGTTTGATTTCGGGAATACTGTAAGAGAAGGGGGCGAACAATGGCGAATATCCTGATTCTCATTCATGGGATGATTACCGAACGAGACCCAATCAACCATCAGAGCGGATACGGGAAGTTAGTAGATAACTTGGCGTTTTTTGGGCTACGTCGCTCGTCGTTTGCGGAGATTATCGGGGTGGAGTGGGGACACGAATCGCCCATTGCGACCTCTCGTCTCCGCCCCGACCAACAACTCCAACGTGCCGAAGCCACCCTGTATGACCGCTTTCGCTTTGAGAGTGTTAGTGCCGATAAATCGCCCCAGAACTATCTTCTCAGCGGAGTGAGTGCCTTTTTAGACCAACGAGCGTTTCTGCTCCGTGGGGCTTCGCAACGAGTGAAGGAATCGGTGCTACTCCTAGGGATTACCGATGCCCTCTACTATGCTTCCCCCGACGGAGAAAACGCGATTCGTGCCACGGTCTATTCGCAAATCCTACGTCAATTGCATCGCGATGGCCTGCATAATGCCCCCGACGTTCGTCTTTTTATTATCGCTCATAGCCTCGGTGCAACGGTTGCCCATGATTTCTTGTTTGGGCTTTTTAACCCCGACCCGGACTATATTCCCGGATTCTTGGATGAATCGTTAGCGCATTTGGTGACAGAGCAAGACCGACAAGATTTTCTGTTCTGGCGTAGTCGGGCAAGAGGGAGCGGTATGCCGGGGGAGAAGACTTTGTCTTTGGGAACCCTGATTACTGCCGGGGCGCAACTTCCCCTGATGGTCATGCGTAAACAGATTTTAGTCGAGAAATTAGCCCAAAACGAGTTCTTAGACCCCACAGAAATCGGAATCCCTGAAGACGGGATTCCCAAGTGGCGTAACTTTTATGATGTAGATGACCTGCTTGGCTTCCCGTCGCGACGGCTTTATAAGAATGTCCCGACCATTGAGGATTTTCAAGTAGATACGGCGGCATTTCCCGGCGCGGCACACACCCAGTACTGGGAAAATGAGACCGTACAGTTTCGGACAGCCGAACTGATACGCGCCAATCTCCTCCCCCTCCCCGAACCCGTACCAGAACCCCTCTAGAAATCCCTTGAGGAGTAGGGAGAACATCTTCCCTTTCAGAACCTTGTGGCTTAAAAGGAGTTCTTAACAAACCCAACCCGAACTCGTCGCCCCCGTAGTTTCGTACTTCCAAGCACCGCGATAACGTCCTCCGCAATGTCTGTTGGGACTTCCACAAATGCCGTTCGGTCTAAGATGTCTATCGCACCAATGCGACGCGGGGGCAGATTCAGTTGATTGGTAATCGCCCCCACCAAATCGCCGGGTCGTAAGCCATCCTGCCGTCCCAACCCGATAAAGAGTTTGGTCATACCGGGTTCCGGTTGTCCCCCTTCTGCTGCTATCTCTTCGTCCACTTCGTGTGTGCTACTGCTCTTGCCATGGGTCTGCTCCCAAAGGAGTTGTAGGGCAGTAGCAGCGATCTCCACCGGGTCATACTCCGTAGCAAGGGCTTCCACAGTAGAAAGTTGACTTTCGGCATCGCCCTTCTCCAAGCGGAGGCGCAACGAGTCCCGGAACACTTCTCGGCGACGTGCGGTAATATCTGCCACCGTGGGAATCCGTGTCGGCGTGATTTTTGCGCCGGTTATCTGCTCAATCAGGCGCATCTTGCGTCGTTCGCGAGGCTCAATCAGGGAGATAGCATCGCCAGAACGTCCGGCACGTCCCGTTCGTCCAATCCGATGGATATACTGCTCGACATCAAACGGTAGGTCGTAGTTAATCACATGGGTTACGGTATCAATATCCAAGCCGCGTGCCGCGACATCGGTAGCAATCAGCAGGTCCGAAAGTCCCTCACGAAACCGGCGCATTACTCGGTCACGCTCCGTTTGGGTCATATCGCCATGGAGTGCCTCCGCCCCATATCCGCGCAGACGCAGTGCCTCCGCAAGGGTATCGGTTTCCGCCTTTGTCCGGCAGAAAACAATGGTCGGTCCCGGAGTCTCCATATCCAAAACCCGTGCCAGTGCCTCTTGCTTCTTGCCGGGAATCACCTCGTAGTACGTCTGCTCCACTGTCTCCACTGTGCGACGCTTCGTCTGAATGGCTACTGTTTGCGCCTCCGGCATAAACTTCTTTGCGAGTGCGGCAATCCGAGGGGGCATGGTTGCTGAAAAGAGTGCCAGTTGTCGTGTATCCGGCAGTTCGGCAAGAATCGCTTCAATATCTTCAATAAAGCCAAACGCCAGCATCTCATCGGCTTCGTCTAAGGCGCAGAACCCTGCTTGTGCAAGGCTTAGCGACCCCCGTCTGAGATGGTCTAGCACCCGTCCCGGTGTCCCAACAACGACTTGCGCTCCGCTTGCTAATGCCCGAAACTGCCGGTCTATCGGTTGTCCACCGTATACCGGAACCACCCGTAGCCCCAAACCTTTGGAAAGTAGATGGATCTGCCCGGCGGCTTGGACGGCTAACTCGCGGGTGGGAACCATGACCAACGCCTGCACATGACGCTCGGCAGGATTCACCCGTTCAATCAGGGGCAGGGCAAAAGCGGCGGTCTTTCCTGTTCCGGTCTGTGCCTGCCCAATCAGGTCTTTGCCCAAAAGCAATACTGGTATTGCACGCGCCTGAATCGGTGTGGGGCTTTCAAAGCCAGCCTCCATTACCCCTTGTAGCACCACTGGAGAAAGCCCCAATTCGGCAAAAGTGACGGTAGGTTCGGGAGTTGGTTCGGTTTCGGGAACGCTTTGTTTCGCCGGACGCTCCTTCGTCGCCCCTCGTTTGATTGTAGGTTTATGGGGTGAGGGTTGTGCCACAGTAGGCGTTTCAGGTGCAGGTGATGCAGGAACTGCGGAAGTGGGCTTACTCTCCCCTCGATTGGCTTTGGAACCTGTGTTCGGACGAACCCCTGCGGGCAGTGTGCGACGCTTCGGTGGGGCAGGTCTATTGGTACCCCCCGTTTTGTTGGTGGTTGGGTTATTGGTTGGGTTATTGGTTGGGTTATTGGTTGGGTTATTGGTGGCGGTGTTTTTTCGCGACTTGTTCTTTGATATTTTCTTCATCTTTTCCTCATATCTATAGACGCTTCGATATGCACCTGCCCACCGTTGCTCTATAACTCTATATTCTATAACTCTTATACTCTGCCTATACTCTGCGGGTTTACTCTGTGGGTTTACTCTGTGGGTTTACTCTGTGGACTCTACTTTGTGAATTAACAGCGACGGTCATTGTATCGTTGTCTGCGCGATAAATCCGGGAAATGTCAATTTTTTGCAAAGAAATTGTTCGGAGAATTCCCTCAGTCGCAAACCGATGCTTCAAAAAGGGAGTCATGCAGGAGGTCTACTGCCACATATGTGGTCGCACGAAAAAGCACCGTCCCCGATGCGAGAGTTGCGGGAACGGTGCGTGTCTGCGATGTGCCAATGAGTCCGATTAGACGTTGAAAATACTGACGGGTTGACCTTTTGCTTCGTATTCTGCAATCGCTTCTTCCATCAGTCGCATAGCCTCCTCATCATCAAAGGCATACAGTGGTTCCTGAATAGTTCCGTCTGGATAACGGCGCACAAAATCGCCTTCAAATTTACCCGAAAGCATCCCTGCTATCTCGTTGATTCGACTTGGCGAAAGAGAGGTGCGCTGTCGCAATTCCTCAGCAATACTATTAAAATCTTCCCTTATATTTTCTTGTGCAGTCGGGATTACTTGCATCTCATCTTGTAATTTGGGAGACAAATAACACACCCCCTTACTAACGCCAATGACGGGCAACAAATATCTGGTCGAATGCGCGAGCGATTGGCTCAAAATCATCATCACTCCATTGTATCGCAAAGTAGATGGTGTTAGGGAATTGCTCGCGTTCTTTCGCTAACACACTTCGCAACGCGGGTTCATTACTTCGAGTAATAATATATTGGCAATACGAACGAGCAAGTAATTCGGACCATCGTAACAAATAATCCACGATTCGTATTTCTTTTTTGTCCAAAATTATTGAATAAGTTTGATTATCCTCTGTGAAAATAGTGGCACGTTTTTTATGGCGCATATCCATTAAGTAAATAAAAGCACGAGAGCGAACAGTAGCAGTTCGCCATGCCTGCAACTCTGAAACATTCATTTCCGAACCTGAATCAACACCGCCTCCCCAAATCTGATGATCTAATATGTGTCCTATTTCATGGTATAGGGCAAATTCCGGCGAATCGGCAAAACGGCTAATATCAAGTCGTCTTCCAACATAGAACCTGCCTGACGGGTCGGATTCCAAGCGATATGCACCGTCAAATGTCTTTGCGTATATAAAATCAATCGGCAACTTCATCAGTCCCCCATTATCGTGAACTGTATCCAGCACTTTAAGTGCTTGTCGAATTCTGTCTCCTTGAATACTTTTAGGAATTTGAAACGCTTGGCTCACAGGCGAAACACGAATTGGGAAATTAACTGGTGCAGCAAGAGGCGATTCTGAAGACCACATCGAAAAAATTCGCCCTCCTAATGGTATGAAAAAGCACCGTCCCCGATGCGAGAGTTGCGGGAACGGTGCGTGTCTGCGATGTACCAATGAGTCTTGTCAGATGCCTATAAATCGTCTCCAGCATCCTCCTCGGTGGCGGTATCGTCGCTATCGTCTATCTCGATTTCTTCGTCGCTGTCTTCTTCATCAAGTGCTGGGTCTGAGTCCGCATCCTCCGCACTTCTATCACTCTCCACCGCGATAGGAGTGCCTAACCGGGGGGCTTTCTGCCGACAGCTATCACAGGTAAACTTGACATTGACCGACGCATACCAGTTGGGAATGGTACTAATCGGTAGTCCACACTCTGAGCAGTGGACATCTTCAACAACTCGTTCGTCTTGGTCAACGCTTGCCGCAATTGTGGAACGCATTGATACTTACTTCCTTTTAGTGTCAAAACATGATTTCTCTATCGGTATCTGATAGAGCGTTCACCGACTATTTGCTTTGTGTTTTGGAATCTTTGAATCTTCAGATTTCGGCAGGGTACGGTGCGGAGAGGGTTGCTTCCACCAAAATCCAATGAGTCATCGGGTTGTGTATGTTCAGGGCGCGTGTTTTATTCGCCAACCCTGTTCGCACCATTTGGTTAGTGCATTCTGGTTATGCATTCTGGTTAGCGCATTTTGCGCTCGGCTTCTGACTTTTCCTCATGTCCCTCGTGGGGTTGGGGTAAAAAGCCGTTCACCAACATTAAACCACCTGCCACAAGATAGATAATCCACTCTTTACCTGTCTGTTCACGACCCGGGTCAAAAACCATCTTGCCCCCACTGAGTACCCCGATAATGCCGATAGCAATCAGAATTATAGCCAGCAGAGTGAATGAGTTCCACCAACGAACTTGCATTGTGTCGCCTCTCAAATACCGAATTGGTTCCGTTACAGGGGTCTAAAACAGCAGTTCGGTCTGCCATCGCAGATGCGGGAGACAGACCGAGAAAACATCGAAAACCTCAGAATCGAAAACTACTGTATCACAGGAGGTAGGGGGTTGCAATTTGCTGTCGAATATAGCCAAGAGTTCGCCGCAACGAGCGGTTCTAAGGAGTTTTCTATGCTGGTAACATCTCGCGCCCCGGTACGGATTGATTTTGGCGGTGCATGGACAGATGTCAATATCTTTTCGCACGCGGCAGGGGGAGCCGTCCTCAATGCCACCATTAACAAGTATGTTTCGGGGGAACTACACGCCTTGGAAACGGCAAATAACCCCACTGCCCGCGAAGGTTTGGAAGTCAACTATGGCTTTGACCTGCCTTCCGGGTCAGGCTTGGGAACCTCAGCATCGCTCAATGTGGTCTGGCTCTCGCTCATTCGCAGTCGAACTGCCACTACTGAAGACCGCAAGCATATCGCCGAGTTAGCCTATCAATTGGAGGAGATGCTGGGGATATTGGGGGGTAAGCAAGACCAGTATGCGGCGGCACTAGGCGGCTTTAACCTGATGCGCTTTGGAAAGTCGGGGGTGGACATCGAACCGCTTGCTCTCTCCCCAGAAACCGTTGCCGAGTTGGAACGCCGGAGTGTCCTCTGTTATACCGGAACCCCACGCCTTTCCGGGTCTATCCATGAAAACGTCTGGGGTGGGTTCCGTTCGGGACGGCAGGAGACGGTTTCTGCTCTCTATAGTCTCCGCGACATCGCACTGAAGATGGCTCCCGTTCTTACCGAAGGAGATATAGATACCTTTGCGACCCTTTTAGGCGAGAACTGGGAGAACCAAAAACGTTTAGACCCGTCCGTAACAAACGCTCAGATAGAAACGTTATTTCAAGTAGCCTACGAACGAGGCGCACAAGGGGGCAAAGCCTGTGGGGCAGGGGGCGGTGGTTGCCTCTACTTCCTCACCAGACCCGAACAGCGAGAGTCGGTGGCGCAAGCCCTTGCTCATGCCGGGGCGAGGTTGATTGACTTTGCCTTTGAATTCGAGGGTTTAACCGTGGAAGTCACCCCAGAGAAGGGAAGGGGCTAACGCAGACCGCCTTTGCGAATTGGCTCGAACGTTCCCGGTCTATCCGACGTATCTATCCTTAGTTCACCGTCGCAAATATCGTTAGAAGCACCCATACTATCGCCCATACTATCGCCCATGCTGGAAATCACCAACATAGATTTGCGTTACCAACGCAGGATACGCGGCGTTGCCCCGCTCGGTCAGTTTTCGGTTCGTGACGATGGCAGTCTACTGATAACTGTTCCCGATGAAATGGAGGCACGTACCCTGCATACGGTCGCCTACCACGCCGAGGGTGTTTCGGAGATTCGTGACACCTACAGTGTCGAGACACTACGACGCACGGCAATTGCTGAGGACGGGGGAATCGGTATTACGAAATCCGACCTCTATGTTTTTATGGGGGGGCATAAGACGCGATTTCTGGAGGGGCGACGGGTTTCCTACACGGACATCTCGCTTTCTGCCGATGGCAACCGTTTCTTAGTCGCGTTCTGTGACCTTCTGGCGGCAGGTCATGCTATCTCCCTCGGTGATGGGACAGGACGTTTGGTTTGGACAAAAGACCTCCCTTTCTCCATTAACCGTATCGCGATGGATAGAACGGGTTCCTATATGGTTGTGGGCGGAGAGAAGGGCGACCTTTGGGTGCTGGACTCATGGCGCAATCCCACCCTCCAACACCACTGCCACACCCTTATCACCTCGGTAGCAACGAATGGTCCCGACGAAGGGCAGACGGTCTATGGGATTCGCGGGTACGTCAGTTGCTTAGATCGCACAGGGGGGCTTCGCTGGCGCACACAAGTTCCCGGCGAGCCATTAGAGGTGGCTCTGGATAGCACCGGGAGTATCACGGCGGTCTTAATCGCTTTGGGCAACTCGTCGGGCAGACTCCTCTTTCTCTCTCAAGCAGGCTTCCCTCTTTGGGAAATTGACTATGAGGAATCGCGTCCCACAGGGCTTTCGCTCAGCCCCAATGGAGCCTTTGCGGGAGTTACCCTGCATAATGGGACACTC
>Ga0224722_1001348_pt1 | contig 13640 bp, 8 predicted proteins | sample Balambano_FR1_Me_FD_161646 | JGI IMG/M metagenome (GOLD analysis project Ga0224722, IMG submission 161646) | Freshwater sediment microbial communities from Lake Towuti, South Sulawesi, Indonesia - Balambano_FR1_MetaG | ecosystem: Environmental > Aquatic > Freshwater > Lake > Sediment | place... | reverse complement strand
GCTCATTGCATCAATACTTGTGATTATCTCTAGTATTCTATTATTCTTCTATCCTTTTGCTTCAAGCGAAAAAACAAGCTACTTCACGGGTGAAAATCCTGTTCTATTTCAAGGGAAACAAGAAGGAAATGCCATTATAGAAGGCGAAAGCGTCTATGTATCATTAGACTTTTTGAAGGAGAATATTGATGACAGTGTCGCGTTTGATGAAAAATCAAACTCAATCATCATTACTACCTCTAATAAAGTGGTACAAATGCCTACAGAGTCATTAACCTATTTTATTAATGAAAAGCCGGTTGAACTTCAATTTGCTCCATTAGTAGATGAACAAGGCCAATTATTTGTAGCGCTTGACCCAATCATTCAGTTTTATCCTGTAACGTACCGTGTACTTGAAAACTCAAATGCAGTATGGATTGAAAAGGATGGAGATACTCTTCAAAATGCTGTGGTTACGAATGAGGATGTGCACCAGGAAAAACTTCGACTACGAACAGAAGCAACCTTACAATCTCCTTATGTAGCAGAAGTATCAAACGGTGAGAAAATTTGGATTGAGGATGAAAAGGAAGAATTCTATTTTGTGAGAAAAATAGACGGAGTTGCTGGATTTATATCTAAAGACTTAATTGAAACACAAAATAAGGTAACCATCAACGTAGAATATGAAAAAGAAGCTGTAAACACTCCAACCTTTGAAGGACCGATCAACCTAACATGGGAAGCAGTGTATACGAAAAACCCAGATACCACTATGATTCCTAAAATGAACGGAGTAAACGTTGTTTCTCCAACCTGGTTTGAACTAAAGGACGAAACGGGAACCATCGGGAACCTTGCTTCTCTGGAGTACTCGAAATGGGCAAAGGCACAGGGCTATCAAGTATGGGGACTATTCTCCAACGCGTTTGATCCTGACCTAACTCACGCAGCCTTTAAGGATTACGAGACGAGACAGAAGATGATTCGAGAGCTCCTACATTACAGTCAGTTATACGAGCTGAACGGAATCAATATTGATATTGAAAATGTAAGAGAAGAAGACGGGCCACTTGTGACACAATTTGTCCGAGAGGCAACGCCATACTTACATGAAGCAGGCTTAATTGTTTCCATGGACATTACATTTATGGCAGAAGGCAATTGGTCTGCTTTCTATGAACGTGATAAGCTTGCAGAAATTGTCGACTATCTTGCGATTATGGCCTATGATGAGCATTGGGGTTCCTCGCCAAAAGCCGGGAGCGTAGCAAGCCTACCGTGGGTTGAAACCAACCTTCAAAAGCTCTTGGAAATCGTTTCAAATGAAAAGTTGATTTTAGGTATTCCGCTTTACACAAGACTATGGGAAATCAAAGACAGCGGTGAAGTTTCCTCCAAATCCAAAAGCATGGCGCAAATCAAAGAATGGTTAACCACTAATAACTTAACTCCTATCTATGATACAGCTAGCGGACAAAATTATGCCGAGCTTTATGTTCCCGATCAGGCGACTACCTACAAGGTATGGCTTGAAGATGAACAGTCTCTTACCGCAAGAACGAATTTAGCGGTAAAGTATGATCTTGCGGGGGTGGCGAGCTGGTCCCGATATTTTGCCGATGAAACAGCATGGACCGCTCTACAAACTTTTAATCAGCAAATAGTGAAAAAGTAATGCGCGGCTAGGAGTTTCTCCTAGCCTTTTATCATTGAATTGGCTATGATTAAAGAATGTAAGGGCATACTAAACAAAAATTAAGAGGAGTGATTTTGATGCCAATCGAATATCCGAGCCGTGAAGAATTGGGGCAAATCTTAAAAAAAGCAAAACGAATTGCTGTGGTTGGAATAAGTAATAATCCAGAGCGTACCTCTTACATGGTTTCTGAAGCTATGAAAAATGCTGGTTATGAAATTATTCCAGTAAATCCTACCGTAGATGAAGTGTTTGGTATTAAAGCCGTAGCCAAATTGACTGATATTGAAGGGCATGTAGACATTGTGAATGTGTTCAGACGATCTGAATTTCTCCCAGAGGTGGCAAGAGAGTTCGATCAAATAGATGCTGATGTATTTTGGGCACAGTTAGGATTAGAAAATGAAGAAGCGTACGAATTTTTAAAAAGCAAAGGCTACACTGTCGTTATGAATCGATGCATTAAAGTAGAACATGCTTTGACAAAATAATTTTTTCTCCTTCACTCTAGTCATTAAGATTAGGGTGTTTTTCTTTTTAACATAGGCCTTAGAAACATTTCTGTAGTCGAAGAATATTCGTCTAAAATACTTTTCTTTTTAAAATATCCATTTGCCAAATCACAAGAAATATATACAATAAAGCATAGGTGTCTTCAAAAATGTGATAAAATACGAGATAGGAACATTTGTTCCGATTCAATCGTTTGATAATAATTTAAAGGATAATTTACTTGTAAGAACGAATAGGTATAAAGACGTTCAGGTCCATTACATAGATAGAGACATGTAGCTGGCACGGAAGGAAAGGGGTATTATACGTGGCAAAAAATCAAGGAACGTTTGAATACAACGATGATGCCATTCAGGTACTAGAGGGGTTAGATGCGGTTCGAAAACGTCCAGGAATGTACATTGGTAGTACAGATTCACGAGGGCTTCACCATTTGGTGTATGAAATTGTAGATAACTCAGTCGATGAAGCATTAGCTGGTCATGGAGACCATATTATCGTAAAAATACACAAAGATAATTCAATAAGTGTTCAAGACAAAGGGCGTGGTATGCCAACTGGAATGCACAAAATGGGAAAACCCACTCCTGAGGTCATCTTAACCGTCCTTCACGCAGGGGGGAAATTCGGTCAAGGTGGTTATAAAACAAGTGGTGGTTTACACGGTGTAGGTGCATCGGTTGTAAATGCACTGAGCGAGTGGCTCGTGGTAAAGATTAAGCGAGACGGCTTTGTCTACGAACAACGTTTTGAAAACGGCGGAAAACCTGTGACTACTTTAGAGAAAGTAGGAAAAACGAATCAAACAGGAACAACGATTCACTTTAAGCCGGATGCGACCATTTTTTCGACGACGACCTACAATTATGAAACATTGTGTGAACGCTTAAGAGAATCTGCCTTTCTTTTAAAAGGCATGAAAATAGAAATTAATGACGACCGTAATGACTTCCATGAGATTTTCCATTACGAAAATGGGATTGAAGCGTTTGTTCAATATTTGAACGAGGAAAAGGACGTCTTACATCCAGTCATCAGCTTCGAAGGGATGAGCGGTGGAATCGAAGTGGATTACGCGTTCCAATTTAACGATGGATATTCGGAAAATGTTCTTTCCTTCGTCAATAATGTTCGTACAAAAGACGGTGGAACACACGAGGCTGGTGCAAAAACAGCCATGACTCGTGTATTTAACGAATACGCTCGTAAAATTGGCTTGTTAAAGGAAAAAGATAAAAACCTTGACGGGGCAGATATTCGAGAAGGATTTGCAGCAATTATTTCCGTACGTGTTCCGGAAGAACTTCTTCAGTTCGAAGGTCAAACAAAAGGAAAGCTAGGAACAAGTGAAGCACGTTCTGCTGTAGACTCCGTTGTATCTGAGCATCTATCTTACTTTTTAGAAGAAAACCCTGAAACCAGTACGTTATTGATTCGTAAAGCGATTAAAGCGTATCAAGCAAGGGAAGCCGCTCGTAAAGCTAGAGAAGAAGCACGAAGCGGGAAGAAAAGGAAACGCTCTGAGGCTGTTTTATCAGGGAAATTAACGCCTGCTCAATCTAGAAATCCTCAGAAGAATGAACTTTACTTAGTTGAGGGTGACTCTGCTGGAGGATCTGCTAAACAAGGACGTGACCGTCGTTTCCAAGCCATCCTCCCACTTCGAGGAAAAGTTATTAATACAGAAAAAGCAAAATTACAGGATATATTTAAGAATGAAGAGATTAATACGATCATCCATGCTATCGGAGGTGGAATTGGAGCAGATTTTAATATTGAGGATATCAACTACGATAAAGTTGTTATTATGACCGATGCCGATACGGACGGTGCTCATATCCAAGTCCTTCTCCTGACATTCTTTTACCGATATATGAAGCCTCTTCTTGAAGCTGGAAGAGTATTCATAGCGCTTCCGCCACTTTATAAAGTGAGTAAAGGGACAGGTAAGAAAGAAATTATTGAGTATGCATGGAGCGACGATGATTTACAATCAGCCATTAAAAAGGTTGGTAAGGGTTATATGATTCAGCGTTACAAGGGACTAGGTGAGATGAATGCCGACCAGCTTTGGGATACAACTATGAATCCCGATACGAGAACATTAATTCGTGTGCGCATTGATGATGCAGCTCGAGCAGAACGCCGTGTGACTACATTAATGGGCGATAAGGTCGAGCCTCGCCGAAAGTGGATTGAAACACATGTAGCCTTCGGTTTAGAGGAAGACGGAAGTATTTTAGAAAATGAAAATATTTCTGTTGCTGAGGAGGTTACTGAATAGTGAGTTTGACAGAAAAATTTCGCGATTTACCACTTGAAGAAGTCATTGGTGATCGCTTCGGAAGATATAGTAAATATATTATTCAAGACCGTGCCTTGCCTGACGCAAGAGACGGTTTAAAACCAGTACAAAGACGAATTCTTTATGCGATGCATGTAGAAGGAAATACAAACGATAAAGGATTCCGTAAATCGGCTAAAACAGTCGGTAACGTTATCGGTAACTATCACCCACATGGAGATTCCTCTGTCTATGATGCCATGGTGCGTATGAGTCAAGACTGGAAGCTACGTAATCTTCTCGTTGAAATGCACGGAAACAATGGTAGTATCGACGGAGATCCACCAGCTGCTATGCGTTATACGGAAGCACGCTTAAGTGCAATTTCGTCTGAATTATTGCGTGATATTGACAAAAGAACCGTTGATTTCGTACCAAACTTTGATGATACAGCAAATGAACCGACCGTTCTTCCGGCAATGTTCCCTAACCTTCTCGTCAATGGTTCTACAGGTATTTCCGCTGGATATGCAACAGAAATACCGCCTCACCATTTGAATGAGATCATCGATGGTGTCTTTATGAGGATGGATCTTCCGAACTGTACCGTTGATGATTTAATGACTGTGATTAAAGGACCTGACTTTCCAACTGGCGGAATCATTCAAGGGGTAGACGGTATAAAAAAGGCTTATGAAACGGGCAAAGGGAAAATCATTGTTCGCGGGAAAGCAGAAATTGAAACCGTTCGTGGCGGTAAGCAGCAGATCGTTATTACAGAAATTCCTTTTGAAGTGAACAAAGCAAACCTTGTAAAAAAGATGGACGAATTCCGCTTAGACCGTAAAATAGAAGGAATGTCTGAGGTTCGTGATGAAACGGACCGTACAGGACTTCGGATCGTAATTGAATTAAAAAAAGATGCTGATGCTGAAGGTGTACTAAACTATTTATACAAGAACACAGACCTTCAGATTGCATACAACTTTAACATGGTTGCTATCCATCATCGACGTCCGATGCTCATGGGGCTTACACAGCTTCTGGATGCGTATATTGAGCATCAAAAGGAAGTAGTCACTCGACGCTCTCAATTTGATTTACAAAAGGCAAAAGACCGCCAACATATCGTAGCTGGATTAATGAAAGCATTATCCATCCTAGATGAAGTCATCCAGACGATTCGTGGATCAAAAGACAAGCGTGATGCAAAAGACAACTTGATTATAAAGTTTGGCTTTACCGAAGCACAATCCGAAGCAATCGTTTCTTTACAGCTATATCGCTTAACAAACACAGATATTACCGCTCTTCAAAATGAAGCAGATGAACTTGCTAAGAAAATTGAAGAACTAACTGCAATTTTAGAAAGTGAGAGCAAGCTTCTTTCTGTGATTAAAAAAGAGTTAAAGGATGTTCGAAAGCGATTTGCCGATCAACGTCGTACCATTATTGAAGCGGAGATAGAAGAAATTAAGATCAATCTTGAAGTGATGGTAGCAAGTGAAGATGTAATTGTCACTGTGACGAAAGAAGGCTATATTAAACGTACTAGCCCTAGGTCGTATGCTGCTTCGAATGGTCAGGATTTCGGTATGAAGGATTCCGACCAATTACTCGCACAGCTTGATATGAATACAACCGATGTGGTTCTGTTATTTACGAATAAAGGGAATTACTTGTACTGTCCAGTGCATGAACTGCCTGATATTCGCTGGAAGGACTTAGGTCAACACATCGCAAATCTTGTTCCAATTGATCGTAACGAAACGATTATTAGAGTACTTCCTGTTAAGGATTTTGAGAAGGAAGCGTTCTTGTTATTTATTACGAAAAATGGAATGGTTAAGAAAACCGAACTGAAGGCATATAAAGCTCAAAGATATTCTAAGCCACTCGTCGCCATTAATGTAAAGGATGACGACGAAGTACTGGATGTTCACGAAACGGATGGTACAAAGGAGTTGCTTTTAACAACTCATTTAGGATACGGTCTACGTTTTGCTGAAGATGAGGTAAGTATCGTTGGCGCTAGAGCAGCAGGTGTGAAGGGAATTAACCTAAAGGATGGCGATTATCTAACAGCTGGAAAAATCGTCGACGATCCTCGTTCTCAAAGCATTGTAATTGTGACCCAACGCGGAGCAATCAAGAAGATGAAGTTAGATGAATTTGAGTTAACTTCACGTGCCAAGCGTGGTGTGGTTATGTTAAGAGAATTAAAGGCAAACCCTCACCGAGTTATCGGTGCTGTCATCGTGAGTGAAGAAGACCAAATCTTTGTAAGTACAGAAAAAGGTCAAGTAGAGGAAGTACGTGCTTCTGATCTAAGACATAATGACCGTTACTCAAACGGATCATTTATGATTGATGAAACCGATGCTGGCAAAGCAAAGACTGTATGGTCGATTACTCAAAAAGAAGCTAACGAAGCTACAAATAACTAAAAAAGCACATCATATACGTCTAAAAGACCAAATCCATTCGATTTGGTCTTTTTCTTATGGTATTTATACATATTAAGAGAATTACCATTTAAGCACTAGTTACCTGGACTTATTAAACATTTAGCAAACTAATTTTTTGTTAAATTTGTTTTTTCTACATCTTTTTTCCACTTATGGGCAAAATAAAATACTGATATTTGCTCAGGGAGGAATTCTTAATGAAGAAAGAGCTATTGTTTGCTTTTGCTGCCTTCTTTTTTATGTCACTATCCGCGATAACAGGCGTATATGCAGTAGAGGAAGCTAACACGCTTGAAAGCGTCATAGTAAAAGAACAAATGGATGTTACTGGGGATGGAAAGCTTGATACGATATATGTGAAAGGTGAGCCATTTGAGGAAGGCGCAATCTTTTTACGTTCCATAACATTGGAAATCCTTTCTGCAACTGGAAAAAGCCATAAAATCAATCTCGAAGGTGGGTACGAACCACAAATAGACTTCAAAGATCTGAACAATGATGGAGTAAAAGACATATTTCTAGCGGTTAACACGGGAGGAAGTGGCGGATTATCTAATCATTATTTATTTACAGTGAAGGATGATCAGTTAACCGATTTAACTGTACCTGAACCACTAGTGATTCAAACTTCTTTTCTAAATGGTTATAAAGCCAACATGACTATAGAAAATACCAATGAATCGTATCAGTTTGACTTAAGAAATAGAGCAAAAGATTACGAACGACTCGGATTATATCATAATGGCAAACTAAATGAACCTGCAGAACTCATGGTACTTCCGTTTGGGACGCTAAAACCCGTTAAAGTAAATGGGAACCAAATGGGTTTAAAAGGTTCACAACGAATTAGCGGTGCCTACAATGCGGATTCGATTGCGTATGTGGAGTCTTCTTGGGTGTATGAAAACGGAAAATGGAAGCTCCTTGATACGAATGTTATGGAATTACGCAGGAATACAACGAAGAAGAAAAAATAGGCTGTTGTCACATTTAACGTTCAATCACATAAAATACAGTAGTAAATACTACTTCATCATCCAGGGGAGTGAGGCTTACATGAGTAAGTTTGATCCAGCTATGTTAAATGTGACATACTTTCCACCAGCAACACCCTTTAAACCTGTAGATGAGAGAAAATATACCATAACGCACTCAGACGTAACAGGTGAGCTATTTTTAACAATTGGATATTGTTACGATTTCGATGCCATTAATAGCAAATTTCGAGATGAAGTGTTGACAGAGTGGAAACCTGTCATGGGTCAATACACGTTATTAGGGAAAGTGTATGTAAGTAACGGAGAATTTGAAGAAAATTATGCGATGATTCGCTTTCACATTTTCCAAAAAGAGCTACCATTAGCTCTTACAGCAATGGTATATGGTGACCAAAAATTCTATCAAAATTATCCATGGTTATTAGACTCACCGATATATATACAATTCGAGTCTTCATACCCACAATATAACCAATACATGTACTTCGGCACTCCTAGATATTACTTAACAACCGCTCTTCAACAGCGAGTTGTTTAACCGTCAAACCTGACATTCCGTTAGGTTTTTTGTTTTGGGAAGGACTTTTCACTCGCTAATTGAATATTTAAGGGAAGCTTAAAGGTGGGTGGGATAATGATAAACCTAAGTTGCTAATAATAATATTATGTAAACTAATTAATGGTAACGAGATCTGGCTAAAAACTAATAATGATCCTAGTATTATGCTGTGAGTTATAAAAACAATAGGAAAATCTAAATAGAATAACTACAGCATAAAATAAAACAGATAACCAACAGTTTAAAAATATACCAGTAGTAAAAAAACTAAATTCTGTCTCACTATTTTAAGTATACTTAGCTATTGAGACCTCTTCCGACTTTCTCTAAAGAACTGTGTATAATAGATATTATGTAAACTAAAAAATATTGATCGTCCTCTCCTTTGATGTACGTTGAACCAACTTGTGTCCGTTGAAATATACCGCATAATCTCTTATACAAATATTAATCTTAGCTGATACAACCTGGTTTTTCTTCATTCTAAACAATTCTCCTAGGTTGTTTAGATATATACGGAAATACAAAAAGAGTCCTACGTTTCTCGCTATTTATATTCATTACGTAAACCTAAAAGGCGAAACTAAAAGAAGTGGGATTTCTCCACTTCTTTAGTTAACGAGCTATTTCTTATTTTTCAATGGCCAGAAAGCCATTATTTTTAATCACTTCTTTGTACCAATAAAAGCTTTTCTTTGGTATCCTATTTAATGTTCCATTTCCATCGTTGTCTTGGTCTACATAAATAAAACCATACCTTTTTTCCATTTCAGACGATGAATAACTTATTAAATCAATAATGCCCCAGCTTGTATAGCCCATTAATTCCACTCCATCTTCAACGGCTTCTAACATTTGTTCCAAATGCTGCTGGTGATAACTTATACGGTAATCATCTTTAATACTACCATCTTTCTCTATTTTGTCATTGGCTCCAAGCCCATTTTCAACAATAAATAACGGCACCTGATAACGGTCATATAAATCATTAAGGGAAATACGTAAGCCAATCGCGTCAATTTGCCATCCCCATTCACTTGTTTCTAAATATGGATTTTTCACCCCACCAATTGTATTACCACTCACCTTTTCCATTCCTTCACTGTTTTCACTAGCGACCAATGACATGTAATAGCTAAAGGAAATAAAATCGGCGGTGTGGGCTTTAAGAATTTCATCATCACCTGTTTGTTTTTCAATCATAATACCCTTATCCTTAAACAAGCGATTGATAAATCTTGGGTACTCCCCACGCACTTGAACATCGGTAAAGAAATGATTGAACTGATTATTCTTTGAAGCTTTAAGAACATCTGTTGGGTTACAAGAATAAGGATAGGTCATTAGCTTCGTCAACATACAGCCAATTTTTGATCCTGGAATGATTTCGTGACAATATTTAACGGCTAGTGCACTGGCAATAAATTGATGGTGCAATGCTTGGTACACCGTCTGTTCCACATTTTCAAAACGCTCAGAAACAATACCACCGCTGGTAAATGGATGGCGGACAATACTATCAATTTCATTAAAAGTAAGCCAATACTTAACCTTATCTTTAAATCTATTAAAAATAACTTTACTGAATTTCACAAAGAAATCAACAACGTTTCGATTTGACCAACCGCCAAATTTATTTACCAGGTATAATGGCATTTCATAATGCGATAAGGTAACTAAAGGTTCAATACCATTTTTGTGCATTCCGTCAAATAAGCGTTCATAAAAGGATAAACCCGCTTCGTTTGGTAGTTCTTCGTCCCCGTTTGGAAAGATACGAGTCCAAGCTATAGAAACACGTAAAGTTTTTAACCCCATTTCCTTAAACAGCGCCATATCCTCTGGATAACGATGATAAAAATCAATCCCTCTACGTTTTGGATAATCCTCGGCAGTCTCTACACTCATCGCCTTTTGGATTTGCTCTTCGTCCACTTTATTATGTTTTTTGTAGTCAGATTTGCTGACTCCCTTTTTGTATATGGCGACATCAGACACCGATAAACCCTTGCCATTAACGTTCCAAGCACCTTCTGCTTGGTTGGCTGCTATTGCTCCACCCCATAAAAAACCTTCTGGGAATTTTCTAATTTTGTCGGACATGATTTATCCCCCCAACTGTTATGTGTTGTTTCTTGATACCACTCTATTAGTGTGAATAATTAAGTACATCTTTTCATCATTTGAAATATTATAATCAAAATTAGTTTTAATGTATTTCTCAATTTTTTCTACACACTTAACTTCATCCGGATACTTTCTGGTAATTTGATGAATTAGATCATGATCATCTGTGCTTAACATCTTATTTTCAAGCAGTCGCTGCACAAAAAATTGAAGATGGGTTAGAAACCTAGAATAATTAATGGTATCCGTAGGAATATCAATTTTATAGTAAAACTTAATAATGTTTAAAATATCCTTAACCGTATTCGTCATTAATAAAATTTGATTCAAATTATCATCCGTCTGCTGGGCATTTACTATATGGAAAGCAATATTTGCTGCTTCTTCTTCAGGTAATTTTATCCCTATATGTTTTTCTATTAAATCTAACGAATGTAAGCCAATACTGAATTCTTCCGGATAAAATTTTTTTACTTCCCAAAGTAATCGGTTTTGTATGGTTAAATTTTCTTTAAATCTCTTTGTAGCCATGAAAAGGTGATCTGTTAAAGCAAAATAAAGGTGCTCATTTAAGTGCTTCGATAAACGACTTTTTGCGTAAGAGATAATCTCATCTGTTAGAATCAAGTATTCTTTTGGGGTTTCCTTCATTAGTTCGGCTAAATCATTTGACGTACTTTTATTTTCTGGTACGTATATTTTTTCTATATCTGCCTCATTAATGATATTTCCTGGCTTATTTTTAAAACCAATTGCTTTCCCCATAACGATGACTTCCTTTTCATCATCTCTTTTTGCAAGAACAACACTGGTATTCAGCACTTTTACAATTTTCATAACAGTCTCACCTTCCCGGTTACATTAAAAATCTATTTTTATAAAACAGTTAAAAGTGGCTGCTGCTTACCAGAAACATATTGTGTCTTTTCTTCCTGTGTAAGAATTTCCAAATAATCAGCTGAATTTGTAATCACAACCGGAGTTGTTGTTTCGTAGCCAGCTTTTTGAATATTGTTTAGATCAAACTCAATTAATAATTGCCCTTGTTTGACCTTATCGCCTTTTTGAACGTAAGAAGTAAAGTATTCACCATTTAAATTCACAGTATCAATTCCAATATGAATAAGAACTTCTACACCAAGGTTTGATTTTAGACCGATTGCGTGATTTGTATGAAAGACCATTTCAACCGTTCCATCAAACGGAGCAACCACTTTCCCCTCACTGGGTTTAATAGCCATCCCCTTACCCATGATTTCTTCTGAAAAAACTTTATCTTTAACCTTTTTAAGTGGAATAATTTCTCCTTTAATAGGTGTATAAATAACTTTTTTCTCATTCTTAATTTCGTGCTTTGTAAGTTTTGTGTCAACATTTTCTTTTGTACCTGTAACAGCTAAATCGTCAAAACCAATAACATAAACCGCAATAAAAGTAACAAACACAGATATAACTGCACCGATAAGAGCAAATATAAAATTAGATGAACCTTCTTCAACGAATATTGGCAATGTTGCAATACCTGGTCCTACCATAGCAAAAGCTTTAACCTTCATGATACCAACAAATATACCAGAAATTCCAGCACCTATCATACAAGCCAGTAAAGTTCGTTTTAATTTTAAATGAACACCATATAGGGCAGGCTCAGTAATTCCGAATAATCCGGAAATACCACCTGAAAGTGCCACTTGTTTCAATTCAGGATTTTTAGTTTTAAAATAAACAGCTAATGAACCTGATCCTTGCGCAAAGTTGGATGCTAGCATTGCAGCAAGTACAAGACTTTCGTATCCAGGATTACTTAAAGCAGCAATAACAACAGGGTAGAAAACCTTATGCATACCAAACATAACGATAAGCGGCATAATTACTGCCAAGATTGCAACTGCCGCCCAGCCCACAGTATCATTAACCCATAATACACCCTTAGCTAAACCTGAACCAAGATACATTCCAAGCGGACCTAATACTGTTAAAGCAATTGGAGCAACAATAAGAATAACGATTAACGGCTTCAGAAATACTTTTACCGGACCTGGTGTAACTTTATCAGCGAATCTTTCTATATAAGACATAAACCAGATGACTAGAATAATTGGAATAACCGAAGACCCGTAAGAAACTACTTTAACTGGAATCCCAGCAAATGAAATTGCTTCACCTGCATTAAACATGGCAGTTAAGTTAGGATGAAGCAATATTCCTGCAATTGACATTGACACCATTGGATTTGTTCCGAATTTTTGCGAGCTGGTATACGCCAGTAGTATGGGCAGAAAGAAGTATGCTGCATCAGAGATTACTTTAAGTAATTGATAAGTCTGACTATCCTCTGTCATTATATTGAACATAGGCAAAAGAACTAGAAGCGCTTTCAACATCCCTGAAGCAGCAATCGCTGGGATTATTGGTGCAAATATTCCAACAATTAAATTTGCAAACCGATCAAAATATCCTTTAAAACTTTTATCTGTTACCACATCAGTTACTAGGTTCGAATCTTTAATGTCTATCAGTTTGATAAACTCATTATAAACATGGCCGACTTCATTACCAATGATAATTTGATACTGGCCAGCCATATTTGCTACTTTAATGACTCCTGCCAGGTTCTTAATTTTCTCTGTGTCAGCTATAGAAGGATTCTTTAATGTTAATCGTAACCGCGTAACACAGTGAACTGCGTTTTGAACATTGTCGCTTCCCCCAACATTTTGAAGGATGGACTGTGCCAATTCTTTGTAATTCATTGAAATCCCCACTTTCTTTTTAATCAATAAAGGACAGAAGTCAACAAAAAAAGACCTGGATCGGGTGGGAATAAATAAATTTTATCCCATCCAATCTAGGTCTTGCCTGCCGAACAGTAACACGCCTTGTTGAATGTACGTATTATATTTTTAGGATTAAATCGTTTCATGAAACCGCTTTAAACGCGTTTGTAATTTTATAATAAAGTATAACTTAAAGAAAAACAACCCCTTCTTATAAATAATTTTAATAAAAT
>Ga0224722_1001347_pt1 | contig 13648 bp, 10 predicted proteins | sample Balambano_FR1_Me_FD_161646 | JGI IMG/M metagenome (GOLD analysis project Ga0224722, IMG submission 161646) | Freshwater sediment microbial communities from Lake Towuti, South Sulawesi, Indonesia - Balambano_FR1_MetaG | ecosystem: Environmental > Aquatic > Freshwater > Lake > Sediment | place... | reverse complement strand
CGGGGGGCCTACTTGGCGCGCCGCAAGCCTTCCACGCTACGAATGGCCAGCACCAATCGCATCAGGTCGATCGGCTTCGTCACGTAGCCGTCAAAGCCCGCATCCAGTGCCGCTTGCCGATCTTTGGGCCGCGCGTAGGCGCTAATCGCGACCGCCGGAATGCCGCGCGCGTGTTCTCCCGCCGAACCGGCCCGCACTTGGGCGATGAGTTCTAACCCGTCCATCACCGGCAAACCGATGTCGGATAGCAAGAGGTCGAACTCACTCTCGCTCAGAACTTCCATGGCCCGGATGGCCGAATCGAGGGTTTCGACTTCGGCGCCGACCGAGGTGAGCATGCGCTCCAAGACGATGCGGGTCTGGGGTTCGTCATCCAGTAACAGCACGCGCACCCCCCGCAACGCATCCGGATCGGCCGCGGGGGATGCGGTGCTCAGGCGCATCTGCATCCCGGCCACCGCTTCCGGGGCAGCGGGCAAATGCACGGTAAAGGTCGCCCCCATGCCAAGCCCCGGACTCTCGGCGTAAACACGTCCCCCGTGCAATTGCACAAGCTCACGTACAATCGCCAGGCCCAACCCTAAACCACCAAACCGCCGACGCGAACCCCCTTCTACCTGCCGGAACCGATCGAAAATGGTGTCGAGCATTCCGGCCTCGATACCCATTCCATAGTCTCTTACCTTCACGGTGACCTCGTGGGGATCGCATTCCACGCGCACCTCGATGGGCTTGAGCGGGTTGCCGTACTTCACCGCGTTCTGCAAAATGTTCGAAAGGATTTGCGTCAGGCGTTGGTAATCCCCCATCACCAGGCAGCCATCGGCCGATTCGACATAGATCTCCCGTTCCGCCGATAGGCGGTATTGGCGCGCCACGTCTTCCGCCAGCTCGGCCACGTCGACCACACCCATATCCAGCCGCATGCGGCCGGTGCGCACCCGGCTGAGGTCCAACATGTCCTCGACCATTCTCATTTGGGTACGAGTGCTTTGCGTGATGGCGTCGGAGGCATCCTCCACAAACTGATCGCCCGTCGGATGGTTTTTCAGAAGCTCCGCCCAACCAAGGATGGCGGTGAGCGGTGTGCGCAATTCGTGGGAAAGCATGGCCGTGAACTCATCTTTGAGTTGAATGGCGGTTTCCGCTTCACGCCGGAGCATTTGCTCCCGCTCCAGAAGTCGATCTCGCTCCTCGGAAGCCTGTTGCAGCTCCGAGATATCCGTGACGATCAGCGCCACCCAGTTGGGGATTCCGCCTTCGTCGTTCACCACGTGAAGGCTGAACGTGAAGAATCGATTCGATCGCGTTGGGGAGGGCGTAAGAACACCATTCTCCGTTCGGCCGGTCGCCATCACCCGCGAGAAAACGGGCTTGATGAGTTCGGCCATTTCGCCCAAATCTTCATCCAGCGTCGTCGGCTCCGCCCCCTCTTCGGGATCTTGCAGCTCGAGCAATTCTTGAAAGCACGGATTGCCGCGTACCCTCCTCCGTTCTCGATCGTAAATCGCGATCCCGTGCGGTGAGTTGTCGATGAGGCTATCCATCATGTTGGCGGTGCGACTGGAGAGGCCAAGGAGGCGCGATTCCTCCTTTTGGGCTGTCCGGAAGTACTCCATAAAGGCCATGCACATCAAGCCAACCACGACATGCAATATCATTGCCCAAAAGTCGGGAACGGTAGCCACCCGCAGCGATAGGCCGCCCGTTACGTCATAGGTAATCCACGTATAGGTCAACGCACATAAGACCACCATCAAGCTGGCGACGGCCCCAAACGCATACCCCGTTAAGAGGATGGGAATTACGAAGTAAACGAATGCCTTGACGTCGCCGAGTAAAGGCTTTCCGGCCTCGCGCAAGGTGACCGAAGCGATCCCGATGATCAACCCCGCCAATAGCTGCAACCAAATCGGGCGATCGCGCAGAATCCACGCCCGCGGACGTGGTCCCTGCCCCTTTGGTTGACAAGCGGACATGGCCCGGCCCCTCAGTCGAGAGCGAGCCGGTAACCCACTCCGGGTTCGTTAAGTATCAATTCCATTCCGCCCGGAAGCTTCTTGCGCAAGTACCCCACGTACAGCCGCAGATATTGCCACTCATCCGTGTATTCCGGTCCCCAGACATCATTGAGCAGTTGCCGATGAGTAACGATCTTACCCGTGTGTTGCGCTAAGACGGAAAGGAGCTTGTATTCCAAAGGCGTTAGATGTATCGCCTCGCCGTTGACCGAAACGCGACGCGCCGCAAAGTCGATACGCAAAGGACCCGACTCGAACACCGGCTCTTGGCTGGGGCTCGCCATCGAAATCTGGCGGCGATGGGCCACCCGCAAGCGTGCCATCAACTCGCTCACAAAGAAGGGCTTGGTGATGTAGTCATCCGCCCCCGCCTCTAAGCACTCGACCTTGACCTTTTCTTGGGAGGTGGCCGATAGCACCAGAATCGGTTCGCGTGACCACTCGCGCATGGTCTTCAGTAATTCGATTCCCGACATATCGGGCAAACCGATATCCAAGACGACTAAGTCAGGACGATCCTCGACGGCACGCCGCAAACCTTGTTCACCGCTTACCGCCTCGATCATCTCGAAATTGGATTGCCGGAATGCGGCGTTGAGCATGCTACGTACGGCGGTATCGTCCTCGATTAGCAGTACGCGCGCCCGCATATCCGCATGGCTTTCGTAATGAGGTTGGACCGCGCTCATCGATCCGTCTTCCGCAACTGCGTTCCCCTCATCACCATTTCAAAGCTCGAGCCAGGTCGTTTCATCTCAGCTTCCTCCACTCGAGGCGCACTAGGCGGCCTCGACGTCCATTTAGACGACATTTTCGGGGGGACGGGTCGGTGTGACCCCCCTTCATTCGCCATTCTTACGCCCAGCGGCGCTCTGCCGACTGGCCACCGCCGCTGGGCGGAGTTGGTAAGCGTACGATGAGCTATCTCGACCACGTCGATTTGCCCGGGCCCCACGCGTCTGCCGAAGCACGGCAAGCGGTGTCGGTCGAGCCCACCATCGCCCTGGTGGGAGGCTACCCACCCCGGCGATGCGGCATTGCCACCTACACCTCCGATTTGCACCACGCCCTCTGCGGTGCCCGGGCCACCACCCACCTGTTCGCGGCCGAACCGGGAGGCGACGGCCAAATCGACCAGCTGGGCGTCTTACGATTCGACGCCAACGATCCCACCGCGTATTTAGACTTGGCGGAGGAGATCAACCGTACGTCGAACGTGGCCATCCTCCAGCACGAGTTCGGCATTTACGGTGGAGATTCGGGCCGGTACTTTTTATTGTTGCTGCGGCAGTTGGAGGTGCCCGCCGCGGTCGTGATGCACACGGTGCCCGCGTCCCCTCATTCCGCCCAAATCGAAGTCATTCAACAGATCGTGGAGAACGCCGCCTCGATTGTGGTGATGAGCAAAACGGCGGCCCGAACCCTCATTCATTCCTACGGCGCGCCCCCTCGACAGGTGCATTTTGTGCCGCATGGCGTGCCCGATGCGGTGCCGGAATCGCGCGAGGAATCTAAGGCCGCCTTCGGCTGGCAGGGCCGTCGCGTCGCCTTGACTTTTGGCCTGCTTTCACCTGGCAAAGGAATCGAGTACGCCATCGAAGCCGTGCGCCGGCTGGCCCCTCAGCATCCTGACCTTTTGTACGTCTTGGCCGGCCAAACCCACCCAAACGTTCGGCGCCAGCACGGAGAGCGCTACCGAGAGAGCCTGATGCAAAGCGTTGCCAAAGCGGGCATCGGCCGCCAAGTTGAGTTCATCGACCGTTTCTTGGACCTCGATGAGCTTCGCCGCATGCTGAATGCCTGCGACATTTACGTGACTCCCTCGCTGGAACCCGGCCAAATCACTTCCGGAACGCTGAGCTACGCCGTGGGCGCGGGCCGGGCGGTGGTCAGCACCCAGTACGTGCACGCGTGCGAGCTGCTGGGCGACGGAACCGGGCGTTTGGTGCCGTTTCGCGATGCCGGCGCGCTGGCGGCCGAAATCGGACAAATCCTCCATCGGCCCGAGCATCGCGTGGCGCTGGAGCGTCGCGCGGTAGCCAAAGCCGAAACCATGCGCTGGTCGCAGTGCGGGGCTCGGTTCCTCGATTTGGCGATTGGGCACCTGAACGAAAGCCGCCCGCGGTTTCGCACCTTTGCCGTGCAAACGCGGGTCGATCTCTCGCAGCTACTGCGGTTGACCGACGCGATCGGCGTGATTCAGCACGCCAAAGGCGCCGAGCCCGACATGGAGCACGGCTACTGCACCGATGATAATGCGCGGGTCCTCACTTTGGCGCAATCTCTGCAGTTTTTGTGTCCCGAGAACGACGACCTTCGCCGACTCGAGAGCACGGCCCTTCGGTTTCTGGCCGACTCGTGGAATGAAGGGCGGCGCCGGTTCCGCAACTTTCGCGGGGCCAACGGACTATGGATGGAAGAGGTCGGTAGCGAGGAATCGCAAGCCCGGGCGGTGGCGGCGCTTGCCCGCAGTGCGCGATGGGGATCGGACCAAGAGATGCGCACCGATTCATTGCGCCTCGCCGAAATTGGCCTGCGGTCCTGCTTGCGATCGCGGTCGGTGCGGGCCATGGGCAATCTCCTTTGCGCGGTGGCGGACCTGATCCGCCTCTCGCCCCGGAACCGTGCTTACTCTAAGCTCGGAGAAAGGCTGTGCCGACGCCTGAACGATGCGATGGGAGCGCACAACGCGGAGAACTGGCCCTGGCTGGAGCGCTGCGTCACCTACGATAACGGGAAAATTGCGGAGGGACTGCTACGCTTCGGCGGCACGTGCCGAGATCCGGAGGCGTTACTCTTGGGCAGCCGTCTCCTTCGGTGGCTAGACGCGTTGCATACCGGCCCGAACGGCATCTTTCAGCCCGTGGGATGCGCAGGATTTTACGCCTACAGCGGTCGGCGGGCGGTGTTCGATCAGCAACCCATCGAGGTCGCGAGCATGATCCTGGCCTACCAAGCCGCGCATGAGGCCGATGGGCATCGCCGATGGCTGGAGGGTGCCACGCGCGCCATCACTTGGTTCTACGGCAACAACGTTTTGGGTAAGCCGGTGGCCGATGCCGCCGGAGCGTACGACGGCCTGACGCCCGATGGGGCCAATGGCAATCGGGGCGCCGAATCGACCTGGGCCGGGCTGATGGCGCACACCGCCTATACCCAGATGCGCGAACCGATTCGCGCGAGTCTAACGCCACTCTAACTCATTTGGACTTGCTTCCAACTCAATGGAAGTGGGTTCGTTCGTTGAATCAAGCAATGGCGGTCGGGCCGTCTGACCGCCTGAGGTAGGCAAATGGAGAACCACAACGAAAGAATCACGCGCTACATGGAGGATTTGCATGCGGCCGAGCGCGGCCTCATGTCCATCTTGGAGGGCCACTTGGAGAACAAGGAAGCGCCTTCCTCAATTCGGCAAATTTGCAGTGGTGTCCAAGCCGCTGCCCATGGTCGAATGGCGCGGCTGGAGATCGAGCTCGACCGAAGGGGGCACAACCCTTCCTCGCTGAAAGACATGGTGAACAAGGCCGCCACCAAGCTGAGCGACCTGTGGAACATCGGTCACGATAACACCGACAAGCTGACGATGGACCTGATCAAGGCCCACGCCGCGGCGCACTTGGTGCACGGTTCGTACCACGCCTTTCGCGCGTATTCGCACTCGACCGGTGAGCGCATTCCGGCCGAACTGGCCGAAGAGGGCGCACGCAGTTCGCAGGAGTCTGCCGAGTCCTTGCTCCCCGCCATTCAGGGCGTGGCCGGATTGGTCAGCGGGCCTGCCGTTTAGCACACCGAGGAGCATGATGGACGACCGAATCATCGACGACCGCCCCAATCCACAGCCGAATCCGCCTCCGTTCCCCGGCGGACCGACCGACCCGCCGCAACCGCCAGGACCCGGAGACACGCCCCCACCCAAGATCGACGATCCGACTCAGCCGGGCTCTTGGCCGCCGGTCGGCGAGCCGGGAACGCCGCCGAAAGTCGACGATCCGACTTCCCCGTTCATCATCGAGCCGAACCCACCCAACGAGGGTCCGCCCTTAGAGGATCCCACCAACCCGGAGCCGCGTCCCGGAACGGGCCCTCAGCAGGAGCGACAGCTTTCGCAGTCCGAACCGGGCCGATTTGATGCCGAGGGAGCTCGGCAGGGCCCCAATGCTTCGCCCGACGCCACGCCGTAGTGTCCCTAAGGCTTACTTGGACCGGCACCAGGGATGGTGCCGGTCATTTTTTTGCCTAACCCCGGGTTCCGGCGCATTTCTCATCACCACGAATGCCACCCCGGGGGATCAGGTCTCGGCTATATCGTAGGCGGTCATGTTTTCGTAAACCCGGGCGGCGTCGGCCTTGGACAGGACCGTATCATATAGCCCGATTTGGTTATTTTCATGCCGAGCGATCCCTGTGTACGACAGGCTCGCGTCCTCATAACGCTTGAATTTGTATACGGCATCGTTTAGCAAAGCACTGTTGAATAGGCCCAAGCTTACGAGCGTCTCAAAGTCCGTTACGTCCAGGCCGGTAACGCGTTTGAAAAGGGCCGGCTCAAGCTTGGTGATCACGTCCTTGAGCGTTCGCTCGCGATAATCGGTTAGGTACATGAACACAGGAATTCGGGTGGCAAACTTGATGAGCTTTTCTTGGATCTCTTTACGTTTGGTTCGGTACTCCTTTTCGTCCTCTGAGAGTTCCTGTTTCTCCTTGTCGGTAATCGGCTGATCGTTCGCTTCCCGGCGAGTTTTCTTTACGGCATCCGACTTGTTGATTATCGTCTCGATGTCCTGATTCAGACTGCGGAATCCTTCAATCTTCATGATTGCTGCGAGCGCGTTTGCGTCATTCAGCAACCTCCTTAGGGTGGCATTGTCGACGTTGACAAGGAGCGCGCTTTCCCACCTTCGTGCAAGAAGAGTGGCCGTCGTACCGCTTACCGCCATGTCCAGAATGCCGGCTGCGTCGATCCGCTTCATCGAGCTCCCGTCGTAGGCAAGAACGGGAAGGAAGTCGATGAACTCTTCCACCTTCCGCTCTGGACTCAGGGACTCATCTACGTTGAGGCGACTGCTGTACTCCGCGATTTGCCGAAGGGCGCGATCGGGGGCAAAATCGAAGACGTAACACTCTTCTTTCAGGATGAGCTCTTTGTTGGGGTGCATGCCATCTTCATTCGAGATTGTCCAGGGCGATTGCACCCGGAAGGCAGCCTGGAAGTACGTTTCCGGACTTTGTGAGTTCCGCAACATGAAGATCCCGGACCAGGGTCGGACCGTCACGCCCGTCGTCAGCTTTCCGCAGGTAAGAGCGATCGTCCGCGTCTTTAGAGGATCGTCGATAGCGCGCAATACGGGCTGCAGTGCCTCAATACCAATGCCCGCTTCCGTACCGGCCACGACAATAACCCGATAGTCATGATAGAAGTGGTTCTGCCGCCGCTGGAGCAGGTTCGCCATTGCGTAGCATGCGGCAACATTCGGCAAAAACCAGATGGTATGCGAGAGCGCCTCCAAGAGCCGGACATCGGAAAAGGGCATCGGAGGCTTTTTGGCGCCCAACTTTAAACTGTCGACATTGGCGGGCGCATACGCTCCACGGACCAAGTCGAGCCACTTTTGCACTTCCTCTTCATGGCGAAAGGTGGCGGAGGCACCGGAACCGGTTGTCGCGAAAAATGCGTTGAGGTCGAATCCCTCGAACTCCCCTTTCAACGCGACATCGCGGATTTCGTCGGGTAGCTGGTACGTCATCAGCACCATCCGCGGCAGTGCAAGGTATGGATTATCTTCGCCAACCCACCGGCGCTTGGCCCGTTGCTCATCGGAATAAGTCCAATTGAAAATCTGCTCCTCGATGAACTCGCCCGAGGTAATGGCGCGAAACGGTGTGCCGCTCAAGTACAGATAGGTTGATGTGGTGATCGGGATGGAATCTTCATCCATCGCCCGAACTTTCTCAGCTTGATCCTTCCCATCGGACTCCGTCTCGTCGTAGACGAACTCTCTTTGATCTTCACGATCGAACAAGTACTTAGCGTTCTCACGCCAGGCTCCAAAATGGTATTCGTCGAGGACCACGCAGTCCCAGTTCAGGGTGTGGACCCATTCGTTCTTCGTCTTAACCCCGCCCGTCTTCGTGTTCTTGCCCAACAGGTCTTGGAACGACCCGAAGCACACGACGGGACGAGACTTGTCGTACTCCGGCTCGCCGAATGCGGAGAGGTCTTTGGCGGTTAAGAATTGCCAGCCTTCGAAGTTGGTGTGGGTTCTGACGTCCTCTTCCCAGGCGCTCTGAACCGCCGGCTTGTAGGTGAGGACGAGCATTCGACTCCAACCCATGCGCTTGGCCAGCATATAGGCCGCAAACGTCTTGCCGAACCGCATCTTCGCGTTCCAAAGAAAGTGGGTAGTCGCACGGGGGTTTTCCGCACGGAAACGCTTGAGGTAGGCTGCGGTTTTCTCGACCGCCTCCTCTTGTTCTGGTCGTAACGGGAAGTTGCGCGTTCGCTGATCTTCAAATTCTCGCCCCTCCACAAGCGACAGGACGGCCGCTTGCACGTCGGCGACCTCACATCGAAACCATTCGCCGTCCGGGTTGGGAACCCCTTTCTTGCACAAGACGCGATGAACGTCGTGGTCGGTGAATGCCGAGCCATCATTGCGCATGGCCGACGCTTCGAACACGATTCGGTACTGCGGGTCGCCGGGCATGACGACGTTATAGATCCGCTTGAGTCGGCTCGCGGCATCGCGGCTGGTATAGCCCACTTTCAGCAAGCCATGATATTGCGGATTTAAGTCTTGGTAGGCGTAAATCGTTGGCGTTGCGGCAGGCCGGCCGGGAAAGAACTCGGCGGATGCGAAAGCGCTCAAAGCAAGCCTGCCTCGCGCCGGGCTCTCATCTTTTGGTAGGTCTCGGGATACAGCTCGCCCAAGGCACTCTCAGCATGCGATGCAAGCGCCGGGAGGTGGACTGCGGCCACTTCGTAAACGACGTCCAGATTAACGGAAAAGTAACCGTGCACCAACCGATTGCGAAACGCGCGCACGGCTTGGATCGGCAAAGATTCGAATCGAGCCAGCGTTTCCGGTTGCAGCTTTCCGCATGCCTCCCCCACCACGATCAGATGGTATTGCACCGCGGAGGCGACCATTTCGTCTTGTCGGAAGCCTTCGACGCTCGTCTTGCCAAGCATCCGGCGTACGCGGGCGGCGGATTCGATCACGTCGACCAAGTAGAGGTCATCGTGCCGCATAAACAACTAGTGCCTCCGCGAGGATACGACTTTCGACCACCCACTTCAGCTGGTTGGCCTCCGCCAAATCGACTCGATGCGAAAACAAGTGGTTCAGATCGATTTCCAGACCCAACCGTTGTTCCAAGAGGCTCATCCCCGGTGGCGGCGGACCAAAGTCGGCGAGGAAGTCGAAGTCGCTCGATTCCGGGTCCCAATCGGATCGAAGCGCACTGCCAAAGATCCGCAGCTGCACGACGCCGTAACGACGGCAGAGCGAAGACATGGCATCTCGGCGCTCGTTCACGAGTTCTCGGGCGTTCATCGGGGTTTCGGCCGCCATCCAGAGCTTTCAAGTAGGTGGGCCAGGGACCATAGCGGCGAAGAAATCGAATTCATCGTAAGTCATCGTTCGGTGGCATCTGACGAATCGTTGCTTCGATATGGGCGATCTCGTCGTCCGTCAGTCCGTATTTCGCGTAGAGCTTCTCGTCGGTCCACTCCTGATCCCAGGATTGCACCGGCACAAACTCATAGGCGGCACGCGAGATGTCTTGTGCAGAGGATCTCGTTGCAATAAGATAGCGAAACAGTTTCGTTCTGACGTACGAATAACAACTTTGTGCTTCGTATTCCGAAGCGAATGAACCCAGAAGAATGTATGTCTCTGTTACTACCGAGTTTGGAGGCAAAATTCCAGTTAACGATAGAACCATTCGCTGGCCTTTCTTGTCAACCTGGCCGGCATGCTCTGCAGAAGACTTTGACGTAAAAACTTTGTATTGGTCGATTAACTCATGCCCAGTCGGGATGTTATCAAGTGAAGTCCAGCCTTTACCGCCGCTCTGCAATACTAAAATGGGCCGCAAGTCGGACGCCTGAGCCTCGCCCCTAAAGTAAGTTCGTAAACCAAAGGGCTTTTGCCCACTAACTTGACCTGCAAATTGTCTATTTTTCGGCAGACGGACCCCACTGCCACCTTCAACCTCTACCATCTTTCTGAGTAAAGATATTGCACGATCTTGTCGAATAAACACGTCCATACCATCTTCAAGTAACGGACGCTCAACTGTCTGCGAATGCATAAATCCACCCTTTTCTGTCACAAGACACTGCCCTTTGTTATCTCGGTCCCAAAGAAAGTAGCAAATCCCTCCTGCAACGTCAACACCTGGAAACACCTCCCGGCTATCGCTATAGTCTACCAGTTGCCGAATTCTCTGGTCAGAGAGTAATGAGGACCTAAAGTCATCAAGTCCTCGTCCTCCAAAGAGCCACCTTGAAGGTACTATCATGCTTAGATATCTAGGTCGGAGCAACCTCCCCGCGTCAATGAAGCGATGGTAAATTGGTACTGCACTTGCGCCAGCTCCGCCGTCACTCAATTGATACGGTGGGTTGCTGATGATAACGTCGAATTCCATATCGAATAGTTCCTTGGGGTTGTCGGTGTGGAGGAAGGCATACGCGTGGGTCTCGAGGGATTCGTCCCGCGCGTAAGCGGCTTCGCTAGCGCCACAGTAAACGCAATTTCCCTTCTGCCACGTGTGGTTGATCCGGTCGAAGCGGATGTTTCCCTGTTCGTTATCGAACCGGGTGCAGACCGAATATGGACCATTGGCGATTTTGGAGCAGTAGAGCGATCGACGGGCCGTGAGAGCGGTGAGCTCGGTGATCGCGATTCCAAAGACCTGTCTGGTCATTATATGATCAATTCGCGCTTGCCGGTCCGGAATGCGGTCTTGGAGTCCCTCGTCGAGGCGGCGGGCGATTTCGCGGAGAAACACGCCCGATTTGCAGGCGGGATCGAGGAAAGTTGCCGACGGATCGCGCCAGATCTCGGCGGGTAACAGGTCCAAAACTTCGTTCGCAAGATTCGGAGGCGTGAAAACCTCATCGCTGCTCAGATTGGCCAGGCAGAGGAGGACATCCGGATTATAGTTCGCGGACGGATTCATGGCCAATCTCCAAGAAGTGCACTAACGGGTGGTCAAGAACGGGTTGAGGGATGAAAACAGCTTGTCCCGAATCCGAAACGAGGGGCGGTTCTTCATCATCGAACAGGGTTTTGTCGTCGCCGAAGAGCGACCGCTGTCGCTTGCCAAATGATGGAGGGTCGGAGCGTCGCCGATGCACCAACTCATGGAACTCAAAATCTCGGCGCTTAATGAGGCTGCCATTCACCGGCGACCATTCACTGAAAACGATCGGCCGACCCGAGTCAACGGCTTTGAGGGTCAGAGCGTCGCCCCAAATGATATTGAGGTCCAAGATGGCCCGAATCGAAGCGGCCAATGGTGGCGAAACCGGCATGTTGAGCGCATCTTCGTGGAATCGAGCGATCAGCGCACGAAGCCGCACGCGGCATTCGACGACATTATCCTGAAGAATGTCGATGCCGTAAATCGACGAAGTGGCGACCACCGCGTTGCGTTGCCATTCGTGGGGGTTGGTCTTATAACGACTGCTAACAACGGCGAGCTTTCGACGAAGGATTTCTACCAAAAAGTTGCCCGTACCGCACGCCGGCTCGAGGAAGCGCGACTCGATGCGCTCGGTCTCCCGCGCGACGAGATCGAGCATGGCGTTCACCTCGCGCTCGCCCGTAAGGACTTCGCCGTGATCGGCCACCCGTTGCTTCGACTTGATGTAGGAATTCACGGTTACGGTCCTTTTTTGCAGAGTTACGATATTGGGGCGAAAGCGTCGTCGGTTACTAGCCTGAATGGCCGCCGGTTCGTTTTGTTGGCGAAGCAGACCGGGAGTGAAACATCGCTCGATACATTCGTACCCGATTCGCGCCGCGACCCGGAACCGGGCCGATTTGATGCCGAGGGAGCTCGGCAGGGCCCCAATGCTTCGCCCGACGATACGCCGTAGTGTCCCGAAGGCTTCCATGGACCGGCACCAGGGATGGTGCCGGTCATTTTTGCTCTACATCGCGCGGCGACGGCGGCGCAGCACCAAGGCGCCGAGGCCAAGGACCGCCAGCGTAGCGGGTTCGGGCACCGCTTGGGTCGCAACCAGGTCGACATAGTTGCTGCCGTACACCACCGTCCACCAGCTGGGATCGGGCTCCACCGAGAAGGTGCCGAGCCGAGAGCCGGCGGTGACGATGCGGAAGACATCTCCCACTTCCCAGAACGCGCCCGGAAGTTCTGCCACCGTCAGCGTGCCATCGAGCGAAACCGCTCCACCCACACTTAAGAGGTCAAACTCCGAAAGGTCTTTAATCTCGACGGCCAACGTCGCGTCTTCTCCGAAGGTCGCGTTTCCGGTGACCGTCAATGTGCCGGCCGAAAGGCCCGGCGCTACGGTGCCGCCCGTGTTGTTGATGGATCCGGTGAAGGTGCCGGTGCCTTCGACCAGTCCACCCTGAACTTGATAAACGTTATCGTCTTGTATTTCACCGATCACGCGCGTGGTGCCGCCGGTCTGCACCGCGTCCCCGCGCAGGTACAGCCGAGCGCCGGCCGCCGCTTCGAATGTTCCGGCGTTGGTGGTGTTGAAGGGATCGATGAACAGCGTGCCGCCGCTCGCCTTCACCTCGCCGTTGTTGGTGAACGCGGTGTCGCTGCTCGTCCGGTTGATCAAACCGAAGCCCGTCAACGAGCCGTCAGCCCCAATGGTGATGGACGAGAAATCTTGGGTTTGAATATTCACGTCCGCAATGGTGGATGCCCCGTTGAACGAATTTGCCCCGAAAGCCCGAGTGAACGAGCCGCCGAGCGCGGCCGGACCATCGACCGTGATCGCCGAAATGAGGTTGTTGCCGTTTCCCGTGAAGTTGGCCTCGAACTTATCGAACGAGCCACTGATAAAGCCGGCGTCGACCACGAATTCGCCCTCGCCATGCTGCACCGTGGCGTTACTCCCGGCCAGGTTGCCGCGCAGGATCAGCCGCGAGTCCTCGGCCGCCTGGTACGTGCCGCTGCCGCCGCTGGTACCGCGCGGGTCGATGAACAGATCACCGCCCTCGGCCGTGACCGTTCCGTCGTTGGTGAAGGTAGAGACATCGTTCACGCGACTGAAATTGCCGGTGCCGGAGAGCGATCCGTCAGCGCCGATGGAGAACGTGGACTCGTTCAGCATTTGCACTTGCAATCCCGAAATTGTCGAGGTGCCGTTCAGGCTGCTGTCGCCCGCCGCCCGCACGAAGCTGCCCGCCAGCGCCGCCGTGCCCGCCACGCTGATTCCCGTGAAGATGTTGTTGCCGTTGCCCGTGAAGTTGGACTCGAGCTTGGCGAACGTGCCCGAAAGAGCGCCTGAATCGACAAGTACCTCGCCGTCGTTGTGCTGCAGGGTCGCGCCGTTCCCAGCCAAGTTGCCCCGCAAAATCAACCGCGCCCCGGTCGATGCTTCGTAGGTTCCGGTGCCGCCGCTCGTGACCCGAGGGTCG
>Ga0224722_1001345_pt1 | contig 13651 bp, 12 predicted proteins | sample Balambano_FR1_Me_FD_161646 | JGI IMG/M metagenome (GOLD analysis project Ga0224722, IMG submission 161646) | Freshwater sediment microbial communities from Lake Towuti, South Sulawesi, Indonesia - Balambano_FR1_MetaG | ecosystem: Environmental > Aquatic > Freshwater > Lake > Sediment | place... | reverse complement strand
TGGCAGCGGTCTTGCTTGGTTGTTTGGGGCACCACTGCGCTTTTGGCGATCGCGGGTTGTGCGCAAGTCCCCTCGCTCATTGGTTCGAATACGCCGCCAGCAACAACCGCGCTAGCCGAACACCTGACCCAAAGTGGCGCGAAAATGTACGGAACCTACTGGTGCCCCTATTGTGAGCGCCAGGAGAAACTGTTTGGTGACGCAATTACCAAAGTTCAGGTGATTGAGTGCGACCCTAAAGGTGACAATGCCCAGCCGCAGCTTTGCACACAAGCAAAGGTAAATAGTTTCCCGACGTGGGAAATCAACGGCAAACTTTACGAAGGCTTGCGATCGTTAGACGATCTAGCCACATTATCGAATTACCAGGGACCACGAGATTTTAATCAATAACGCAGAACATCATGAGCCAAGTGAAGTCTTCTGAAAAGATGCCCCGGTTGCACCGCAAGCTGCTCCTGTTCCTGGCGTTATGTTTTGCCTCCATCCTCCTCATTTGGGGGGTGGAATGGTTTTTGCAAAGCCAGATTTATCGCTCTATTCAAGACATTGCGTTTGCAGCGGGAGACGGGTTCGATCGCTGGTTTAGCCGACAACCCACCCGGCATCCAATCCTGCTGATTGGCTTGGCATTTTTAGGTGGGCTGGCAGCCAGCATCTCTCCATGTATTTTGTCTTTATTGCCTGTCAACCTGAGTTACATTGGCACCCGTGAAATCAACTCCCGCCGCGATGCCTTTCTGAAAGCTAGCGCGTTCGTGTTGGGAGTCATCACTGTTCTAAGTTTGTTGGGACTATTTTCGGCGTTTGCAGGCTTTGTCTTCGTCCAATTTCGCGGCTACTTTCATGTCATTGTGGGAGCGCTCATCGTGTTGATGGGGCTATCTTTGGCAGGCATCTTCACCTTACCGCTCCCGTCTAACCGCTGGTTGCAGCCAACCACCCCCGATCGTCCCCAAATACACTCCTCCGCTTGGGCAAAGCTGCGAGCTTACGCGCTCGAGCCGTTTACTGTAGGGTCAACCTTTGCGCTGGTAAGTTCGCCCTGCACTAGCCCGATTATGGTTTCGGTTTTGGCAGCTGGAAGTGCCACTGGTTCACAGTTGCACAGCACACTAGTAATGATCAGTTATGCCCTGGGTTACACGATGATTATCTTTCTGGCGAGTCTGTTTACTGGCCTGGCGAAGCAAACTCGTGGTTTGCTGAAGCATTCTGGAGTGATCGGGCGGGTAGCCAGTATCATGCTGCTCCTGGTAGGGTTGTTTTATCTGGTCACAGGGACACATTGGGTCATTGCAAGCTGGCGATAAGAACAACAAACAGTTAACCAGAACCTACCATCAGAATCTGCCTAAGCTCTGCAAACCCAGGTATGCTTTTGAGAGACTTTGATTGAAATCGTTGAAGCAGCAAGGGCAGGGCAGAAAGATGGAAGGATTGAACGGCAAGATTGCAGTAATTACCGGGGCCAGTTCGGGCATTGGGCAAGCGATCGCGGTGCGCTTGGCGCGGGAAGGTTGCAACGTTGTGATCAATTATCGCAAAGATTTGGAAGGTGCAGAAGAGACCGAAGCGCAAGCCCTAAACCAGGCATGTGACTTGGCTTCAAAAGAATGTGGAGTGGAGACTCTAACCATACAGGGAGATGTTTCTCAGGAAGCCGACATTCTCAACCTGGTCAAAGCCGCTGTGGAAAGGTTTGGGCGGTTAGATATTTGGATCAACAATGCCGGCATCCAAATCGAGCAGCCATCCCACGAAGTCACGGCAGAACAACTCGATCGCGTCCTCAACGTCAATCTACGAGGAGCTTATCTCTCAGCCCGAGAAGCTATCAAACAGTTCTTGGCGCAAAACAGCCCTGGAGTCATCATCAACATTTCCAGCGTTCACGAAATCATCCCGCGCCCCCAATACGTGAGTTACTCTATGAGTAAAGGCGCAATGGGCAACATGACGCGCACTCTGGCATTGGAGTACGCCCACACGGGCATTCGCGTGAATGGCATCGCCCCCGGAGCCACGGTTACTCCTATCAATCAAGCTTGGACGGAAGACACCCAAAAACAGGCCGAGGTGGAAAAACACATTCCCATGCAGCGAGCCGGAACCCCCGAGGAAATGGCGGCAGCCGTTGCATTTCTGGCCTCGGATGAAGCCGCTTACATCACTGGACAAACGTTGTATATTGACGGTGGTTTAACTTTGTACGCGGATTTTCGCGAAGCATGGTCTGCATAGACTGACAGGCAACCAAGGCAAAAGGAAATACTAAAATGGACACGAAGTTTCCGTTAGTGAATGTGTTGAATGCCCGTGCCCGTTTAGGTGAGGGAACTTTGTGGGATACCGATCGCCACCTGCTGTACTGGGCGGATATTTTCAATCATCGGGTGAATCAGTTCGAGCCAGCCTCTGGCACCAATATTATCTTTGAAGTCGGCAAAGAAGTTGGCTGCATGGGACTGGTTGATCAAGAGCGCTTAATCTTGGGCTTGCGCGATCGCATCGCCTACCTGGACATCCAAACCGGAAAAGTGACAACGCTGATCACCCTGGAAGCCGACAATCCTGAATATCGCCTGAACGATGGCAAATGTGACCCCAGCGGTCGTTTTTGGGTTGGTTCTATGAGTGAAGCGGAAAAGCCGATCGCCAACCTATACCGCTACGACCCGGATGGCTCCTTGCATATTATGGAAACTGGGTTAACTATTTCCAATGGCTTGGGGTGGAGTCCAGATCAAACCTTGTTCTACTTAACCGATACTCCCACCCAAAAAATTTACGTTTATGATTACAAGCTTGAAACAGGAGAAATCACAAATCGACGGGTGTGTGTTGACTTAACCCACGAATCATTTTTTCCGGATGGACTGACGATCGATGCCGAAGGCTACATCTGGTCTGCTATGTGGAATGGTTGGTGTGTGATTCGGTTTGCCCCCGATGGTAAAGAGGTTTTGCGCATTCCTATGCCCGTTCCCTGCCCTACCAATTGCACGTTTGGCGGCCCTAACTTGACTGATCTCTACATCACCACCGCTTCTGTGGGATTAAGTCAACCGGAAATCCAGAAAGCCCACTATTCGGGTGATTTATTTTGTCTCAAAACAGATGTGACTGGATTACCCGCACATCGTTTCCAGGCTTCTTAAGAAGTCTTTAGGAAAGTCTCCTGCTGTGGGGGCAGGTTTAGCTTAAGTTGCACGAGCTTAAATCGGTATAAATTTCAAAACCTGTTCTTCTTTCGTTTGTAATCGTTTTTGAGTTGGCAATGATTATTGTGTTGATGGGTGTGTCAGGTGTCGGTAAAACTACGATCGGCCAATTGCTTGCCGCTGACCTGCATATTCCCTTTTACGACGGGGATGACTACCACCCCGAAACCAATATTGATAAAATGCGGCACAGTATACCGTTAACCGATGCCGATCGACTTGCCTGGCTCCAAACCTTGCACGGTTTGATGCAAACGCTCCACGACAGCAAACAATCGGCTGTGATCGCTTGTTCTGCCCTCAAATCAGCCTATCGTCATACCCTCCAAGGCGACTTGCCTGATATTAAATTTATCTTTCTTCAAGGCAATTACGATCTCATTCGCCAACGCTTGCAACATCGCCAAAATCATTTCATGTCAATAGAGTTGCTCAAAAGCCAGTTTGAAACCTTGGAACCACCCACCGGCGTATTAGTGATTGAAGTGAATGACTCACCCGCGACGATCGCTGCCACGATCAAAGCCGTATTGGGTTTCGCTGATCGCCATCCCCACGAGTAAGCCATATGATTGAAGCATTAACCGAAGCTATCAATTAAGCCGCAACACCTTTCATCTTCGCGAATCGAACTATGTCTGATCAACACCTCACAGACTTTAATCGATGGATTCATCAAACAACTCAATTGTTGCGGGAGCAGCGTTGGCATGAGATTAATGATGCCTGTATTTCGCTTGAGTGCGTCAGAACTTAAAAAATTCAGTCAACGTTAGGTTGCAGTTGATTCTAATAATTGATTTGCTGATTCGATCGTGTCGGCTTCATTGGCAGGTTTATCTTTACGCCAACGGAGAATGCGAGGAAATCGAACCGAAATACCAGACTTATGTCGATTTGATTTTGAGATCCCCTCAAATCCGATTTCAAACACATGTAGTGGCTCTACTGATCGCACGGGGCCAAACCGCTCGATCGTGTGTTTACGAATCCATTTATCTAGTTCATCAATTTCCTGATTATCCAGTCCAGAATAGGCTTTGGCGAAAGGCACGAGTTCATTGCCATACCACAACGCAAATGTGTAGTCCGTGAATAAATTGGCGCGCTTCCCACTCCCCGCTTGGGCATAAATCAGCACTGCATCCAGTGTCATTGGATCGACCTTATATTTCCACCAGTAGCCTCGTTTTCTGCCAACCAGATAAGGGCTGTCTAACGCTTTAATCACAAGTCCTTCAGCGCCCAATTGGCGGGATCGTTCTCGTAGCGATCGCAACTCTGGTAGTGAGTCAAACATTACTGTTTGCGATAGGGTAATCATCGCCGGATCAACGTTTTGCAACGTTTCAATTAGAAGTTGGCGGCGATCGCGCAATGGCTTCTCCCGAATATCCTGACCTTGATGTTCTAACAAGTCATAGGCGATGAAATGAGCCGGGTTTTCTTGTAACACTTTGGGCGTGAGTTTCTTGCGTCCAAGTCGCTTTTGCAATGCATTAAAGTTCATCGGGCGATCGGCCTGCCAGCACAAAATCTCCCCATCAAACACCAGGCCATCTGGCAATTCCATCAAAACTGGCTCCAGTTCAGGAAACTGCTCAGTGATTAAATCTTCGCCCCGCGACCAGATAAAAAACTGTCCACTTCGCCGAATAACTTGGGCGCGAATACCATCCCATTTCCACTCGGCTTGCCAATTGGCAAAGTTTTCTGCGGCAAACCGATCTTCTTCTAATTGGGAGGCCAGGAAAAATGGATAGGGTTGGCTGGGCGATCGGGTTGCGTCCTCAACCTGCACCAGTTGCAGGTAAAACTCAACAGTCGGTTCAAACTCTCCCATCAGCCGATGCGCTAACACGGGTTCCGAAATGCTCGATGCCGCAGCCAACCCTTTAATCACCAACTTGCTGGACACACCCACCCGAAATGCCCCAGTCAATATTTTGTTCAGCACAAACACTTCGATCGGGCTGAGCGCAAACCACCAGGAGATTACCAGCTCTTTCAGGTCTGCCTCCGAAGCGACGGTTTTTGCCTGGGGAATAATGTCCTCCAGCCATTGATGCAAGGGAATATTTGATGGATCGGTAGCAGTTAACCCATCGGCCAGTAGTAACGCAATCACTTCAGCCGTGTCACCCACATGCGCGTAACAATCCGCAAACAACCATTCTGGAATGTCAGAAACTTGCAGAAAGACATCTCGCAGAATGCGGGACGTAATCAGCCGTTTCCGCGTTTTTCCTAGCAGCAGATATAGCGCCCATACGGCATTAGCTGGTTCTTCGACTTGAAAATAGTGTTGTAAGGCACGAACTTTTTCATGGGTAGATGTTGTCGAGTCAATCGCTTGAAAAAGTTGAGTAAAACGTTTCATGATGACGAATCAGGGGCAATGAGAGCGCTGTGCTGATCAAAAAAATTTGAGCCATACTGCCTATGGGTGTGTCTGCTTCTATGGTGACAGGTTGCAGACTATTATGCTCAAAGCAACCTGTTTCTGGTAGATTCACACCTGATAGATGCCGACTGTCACCTGAAAATCATCATGTCCTTTGGCGATCGCCTCAATCAAGGTTGGAAGTTTTTGAGGGCGGCTCGTTGGCCCCCTCAGCGGGTTCTCTTGTCTGCGTTGGGGGTTACTGGTTGTATTGTTGCCATTCGCCTCGCCGGATTACTGCAAAGTTGGGAACTGGCCACTTTTGACCAATTGATTCGATTGCGACCGCTCCCTGCCCCCGACGATCGCCTTGTGATTGTCAGCATTGATGAACCAGATTTGCGCGAAGTGGGGCAATTTCCCATTCCCGATGCAGCCATGACTCGTCTCATTCAGCAAATTGCCCAAGCCAAACCCCGGGCGATCGGGCTGGACATCTACCGTGACATTCCCGTGGAGCCGGGGCACCAATCTCTTCGTCAACTCTTCAAAACCACACCCAATCTGGTTGGCATTGAGCATATTGGTGATTTAGGAGGTCCCAATATTCCGCCACCACCCGTGCTGCCAAAACCACAAATTGGCTTCAACAACATTGTGCATGATGCCGATGATAAAGTCCGGCGCGGGCTGTTGTACTTTTCCGGTCATGAAAATCAGGAAGCACGACAAAGTTTTGCCCTGGCATTGGCGTTGATGTACTTGAGTCAGGAGGGAATCTCAGCCGAAACCGCCAGTGATCAGACTGGGTTTTTACAATTGGGGCAGACTATTTTTCGGCGCTTCACCGCCTACGATGGCTCCTACGTTCATGCTGATGAGGGTGGCTACCAAATTCTCCTGAATCCGCGTGGACCGGCAAACACGTTTCGGCGAGTGGCAATGACCGATGTCATGCGCGGCAAAATTCCAGCTCAGGTTTTTCGCGATCGGATCGTTTTAATCGGTTATACAGCCATCAGCACGAACGACTTTGCCCTCATGTCCTACAGCAGCAACCTGCTGGGTGCCCCTCTACCCATTCCTGGAGTTGAACTTCACGCCAACATCATCAGCCAAATCATCAGCGGAGCTAAGGGAGAAAAGCCGATGCTCACCAGTTGGGCTGAACCTGTTGAATGGCTATGGATTCTGGTGTGGGCTGGCCTGGGGGCTGGAATCAGTTGGAAGTTGCGCTCATTTAAGCTGTCGTTGCTAGCGCTGCTCACAGCAATTCTAGCGATCGGAGTAATCGGGCTATGGCTGCTGATTCAAGGCGTGTGGATTCCGGTCATTCCTCCCTTCCTGGCGCTTACGGGTGCCGCGATCGTCATTACGGCCCATATTGCTCGCTCCGAGGAGGAATTGCGGCGTTCAAAAGAATTTTTGGGGACAATTATCAACACGATTCCCGACCCCATCTATGTGAAAGATCGCCTACATCGCTGGATCGTGCTAAACGAGGCATTTGCTAATCTACTCCGCCAACCACGGGAAGCCTTGTTGGAACGATCGGGCTACGACATTTTTTCTGTTCAAGAAGCAGCATCGTTTCACCAGTATGACGAAATGGTCTTTACTAGCGGCGAAGCGCACCAAAATGAGGAGGTGTTTACAGATGCAGATGGCGTTACCCACCATACGGAAACTAAGCGATCGCTGCATAGAGACGCAGCCGGAAATGTGTTCTTAGTCGGAATTATTCGCGACATTACCCAACGGAAGCGGATGGAAGAGGAATTGAAACGCACCGCCGCTGAACTGCTTCGTTCCAATGCAGAACTCCAAAAGTCTGCCAGCCGCCTCAATCACTTCGCCAATCACGACTCTCTCACAGGGTTACCGAATCGCAAGCTATTTTATGAACAACTTCAGCAAGCAATTCAGTGGGCTGCCGATCGCCACCAGTTAATTGGCGTGTTATTTCTCGACCTGGATGGGTTCAAAGAAATTAATGATTCCAAAGGTCACAATGTCGGGGATTTGGTCTTAAAAACCGTTGCGGCTCGACTAAGCGGGTGTTTGCGCGGGAGCGATACGGTTTCACGGTTGGGCGGCGACGAATTTACGGTGATTTTACCGGCTATTCCCAGCGCTCAGGATGCCGCTAGAGTGGCTGAAAAGGTTTTAAGTACCTTGTCTCGGCCTTTTGTGTTTGAGGGAGACACCGTTTCAGTGACAACCAGTATTGGTATCAGCCTCTATCCAAATGATGCCCAGGATGCCGAAATCCTAGTTAAAGCGGCGGACGGTGCCATGTATCAGGCCAAGCAACATGGCAAAAGTTGCTACAAATTTGCTTCCTCCCATTTGGTAGAGGGTTTGTAAGCGGGTAGACAGCCTCAATCATTCGCAACACTAATCCTGCGATCGCAAAATCCCGAGAAGAATCTGCAACAGTACTTCTAAATCATCAGGCAATGTGTAAGAACTGATGTCACGCGTGATCATGCGGATCGATTGCTCCAGTTTGCCAAACACCCAAACATCTCCGATCGTCACTGCACCATAAACTGAGACAAGTGTCTCATTCATTTGAGCTAAGGCAATCATTTCAACTCCAAGTTGGGTAAAGCCTCGGGTGAGGTCATCTCGTTTTGCCTCAACCACAATCAAGCTTTGCTGGGTTTGAATCAAATAATCTAGGGTCCCTTGCAATTGATCACTGACTTTCAATGGATACTCAATTCGTAGCAAGGCTTGGCAGATTACTGCAACTCGGCTTAATACAGGGGCGATCAAGATTTCGCGTTTGGCTGCTTCGCTACTGAGCGTAACAACGGGAATCGTTTCCTCGAGTTGTTGCCGTAACTCCGAAACGCGTGGAATGGGCTGTGTTGTTCTGGGAAGACTGAGACGCGCTCTGCGAAACGAGTAGCCAAACTCGGCCAAAATTTCGTCCGTGTCGTTGGGAAGCTCAAAATAGGAATGAAAGGAATAATTCGCGCCAGTTTGCAGAATTTTCTGCTTAGTCATAAGGCATTGGGATTCAATAGTGTCGAAAACTTATTTCTATGTTTAGTATGCTGCATCCATCGAATTTCATTTTTCGTCCTGCCGAAGAGCGCGATCGCACCGCCTTCTTCAATCTATCGCGCCTTGCCTTCATCCCCATGACATCCCTTGCCGAGATGGAGCAAGAGTGGGGCGATCAACCCTTAAATCCGGCGGGACGCCAGGGTTGGGTGGTAGAAGATGAGGGGGGCAATCTAGTAGCGCGTTACCGACACTTTGAGTTCTCCCTGTATTTTGCTGGGGCACTGTTTCCAATGGCAGGGGTGAACAGTGTGGCGGTAGCAGTTGAGCGGCGGGCGCAGGGCGTGGCCCAGTGGATGCTAACGCAGGCGTTAAAAGACTGGCGATCGCGGGAAATTCCCCTGTCGATGCTGTATCCCTTTCGGCATAGCTTCTATCGCAAATTGGGTTGGGCCGTAGCGGGTGTTTCCCATCAGTACCGCGTGTCTAGCCGCTGTTTGCCGTTGTATGCTGAGCGATCGCACATCACGGCCTACCAACCCCGCCGTGAAACGCAACTCAAAGTTCTTTACAACAACCTTGCGAAACAGCAAAACGGCTGGCTACAGCGCGAATTCTGGGCCTGGGAGCAATTTTTCCAGCCCAAAGCTGGCCGGGAGGTTTATCTTTATCGAGAAGGTGAAGCCCTGCTGGGTTACGTGGTGCTGGAGTTTACTAAATTAGAGCCAGAGAAAAACCAGCTTGCTGTGCTTGTGCGGGAATGGGTCGCCCAAACACCGGCGGCTTACCGGGGCATTGTTGGCTTCCTGGGCACGTTACGGGATCAAATCACAACCATCATCTGGAATGCCCACCCCGATGACCCTTTTCCCTACTTGCTTAACGAGCAACGCCGCGATCCAGCCCTGACTCTCCCCCATTTCAAATTCAACTTCATGGAGCTATTTGGCCTGATTTCTGGTGGGTTTATGTGGCGTTTGGTTGATCCAAAGCAGGCGATCGTCCTGCGTCCTATTGAAGCCGCTTCCCCATTCAAACTTGGGTTTCACATTACCGATCCCGTCTTTGGCACAGAGCAATTTACGGTAGAATTTGCCGCGGGAACAGCCCAATTAACTGCCGAATCGCCCGCCACCACGCTCAAAACATCGATTGATCATCTGACTGAATTGTTTAGTGGCTTGCGGCGATCGCAACAACTGCACTGGACAGGGGAAGTCGAAGTGGACGGCGATCCAACAGTGCTGACCCAGTTGGATGCGGCCTGGGCCGCTTCGCCGCCGTTTTGTTGGGATGCCTTTTAGCCCTCGTCATCTGGCTCTGGAAATTTCAAGCTTTGCAAATCATTGAGTTGGTAGCTGATGCGTTTCAAGGTGCGATCGAGTTCGGGCAAAATGCTCAAGTGGGCTGGCATTTCCACCCCATGAGACCGGCTGTAGCGATAAACATCACTCATCTTCTGTTGCAGGTTTTGGGCGATGCTGAGAGCCTCTTGCCCCACCGCGACTAGTTGCTGCTGCCGATAAAATCGCAATGCGGCACCGCGCAAAATCTGTAATGTGGCTTCTTCCCGTCCCTGTTTATTAAGCATCAGCCGCAACCGAAACAAGAGGCGCTGATTTTGATAGATGCGATCGAGTTCGACTTGTTTTGGCTTTTGGATCGGCACAAGGGGAAGCTGAGTCAACAGCTTAAGTTCTTGAATCACGCCCGCAAAGGTTGCCAAAGGTAAGTTTTCTAGAATCGCCTGCAAAGTCCCATTTTGACTCCACAAAATCCGCCCTTGCGCCTCTGTACACTCCAGGTGCAGGCGGCCAATTCCACCCAGGAGAACTCGCCCTAACAATTCTTCCAGCAGTTGAGTCGGAGGCAGATGAATCAGAGTTTCGGGCGGCTCAGCCAGATGCTGAGGATGAATAGTGAGCGTTTTGGGTTGATCAGTAGGAAGTTCCGGTGGCAACTCTGCTACGGTCAAATCATGGGGATTCGCGCCGATCTCTTCTTCAACGGGCATGGCAGGCAGCACGGTGGGGCTATCCACAACCAGCGTTGGGTTTGAATGCAGGTCTGAAGAACGATTTGCCTCAAGACTGCGCTTAGAGGTTTGCTCTGCTAACTTTTTAGCAATGCGGCGTGCCACAGGTTGGGCAGAATTTCGCTGCTGGTCAGCATAGTTCAAGTACGCTGATAGTGCCGCATAGTGAATGTCGGAGGCCAACAGTTGAGGCACTAACGAACAATTCATATAGGCTAAAATTCGTCGGACGTAGTCGATCGCAGCCGTATCATCCAGATTCACCATCCCCAGTCTAAGGCGACTTCCCTCCAGCGACAAAGGCAAGATCTGATGATACAAGCAGGCTTCAAACGGCAAAATGCTATCGATTAATCGAAATGCCAACTCCGCATCGATTTGTTTCGTCCATTCGGGGGGAGCTTTACCTCCACCAGAAGCTTGTGCTGATTCGCTTTGCAAGTCTGACTGCTCACCCATAGAAAACACCATGCAGGGCGATGAGAGGGGATGGTCCTGCCTACTATGCTAGTCCGGACTCCCCTTTTAGGCACCCGGAAAATTGTGGAGGTAAATCGGGAATTTCAGCGATTCGCTTCATTCCCCAACCAGGAAGAAACGAGACCGGGTTGAGTTTTAGGCGCAAAGACGCGAGTGGCGTGGTAGCTCACTTTTTCCCGCAATCTGTAAACTTGCTTTACGTTCAGGTTGAGGACTTTGGCGATCGCTTCTTGAGACTGCCCCTGAAGATAGAGCCGCAACCAATCCACAGCTTGAGGATCGACGTTTTTCTCCACCAAATACGCTTCAAATCGTTGTTGCACAGCACTGCGCAATTCTTGCTGTTCTTCCGCCGCCTGAGTATCCTGATACTCCGTAATTGCTTGAGCATCCAATAAGCTAACCGCGCCTTCAGTGTCGTCAGGAGCAACTTCTTGGGATACCAGCCGAATAAAGTCGTCTGCGGGCACCTGGGTCATGCCACCCTTTTGCGATCGCCGTAGATAATTCACAAAGCGGTAACAGAGTAAGGGCTGGTTCCGGATTGGCCGCAAACAATACTCTTCGGTGCTGGTTAAGAGCAGCGCATTCCGCAACCGAGGATCACGAGTACACTGAGCGATCCAAGTTACCTGCTGCTGCATGTAGCGATCGTTCTGCAACAACTCTTGAATCACTTCTTCCAGCACATCCACGACTGAGCGCTGGCGATCGCGCGAAAGAGCAATCCAGGTGCGAATCTTGTTCCGAATCAAGAACAAATTTCCCAAGCGTTGAATTAAGCCTCTGTAAGCTCGCTCTGGCGACACTCCCAAATAACGCTGGCGCAGAATCCGGTAGCGATAATCCATCGCCTGTTCAATAATCTGCCGCTGCATTGGAGTCAAATTCTCTAACCGACTCGGATCTTCCCCAATTAGCCAGCGCACAATACTGTCACGGGTTGCCGCGCTCTGGTCAGAAAGCTCGGTCTGTAGCCGCGATCGCCATTCCTCTGAAAGTTCTTCCGCGAGTGTCATTTCCTCAGCTAACATCATTACGGTTGCCATCCCACGGTTCTAATTTGCCTCGTTATAGAGTCTGCCTTACAACCTGCTGCTAGCACACTCACCCGCCTGGGTAAATTTCTAAGTCAGGCAAAAGCAGCCAAGAACCATTCAACAATTGTAGAACCTGCCACCTAGCTTGAATGGTTATTCAATCATTCAACAGGTTTGTCCAAAAGCCTTGATCTACAATACCCGACTTCACCCTGAACAGTTCTTAACTTCTAACCTATTTTCGATTTTAAAAAACCACTCATCTCAGGGATTTTGCCTCCTAGGAGGTTGCATGCATTTTTGGAGCGTATAAGATTTAACTTCAAAAATGTTCTATAATAAGACAGGGTAATATCCGAGTGCATCCCACTTTTGTAATGAGTATAAATGCTTAAGCTGGTTTCTTAAGATAAAGCTACACTTTGAGCAGTTCTCTCCACGGCAAAAGTCCCATGGATGCTGACAAAAAAGCTCAAATTCAAGCGCATGCGCGAGCCATCGCTGCTTTGCTGTATGAAGAAACTGACCCCGAACAAGTAAAAACTCTAGCAGGCATTGAGTCCGCAGTTCGCAGTCATTTACTTGAGCATGTCAGTCCTGAAATTGGTGATTTTTTATCCAAACAAGCAGCGGCACAACGACTGGACGAAAACGAAGCATCAGCAGTATCCTTGGACAATTGAGCCTCAGTGCGAAACAAGCTCAAATCCTTGATGTTGCAGCTTACACTCGCTGGAGTCCTCATTTAGTCAAGTGTTGTTTGTTGGTGAGTGCAAATGAATCTTATGCACGAGCTGCCGACGACATTGAGGTTTTAACTGGAGTCAGGGTGCCTCACAGTACACAACAACGGCTCGTGCATCGTCAAACCTTTGAGCAACCGCCAACCTCCCAAGCGGTTGCCGAAATCAGTGTAGACGGGGGTAAAGTTCGACTTCGCACCCCTCAGGGAGAACCTTGTGAATGGCGCGATTACAAGGCAGTCAACCTGCATGAACAGACTGTCGGTGCGTTTTTCCAGGACAACTTTGGTTTAGTGAGTTGGGTTAATGCTCAAGCCTTGGCTGACCCTTTAACGTGTCTAGGAGATGGGCATGATGGCATTTGGAATCTCTTCGACCAGATTGCGACTCCTGCCCAAAGACGCGAGATTTTAGATTGGTACCACCTGGTCGAAAACTTGGGCAAGGTGGGTGGGTACCAACGTCGCTTGGCTCGGGTTGAGATGTGGCTATGGCAAGGAAATGTTGACCAGGCCATCGCACAGTTCAAAGGTTGGCACCACGAGCGCGTTCGCACTTTTATTGCCTATCTGAACAAGCATCGCCCCCGGATTGTCAACTATGCCTATTATAGCTATAGACAGGACTATTAGGACGCAGCATCCTTCAGTACCGACTCCATTGCTTGGCGTAAAGACTCAAAGTTGGATAAACTTTGGCGAATGCGACTTTTCAGCCAAGCCCAGCACTTT
>Ga0224722_1001344_pt1 | contig 13656 bp, 12 predicted proteins | sample Balambano_FR1_Me_FD_161646 | JGI IMG/M metagenome (GOLD analysis project Ga0224722, IMG submission 161646) | Freshwater sediment microbial communities from Lake Towuti, South Sulawesi, Indonesia - Balambano_FR1_MetaG | ecosystem: Environmental > Aquatic > Freshwater > Lake > Sediment | place... | reverse complement strand
ATTGTCGCCTATGGCTGCCTAATCAAGCTAAGGCAAGGATTGCTTTGTAGACACAGAGTGTAATTTAAAACTTTCGGAGATTAATTAGGACGATCGCACCTTGCTGCTTAAATGTTAGGTTGCTTTGGATGCATCATTACCCAGTCACCTTGCTAAATGCTCATAGCTAACATCCGTTGAATTGGTTTTAGAGCAGCGGTTTGAACAGTTTTGGGTAGGGTGATTTCAGGCATGCGGTGCTTCATACACAGGTATAGCTTTTCCAAAGTGTTGAGGCGCATGTAGGGGCATTCGTTGCAGGCACAGTGATCATTCATCGGCGGTGCTGGAATGAAGTATTTGGAGGGAACGGCTTTCTGCATTTGGTGAATGATGCCAGGTTCAGTCGCAACAATAAATTGCTGTTTGGGACTGGTTTGGACATACTTCAGCAATGCTGTGGTGGAGCCAATGTAGTCGGCGTGGCGCAGCACAGGCGGCTCACATTCAGGATGGGCGATCGCCTCTGCCTCTGGGTGTTGCTGCTTCAGTTGCACCAATTTCTTCTCCGAAAAGGTTTCGTGGACTATGCAACTACCTTGCCACAGCAGCATATCTCGGCCTGTTTGTTTCATCACGTAGTTACCAAGGTTGCGATCGGGTGCAAAAATAATAGGCTGATCCACAGGAATTTGATTCACAATTTTGACGGCATTTGAGCTGGTACAAATGATATCGCTCATTGCTTTAATTTCTGCCGTGCAATTGATGTAAGAAATCACCAAGTGGTTAGGGTGAGAAGCTTTAAAGGCTGCAAAGGCAGCAGGTGGACAGCTATCGGCAAGGGAGCACCCCGCAGCTAGATCTGGGAGTAGCACTAATTTGTTAGGGTTCAAAATCTTGGCGGTTTCTGCCATAAAGTGAACCCCTGCAAACACAATTACATCCGCCTCAGTGGTAGCAGCGGTTTGCGACAAGCCTAATGAATCCCCTAAATAGTCGGCAATGTCTTGGATGTCAGGCTCTTGGTAATAGTGCGCCAGGATAATAGCATTCAGTTCTCGCTTGAGGTCAGCGATCGTGCCAAACAAGTCCTTAGGCAATGCCGCAGCAGGATTCACAGGTGCAGTCGTAAACATTGAGCTCCTTTCTGAAGATAAATTGGCCAGACAGGTTAGAACATCTATTGCGAGTTTTGGTTTTAAGTACCAAAATTAATTATAGTATAAACCACTAAAATCAGACCTATCATCCTACAACTGGGCTAATCCAGGGGATCTGGGGGAGTTAGGATTTCAGAAAAGCGGGGGTGCGAGGGCAGTCCCTGGCTGAAAAGCCTGATTCTCTACCCAGCGATCGCGCTCTCCCAACCAGCCACAGATAGGTGAACAATGCCATTAATTTGATAAAGAGCGTGACTCTACCCAACGATCGCGCCATCCCAACCTTTCACCTGATTTCATATACCTAAAAAAACCTCCCCTTAAGAGAATAACTGGGGAGGTTCTGGGGGATGTGAGAAGGACTATGAATCCGGCTTGCTCATCTAAAAACTGAACTGGGTACGGAGGTTGCCCACAAAAATAGTGGGATTAGAGTCAAAGTTGTTGGGGTTGAAAATGGCGTAGAAAGCAGGCACGATCGCCAAATTCTGGTTCACCGGATAGAAATAGCTTACCTCCAGTTCATACATAGTGCCGCCATCGCCACCACCAGCCACAAAGAAGCGTCGTCCACGGGTAATATCCATTGGCATTAGGAAAGTGATGACACCCAGTGCCCCCTTCTTACCAAGGTCTTGGAAGCCCAGCCCAATTTGGAAAGATTGCGATTTTACATCCTGGTTGATGGGTTTTAACTCAGTCGTTGCAAAACTGTAGCGGCCAAAGATACCAATGGTTTTAGTAATTAGCCATTCAGCATTGAAGGCAAAAGCACTGGCTGTGGCATGGGTTAGCCCACCCCCAGAAACGCCATCATCCAGATAGCCGTAGGGAATCGGCTCACCGATCGCTCCACCAACTTGGCCGCCATAGGCTTGGATGCGGGAGTAGTTGTACATAGCCCGCAATGCAATGCTTTCTGTGGGAGTAAACGACAGTTCTGCTGTAGCCGTGTAAGTACCACCAAACAAGCCAAATCTAGGATTGCTAGAGGTGTTAAACCCAAAGGCAGCAGGAAGGAATTCGGTATTCTCACCCAAGTAGGCCGCTGCGAACCGAAACTTTTTACCAATGTTCCATTCCACTACAGCTCCAGAACCTCGGTCAACCGTGTTGGTTTGAGTACTGCCGATCGAATCAAAGCTGCTAGCCCCCGTCAAGAAAAAGGTGAACCGGCTGAAGTCAAAGTGGCGGTACCAGTTAATCCGAGGGCCAATGGTAATCCGAATGTCATCATTCAGTGGAAAGCTGTAGAACAAGTCATGAATCACCACATCAGGAATGCCATTCACCGTACCGCCAGTTTGGTCAGTAAAGGGCGCACCAAAGGAGTTGAAAAAGCCTGCCGATGCAAACTGGTTTGCAGGAGAGATCCCATTCCCCGAAGCAAGCTGAGTGACCAGCAAATCTTTGCCGGTAAACGAAGTATTGAAGGTCAGCCAAGTTAAAAAGCTGAAAGTAATTTCAGGGTCACTCGCGACCTGGCGGATAGGATTGCCTTGCGCATCACGACCGCCTGCAAAGCGCAAATCCGCAGGAGCCGCCGTAGCTGCTTCGTACGTCACATCGCGATTAGCAGTAGCCCCCGTTAAATTGAACCAAACCAGCCCTTGCAGTTTGGTCGTAGTGGAGAATTGCTGCTTTTCTAAAGTAGCAGTACGGGCTTCTAAAGAATCGACCCGTCCCCTGAGAGTAGCTAGTTCTGCCGCAAACTCTTCTTGCAATTTCTTGATGGCATCTAGGTCAGCTTGGGTTGCAAAGCCGCCTGTGTTGGATTTGATCAGTTCCTGCACTTTGTCCAAGCAGGCGTTGAGTCCGGCTGCAAATTCGTAGCGAGTCAAATACTGGTTGCCACGAAAGGTGCGATCGGGGTAACCAACGATGCAACCATAGCGTTCAACAAGAGACTGTAAAGCTTGAAACGCCCAGTCCGTAGGCTTTACATCCGTTAACTGCGAAACCGAAGTCACTTGATCTAGATTACTTGCCTCGGTTTCTTCTACGGCTTCTAGCAGATCAGCCGATCCAGGGGCGATCGCCTGGGAAATATGTAGTGGTGTAGTCAGGGCATTTAGCTGGGCAGGCTCAGCCAACTGAGTTTGCAACTGTTGATGGGAGCTTTTCTGGAGGGGCTGGGCGGTTGTTTCAGCCGCAGTTACAGACACGGGCAAGCAGGCAGCAAGTATGGCAACTAACCAAACAGGCGACTCATAGGCAAATGAACATTGACTCTGGTTACTATTCATCGGATTACACTACTAACACCACGACGACTCAAATAAAGCCCTACACAATAGGTAGAGTGGCAGAATGCTAGCAAAGCCGTGCGGCTGGTTATGTAGCATGCAACACATAAATGGTGTACTCAGATGAATTCACTTCCTTCAGAGTCTATTCCCTTGCACCAGATGGAGCCTTTAACTCGATTCTCCGATCGGGCCGATCAGTACGCGCGCTATCGACCCAGTTATCCAGAGGCCGCGATCGCAGCCCTGCTGGCTCCCTTTTCCCAGGCCAACATCCTCACAGTGGCTGACATTGGTGCTGGTACTGGCATTTCCTCGCGGTTACTGGCCGATCGCGTTGCCCAAGTTTGGGCTGTAGAACCTAATGCAGCGATGCGCCAAGCCGCTACCCTCCATGAGCGCGTTACTTTTTTGGAGGGAACTGCTGAGCAAACTGGGCTGGCAACCGCTTCTGTGGATTTGGTTACTTGTTTTCAAGCATTCCACTGGTTTGAGCCCGATCGCGCCTTGCCAGAATTTCATCGGATTTTGACTCCAGGGGGATGGCTGGCGCTGGTCTGGAATGCGCGCGATTGCACCGATACGTTCACGGCCAGTTACGGCGAAATCATTCGTCAAGCCTCTAGCAATCATCCTGCCGAAAGTCGCATGGACACAGCCGTCGCTCTCAACCACACCCCCTGCTTCACCCCATTGCCGCCCCAAGCCTTTGCCTCTTACGAAGAAGCCACCCTCGAAACCCTGATTGGTCGTGCCCTCAGCACCTCTTACATTCCCAAAGCAGGTCCTGCTCACGACGCTATGCTAGAGGCCATCCAAACGTTGCATCAAACTTGGGCAACCTCGGTAGGCACAGTACGTCTGGCTTACCAAACAGTGGTTTACTTGGCGCAGGCTAACTAGCGATCGCTAGGGGCTGTAAGCTTTCCATCGTTGGGATTCTAGCTGGAATTGATGACAGCCCCTAGCCTAGTTTTTGAGGCGAGCGCGGTAAGGTCTATGCCTTAGACGTTTGACTGTTAATTGATGACGCGCTCTAGGGAATGTCTTCATGCTCGACCACAAAAACATTGGAGTGTAGGTTAGCAATGATTTGTTTGCCTTGCTGCGTTAGAGAAAGGTATCGCAACGCATCCTTCACGTAGGGAAAGACTCCCTGCCAGTAGAACTTGGGGTAATTTTTGCGGAGGTCGCCAGGATGGCGATAGCCCAGCACCTTGTTAACACCAGTTTCCTCAAATTCGTAGAACAGAGCGCCAATCTTTTTCAGGTAGCGCGGGTCACTGAGTTGACCAATCAAATCCGATGCTCGAATTAGCCCTGGGTAGTTAGTAGTGTCTTCGTGGTCTTCAGCAGCAGGCACAGGAAACCGGGTTAGCTCAATGTTGCGTTTGATTACCTCGACATCAATTAAGCGGTGACCACCAAAGCGTTCGTCGATAAATAGCTTGGCGCGATCGACATGGTAAGGGGTGAGAGATGCATCTGAGGCACCACAGGGTAGTTGGACTAATAGGCCATCGCGTCCTGTTGCATACCAGCCATCTCGGTCTTGGCGACACACCCCTTTGACATAGCCGATGTCGTGACAAACCAGGGAGATCACAAAGTGCAGCCAGTCATCACAGGACACGCCACCTTCACGAATGTGGCGTCCTCGCAAGATTTCTTGCCCTACGAGCGCTACTAAAATGGAATGCTCAACGTTGTGGTAAAGCGCATCACTGTTGGCAATATTTTCCATAGCCATAGAGCCGACCCAGCCAATAATGTCGCCATAGTCGGTTTTCAGTCCGCCGTAGGTACGCTGGTACCCTTCTTTCAGCTTTTTGACAAAGTCTTCGATCAATAGCTCGGTGGCATTAAACATGCTAAGCAGACGCGCAGGTACAAAGAAGGTGGGGCGATCGCACACTCATAGAATTTTAGAATTTTCTCTGAAGTAGGCAGAGCCAAACTGCAAGGGATTACTAGATCAAGTATGACCAATAATCCTATTCGCCACACTTTTTAGCCTGTCACTAAAGCAGCGTTTATGTGATAAGGCTCTTACCCCCTAGATCACGATGTGGAAACTTCGTCAGGATTTTTGGCCAGGTTGTTGCAAAGGGTTTATGTAGAGAGAGAAAAGAAGAAGTTAATTCAGAAAAAAAGGAAAAATAATCAAAAAACGAGAAGGAAAGAAGGTAACTATCCTCCTTTAGTTTCTGATTTCTTGCCTTATCTGCTACTTCCCAGAGAAGGCCGAGGCGTCAATTCTCTAAACATTATTCCGGTATCGATAAGCCCAGCGCTGCCTTAACCTTAGTCAAGGTCTGAGCTGCAACTGCTCCCGCTTTTTCTTTGCCTTCACGCAGGACAGCGTCCAAATAGCCTGGATTATCCATGATTTGGTGATATTTGGTTTGAATTGGCTGGAGATGGGCGATCGCAGCATCGGTAAGCAACGGTTTAAACTGTCCCCAGCCCATGTCAGCGCATTCTGCCGCTACTGTAGCCTTATCTTTGCCTGCCAGCAGCATGTATAAGGTCAGCAGATTATCGCACTCTGGTCGTGCTGGATCATCAAACACCAGTCCTCGCATCGGGTCGGTTTTGCACTTTTTAATCTTGGTTTGAATCACGTCTGGTGAATCTAGCAGGTTAATCCGGCTTAGCTCCGAAGGATCGGACTTCGACATTTTTTTGGTGCCATCGGTCAGGCTCATGATTCGCGCTCCATCGGTTTGAATCAGCGGAGTAGGCAGCTTTAGCACGGGGCGATCAGGTTTAGCAAACTGGTGGTTGAACCGATTCACTAGGTCACGAGTCAGCTCTAGATGCTGTTTTTGGTCTTCACCTACGGGCACTTTGTCTGCTTCGTACAGCAAAATATCTGCCGCCATCAGTACGGGGTAGTCCAACAGGCCGACGCCAACATTTTCGCCGTGTTTGACGGCTTTCTCCTTAAATTGGATCATGTCGGTGAGCCAGTTAAGCGGTGTAATGCAGTTGAGCAGCCAGGCTAGTTCACTATGGGCAGAAATGTGGGACTGGATAAAGATGGTGGAGTAGGCAAGATCGATGCCACAGGCCAGGTAAGTGGCGGCGATCGCACGACTGTCGGCAGCAAGGGTAGCTGGATTGTGAGGTACGGTAATGGCGTGCAAATCCACTACACAGAAAAAGTTGTCGTAGTCCTGCTGGCCTTGCACCCAGTTACGAATGGCTCCAAGATAGTTGCCCAGATGCAGGTTGCCTGTCGGCTGAACGCCAGAAAGAACTCGTTGTTTAGTCATGCTGCCTTACAAACGCGATCGCATCACTCGGTATTGCTCTAAGGAATGTAACATTTTTGGGGTTGCTACGTTGCGTCAACCTGCAGTAGCACCAAGCGCTCACCCGTGTAATATTAGGGGTGGATTGCCCAGTAGAACACATGTTTGCCAGTGCGTCTTCACTCCCATCCTTTGATTCCCTTGAACAAGCCCTCAAACACTATTTTGGCTACGACAGTTTCCGGTTTGGCCAGCGGCAAATTGTTGTAGAGGCGCTGCAAAATCGCGACTTGCTGGTGGTGATGCCGACTGGTGGTGGCAAGTCACTATGTTACCAACTGCCTGCGCTGCTGAAGCCAGGGTTGATGGTCATTGTGTCGCCGTTGATTGCCCTAATGCAAGACCAAGTGCGTCTATTGCAGGATAATGGCATTCCTGCCGCGTTTCTCAACAGTAGCCTCAACGGCCAGGAAATTCGCGATCGCCAGCAAGCAATTTTAGACGGCACAGTGAAGCTGCTCTATGTTGCTCCAGAGCGTCTACTAGGGGATAGTGGCATGCTGGATTTGTTGGGACAGGTGTATGTTTCAGCCTTTGCGATCGATGAGGCTCATTGTGTTTCTGACTGGGGGCATGACTTCCGGCCAGAATATCGTCAGCTCAGGCAATTGCGGCAGCTTTATCCCAAAGTGCCGATTTTGGCGTTGACTGCAACGGCCACCGAGCGTGTCCGACAGGACATCATTGAACAGTTGGATTTGCGCCATCCAGCCATTCACCTGGCTAGTTTTAATCGCCCTAATCTTTACTACGAAGTGCGCTCCAAGCATCGCCGCAGCTACGAAGACCTGCTGCAACTGATTTGCCAAACACCAGGGCCAGCGATCGTCTATTGCCTCAGTCGCAAACGGGTAGAAGATCTGGCCGATCGCCTCCAGCAAGATGGCATTGCCGCATTACCCTACCATGCAGGGTTAGACAGCCAAACGCGCACCGAAAATCAGGAACACTTTATTCGTGACGATGCGCGGGTAATGGTTGCCACGATCGCCTTTGGCATGGGCATCAACAAGCCTGATGTCCGGCTGGTTGTGCACTACGACCTCTCCCGCAGTTTGGAAGGTTACTACCAGGAAGCCGGACGCGCTGGACGGGATGGAGAGCCTGCTCGCTGTGTTTTATTCTTTGGTACCCAGGACATTAAAACAGTGGAGTTTTTGATTAGCCAAAAGCTCGATCCCGTTACCGGAGAGCCTCTGGAAGATGAGCAGCGCATTGCCACGCAACAACTGCGGCGGGTGGTGAACTATGCCGAAGCATTGGAATGCCGCCGAGTGATTCAACTGGGCTACTTTGGGGAGATGTTTGCGGGCAACTGCGCAGCCTGTGACAACTGCTGCAACCCGAAGCCTGTGGAAGACTGGACGATCGCCGCTCAGAAATTTCTATCCTGTGTGGCCCGGGTGCGCGAACGCTACGGCATGGGCTACATCATCGACGTCCTGCGGGGTTCCAAAAATCAGCGAATACTGCTTAACCAGCACCAGCACCTTTCAACCTACGGCATTGGTAAAGAGTACAGCGTAGAAGAATGGCGCATGCTAGGGCGATCGCTGCTGCATCAAGGGTTAATGGATGAAACCAGTGATGGCTACTCAGTGCTGCGTCTCAACGATCGCAGTTGGGAAATCCTGCGTAAACAGCGCACCGTCAGCATTGCAGTAGACTTGCCACGCTCAGCCAATCTAACCCCAACCGATGCCCCCAATTCCCTAGCTGACGAGCTATTCAACCGCCTACGCCACCTGCGCAAACACCTAGCCGATGAGCAAGACGTTCCCCCCTACGTGATTTTCTCCAATGCCGCCCTGCGTGACATGGCCGATCGCCGCCCTCAAACCCACATCCAACTCCGCAGCATTTCGGGCGTAGGCGATCGCAAACTGGCACAGTACGGCAGCGCTTTCCTCAATGAAATCCAAGCCTTTTGTCAGGAACATAGCCTGTTTACCGCTGACACCTCTACAACAGCAGCCGCTACTACTCCCATACCAAGCCATTTGCTGACTTGGCAATTGTTTCAACAAGGGTTGCGCCCCGCCGACATTGCCGAACAGCGCCAACTCCGCCTGGGTACAGTGCTGACTCACCTGGCAGAACTGCTGGAGCAAGGCTATGACATTGAGATCGATCGCCTAGTTAGGCCCGATCGCCAGAAAAAAATCCTGACAGCGCTTCAAACCATCGGTAGCGAGTCCAGCCGCCGCATCCGCGACTACCTGGGCGAAGTTTATGGCTACGATGAAATTCGCCTGATGCAAGCATGGTGGAATCGCAACTATCAGGAATCTCAATCCCTGAGTCGCAAACCCAACCGCTAGATGCTAGAAGAATACAATTAAAAATCTCCCAGTCGGAGCGTGCATTCCAGCAATAGGCGCTGATTTTCCAGGGAATAAGGCTGGATTTGGAGTGCCTTGTGAAAAGCTCGAATAGCGATTTGGTTGTTACCCAGCAGGAGATGGCAAAGTCCTAACCCGTGGTAAGCCCCAAAGTGGGTAGGATTAAGCTGCACGACAACGTCGCAATCTGCGATCGCCTGGTGATACTGCTTTTGCGTGTAGTAAAGAACAGCGCGGCGATTCCAAGCTTCCGCAAAATCAGGATGCTGCTCAACCAATTGAGTCAGGACATGCTCTGCCTGATTGAAGTGACCCATCTCCATCATCATCTGGGCGCGGCGCAGCACCTCCAAACCCAATACACCCTTTTGCTCAAACCAAACTCGCCACAGTTCCTGGGTTGCACGCTCACGAATAACTTCATCAGAATGCTTGAGGTCTTCCAGCAGCGCCGCAATAAGTTGATGATTCATAACCTTCAGATTGACCCTGCTAGTTACCGATGCATTGAGTAATGTTAACAATTCCAGCAAGGCAACGAAAATCGACAGTGGAAACCACAGAGCTTCGCCGACTCAGCTTGGCAATTGCTACTAATTATATCAGTAAATATACATAGGTCTAGCTCCTTGTCAGGATCCGCATAAACCTTCATCAACTCCTAACATTGTGTTGCAAATAACACGGCTGCCTAAACTACCGCTGGACTGACTACCGATGGGTAACGTTCCAACCAAATATCAATGTCTGTCAGAACCTGAGCAGGAATTTCCCAAGGAAACAGGTGAGCGGTATTGGAATAGCAAATCCACTCGGCCTTAGCTAGGGCAGATGCGGTCTCTTGGCTAGAAGCTGCGCAAATATGGCGATCTTCAGCTCCCGCCAGTACCAGGCTAGGGCAGGCAATGCGTCCCACATCGGGCAGGCGGTTGTATCCTTGCTGGATGGCCTTAAACAAGACGTTTGTGGCATGGCCTGAGGTACGCAAGTAAGACGTAACGGCATCGTGTGCCAGGTAATGGTAGGTATCTGCTGTTTGCTGCTGTACCAAATAGCGAAACAGCGATCGTCGCCCAAACGTGTTAATGTTCCACTGGCATCCAGGTCGAATCTGATTCACCACCGCTGCAATTGCCGTAAACAAGTTGTCTTGCCAGGTAATCGGTGGGTGGCTACCCCACGGGCGAGCCGAGGTGGCTACTAAGATCAGCCCTGTAACCCGCTCTGGACAACGCAGCGCCAGTTCTATTGCCAAAATCCCTCCCAATGACCAGCCCAAGACCAGGCAACGATCGATCTTCCGCTGATTAAGCAGTGCTTCCAAGTCCCACAGATGATCAGTCATGGCAAAGGTGCGATCGACCTGGCTACGGCCGTACCCCCGCAAGTCTGGCGCGAGGGTATAAAAGCGCTGACTCAAGTGCTGGGTAAACACAGCCATGCTCTTACCAGAACCAGGATGGCCATGCAAGCAAAGAATTGGGAAGCCCTCACCTTGTTCTGTAAAATGCAGAGGCACAACCGAAGAGGTAGATAACCGATGAACCATTACGCTGTCAAACGAAACCACAGGGCAATACTGCCACTAGGCTGGCCAAGAGCATTCTCAATGCTGGCCAACTCTATTACGATACAGTCAGAATCATAATGAGATAGTGACAGGATAGTTAGCATACCAGCCTAATGGAGCAAAGCACTGCCCAATATTCTTGCCAATCCACTTCAAACAACCCTGGCTTTGTACAAAGGACGTTAGCAATGACACCAGAAGAACCAGCACCAGAAAATCTTTCAGAAGCGACTGCAGAGCAGCCAATTTCCCCCAGCAAACCACCTGCAGAGCCACCTACTGCTGCCCCCGAAGCCGCCGCAGAAGAAACTCCTGCTGCTAAACCTGCTGCCAAGCGCCCCCCCAAAGCGGCCAGTACGGATGCTGAAGGCGAAGCTGAACCTGCCGCTAAACCCAAGAAAGAAAAGCCTCCTGCTCCAGAAGACAAACCTTTTGCAGACTTTATCCAACAAGACTATCTACCAGCCCTGCAAACGGGGCTCACCCAGCAAGGGCTAACGGGTGTTGACCTGCAACTGGAAAAACGTGCTGTCAATATTGTTGGCCTCACACAGGTGCCAGAGTGCTGGCAGGTAGTTGGCCGCTGGCGCAGTCAAAATCAACCCCGCGAGTTCAACATTTACTTCTTTCAAGAAAGCATTCAAGGCCAAAAAGGATTTTCCCAATCGGAAACAGGCAAGCTACCCAGTACACTGGAATCCTTTTTGATTGACGAACGCAAGGTTGACCTCAATCTGCTGGTGCAGGGTACGCTCAGGCGCCTGAACGGCCAAAAGTGGCTAGCCAGAAACTAGCTACGCAAGAGCAGTTCCTACAGTTCGCGAAACTCGTACATCACTACGCCCGTTTCTGGGTCGTTGGTGACTTCAACGTAGCCTGTCTTGAGCAGACTCCTAAGAATCGCTTCAACCTCATTAAAATGGGCTCCGGTGTCCAGCACCCCTTGGGTTACTGAAATACGACCGCCTCTTGCCTCAGCGGCTTTTAATAACTTCAGCATTGTTTGCTGAGCATTGTCACTGGAGGGCAGCACCATTTCGGGCTGATGGACGACCTGTTCAATCACAGGTTGAGGTTGGGCTGTACCTGGCGGTAAGATTCCCTGACTGGCTCTGACCTTGGCGTTGTATTCGTCCACCATGCCAGGAATCAAAATCAAATCCAGGAGTTGGCCAAAGCCAAATAGGCCAAAGGTGCAAAGCCACAAAAGCCCTGTAAACACCTTGCCGTTATAGAGTCGCTGAAGCCCATAGAGTTGTAGTAGGCAACCCAGCCAAAGAACGTAAGCAGTACCAGCATTGTTCAGACGCTCGCGCATAGGTGTGGAGTTCAGCGGTGATGACATGGTTGCTTTAGTTCATGATAGTCAGTTTGATTGGGGATGAGGGGGGCAAAAGGAGCAAAATTCTGGGCGTTAACTCCTGTTGTTATTAAGTTTGATAGAACGTTGCAACTCTTAATCAATCACAGTCGATTGTTGCAGCCCAGCTTGATAAACTGTGTATCACGGTCTTTTGGTCGATCGCCCCGCCTAACTTGTCAACATCGCGGCAATCGCCGATTCCCAAAATTCCTAAACCAACCTACGAAAGCAGATCCACAACAGCGACATGGTAGATTCCCTTAAAAAGCCTGATTTTCAAGAAATGCGCCCTGGCGTCAAAGTTCCGGCACAGGAAACTATCCTGACGCCCCGCTTCTACACCACGGACTTTGATGAGATGGCAGCAATGTCGATCGCTGCCAATGAAGACGAGCTACAGGCCATCCTGGAAGAGTTTCGCGCTGACTACAACCGCCATCATTTTGTTCGGGATGAGCAATTCCAGCAATCCTGGGAGCATATTGATGGCGAAACCCGTCGCCTATTTGTTGAGTTTTTGGAGCGTTCCTGCACCGCCGAGTTTTCTGGCTTTCTACTGTACAAAGAACTGGGTCGCCGCCTCAAGGACAAAAGCCCCGTACTGGCTGAATGCTTCACCCTCATGTCTCGCGATGAAGCGCGTCATGCAGGCTTCCTCAACAAAGCGCTGTCAGACTTTAATCTACAGCTTGACTTGGGCTTTTTGACCAAGAGCCGCAGCTACACTTTCTTCAAACCCAAGTTCATCTTCTACGCTACTTACCTGTCAGAAAAGATTGGCTACTGGCGCTACATTCTGATTTACCGCCACCTGGAAGCCCATCCCGAAAATCGCATCTACCCCATCTTCCGGTTTTTTGAGAACTGGTGCCAGGATGAGAACCGTCATGGGGACTTCTTTGATGCCATCATGCGTACCCAGCCAAGCATTTTGAATGATTGGAAAGCGCGTTTGTGGAGTCGTTTCTTTCTGCTGTCAGTGTTTGGCACTATGTATCTGAATGATGTGCAGCGATCGGGCTTTTATCAGGCGATCGGCTTGGATGCCCGCGAGTACGACACCTTGGTCATTCAAAAGACAAACGAAACCGCAGGTCGTGTTTTTCCAATAATTCTAGATGTAGAGAATCCAGCGTTTTATCAGCGGCTGGAGCGCTGCGTTGAAAACAACACTCATCTGACTGACATTGCTAGCTCCGATGCGCCTCAACCCGTGAAGCTGTTGCAAAAGCTGCCCTACTACGTGGCCAATGGTTGGCAGTTTCTGCGGCTGTTCTTGATGAAACCGATCGAAGTGTCCCACCTGCACGGTGTGGTTCGCTAGTCAGTTGCGGCCTGCGTTTCTATTTTGCGATCGCTCTGCATGGCTACTCAGCCGTTTGCAGGGCGATTGTCGTCAGGAAAAAACTTCCATTTCCCAAGCTCTAGGGGCATGATGCAACACTCTGGTTTGAATCTTGTTCCGGCTTTGGCCTGTGCTGTGGGACTTTTTGCCTGTACCGCCGATGGAGCCATCGCCAATCCCACGGATTCCAGCCCACCTACTCCCTCGCTCGACCTACCCCCCGATGCCGTGCGGGATAGCCCGCTTTTGCAACGCTGGCTGCGGCAGGTGCCTAACGTAATGGAAGAAATTCAGCAGGATCCAGGATTTCGGCCTCGGGTTCGTGTTGGCA
>Ga0224722_1001343_pt1 | contig 13664 bp, 9 predicted proteins | sample Balambano_FR1_Me_FD_161646 | JGI IMG/M metagenome (GOLD analysis project Ga0224722, IMG submission 161646) | Freshwater sediment microbial communities from Lake Towuti, South Sulawesi, Indonesia - Balambano_FR1_MetaG | ecosystem: Environmental > Aquatic > Freshwater > Lake > Sediment | place... | reverse complement strand
CACGCCCCGCAGAACTTGGCAACCCTACGCCATATCGCACTCAATCTGCTCAAACAAGACCGTTCGGTCAAGGTTGGCATGGCTGCCAAGCGCAAAATGGCGGGCTGGGATAACGATTATCTCCTCAAGGTACTGTGCTCCTGAAGAATATGCGTTTGCCCTACCATTAAACTGTATCTTGACGCTCTTGTGCCAGCCTGATAGTATAATCTGCGAATGAGGAGGCGTGGTGTAGCGGCCAAACATGCCACCCTGTCAAGGTGGAGATCGCGGGTTCGAATCCCGTCGCTTCCGTAAAATTAGAGCGCAACCCTGCGCTCTTTTTTGTTACCAGTACCTAAACCACAATATGTTGACATACCTTTTTGCTGAAGTTACTATCGCACATGTGCCCCAGTCAAAGGATCATCAGATGTCATCAATGATTCCCGAACACCTCCTAGATCTCCTGCAGCGTCCAATTGTTGTTACTCTCGTTACGCTTATGCCCGACTACCAGCCACAGGCAACACCCGTTTGGTTTAGCTACGATGGCCAGCATATCTGGGTAAACACAGAGAAAAACCGTGCAAAAGCCCGTAACATGACAGAACGCCCACAGGTTACGCTCTTATCGATAGATCCCGACAATCCGTACCGCTACCTCGAAGTGCGTGGAAAAGTTGTCATGATCACAGAAGAAGGTGCTCTGGATCATATCAACGCACTCTCGAAGCGTTACTTCGGACGTGATGATTTTTACGCCAATATGCCAGACCGTCGAAATAGAGAAACCCGTGTAATCTTCAAGATTCAACCGCTCGTAGTTAGCGGGAACTGATCTGTCGCCTTACAATCGTAACCCTGGCGTCAGGTTCGGCTCCCGGCTCTTCTGATACAATGATATCACTTAGAAGTGGAGGTAACGCGATGCTCAGACACCTGCTGGCCATACTCTTTGGAATGCTTCTGGGAATGCTGCCGATTACGCATGCTCAGGAAACGGATCCATCGCAATCTATCGAAACGATCTACGGCCTTGTTACTCTGCCGCTCATTGATGTGCGTGCTGGGCCTGACTTCGCCTACCCCACTATTGGTCAGCTTGAGTTGAACACGTCGGTCGTCGTGGTCGGTCGCTCTGGTGACTTTATCAACCGGTGGGATGGGCGACAGTGGCTTCAGATCGAATATGGTCAGACAAAAGCCTGGGTGTATGGACGCTTACTACGGACTAGTGTCGCTTTCAACTCTATATTTCCCACAGGCCGGCCTCTGCCGCGCGATTCAAATGGTCGCGTTCCCGAAGAGTTTGATCTTACGACAGAGGTCTGTTCCCAGTGGCAGGGTGATCTTGTGCTCACAGGCAACTTCATGGCAGGCGACACAGAGTTGACCGTGACTTATCCACTTCTTCAGGGTGCGACGGTATACAACGTAATTGCCATCGCACCTGATGGCCAGCGTACTTCCTTTACCAGTACAACAAACACTGCCAGGATCGTGCTTTCACAACTCCCCTGGCAGGCAGGCATCTACACCTGGCGCGTTGCGCCATACTGGACTGTAACAAGCAATCGCAATACATGGCAGCAGGTTTGCCTGCTGCGCACGGGTGGCACCTTTGAAAAGCCAAATACCAGCCCATACCGTAACCCGTAGTTCTGCTTAGCGGTTGGGCTGGAATTCCTTGATTTCGAACTCTATGGCCGCGAGAGTTCCTCCTGTGGCCTGTAAAATGACGCGCGCGTTTGTCGAGCTGTTCCGCGCTTCAATTACCGCCGATGGCTCCATCACTCCACAGGTTAACAGCGGGTCTATCGCATCGTTCAACAGCCCCACTGCTTGCCCAATGCGGGATGTTACGCGCTGGAGCTCAGGCAGCTCTTTCACATCCTGCTCGTTATAACGATAAAAGCTGGCTCTTTCCGGCGCATCGCATGGCATGACTTCACCACGATAAACGCGCCACCAGAAGGCCTCAAGGTTTTGCGCGGTAGCTAATGTGGTGGCAATATAGGCGCGTAGTCTGTCGAGCTGTGCCTGCTGTATTTCGGGGGGGATAATCTGCGGAATAAAGGTTTCAGGCGATACATAGGCAATAGGATCTATGGGTATGCTTCGCTTGTCAGCGCTGCGTGGATTGCGCGCCGTAAATGCTATGATCCAACCCTCATTACCGAGATAGTTCACCTTAAACCACGCACCGTCAGCAGTTCGCGATAAGACAGGCACAGTAACCAATGGGGGGATGTTCAGTATTCGTTCACTGCTCAACCTTGATGGCAGTGTGCGCAGTGCTGCCCCCTCGTTCATGAAGACCGCATAAGGTGTGTTTTCCTGCAACGGGTTAGGCCCTGTTGCTCCCGTTGAAAAATCTCCCAGTGGCAGGTTCTCTGGCAAAAACTCGGTACGCTCATAAAGGTTGTAGAAGATCCACCCTAGCGTATTTAGCCTGTTCGGTCTGCGCACGAGAAACCACAGGCCATCGATATTTCTTGCAACGATCTCTACCACATCATCTTTAAACAACGATGCTGTGATAGGGCTTTCGAGGCTTGGCGCCTGACGTGCAAATGCAGAGTCTGCGTCAATGACTACACGAACCGTGTACGCTTCTGCATCATCGGTCTGTGCCATACTGTACAGACCCCAGGTGAATAGCACCCATGCCAATACAACTGCTCGTCTCACGGTCCAACACTCCATTCAAGAAAATTCGCCAGCGGTTCGTAAGCACTACTCGCAGTAATACCTTGTATCCCCTTGCTTACTACAATTCTGTCCACACTGAATAACCACAGGCCTGGTGGATCAGCCTGGAACAGACGATCAATTTCATGATACGCCTGTATTCGCAACTCTGTGTTGCATTGCTCAGCGCTGCGCGCCTGCATGAGAAACTGGTTCACATTCGCATTCTGGTAAAGACCCCGATTACTTACGCCTGGCTGGCCATTCAACCAGTCAGGTGAAAACACAATGCCAGGGTCGGGCGATACCAGCGAATCCTCACGCAGCAGATATGCCCCACCACCTGGCTCTATGCCATCTTGCAGATTGACCTCAATGCCTATGGAACGCAGTTGTCGCTGAAGTTCCTGTGCAGCCACCTGAACGTAAGGCATACTGTCGGTAACATAAAGTGTGAACGACAGGCGCGTGCCAGGTGACGCTGTCGCACATGAAACGCAGTCCAGTACACCATCGCCACCTTGATCGCGCCACCCCGCTTCGTACAGCATCTGCCGGGCCAGATCAGGTTCAAAAGCAATAGGCGCCAGATCATTGTTGTATGCCCATGAACCTGGGGGCTGATACGCTGGCAGCGGTTGCCCCAGGCCGAGCACAGCCTGTTGCATCAACCGTCCCACGTCAACACCATGCTGAATGGCACGACGCACCGCTGCATCACCCAGCACAGGATGAGGACGGCCATCGCTGAGATGCGTCCGCCACTGCACATACAGTCTTTCGAGCGATGACAAAAACGTAAAGGTCAGCGTTTCATCATCACGGTGGTTCAGTATCTCCTCTGGTTGTGCATTGAGGTAAAGATTTGTACTCCCCTCGATTATCGAGAATATACCCGTTCCCCGCACACTCTGAGGATCGACGGCAATGTAACCACCGCTGCCGCTATCCGTACGGTAGCGAACATCAAAGAAAGGTCGATAAGAGCCGAATTGCAGCACGCCAGACGTTACCGACGGCGGTTTGCTATAAAAATCGACACGGCGATAGCGGGCATAAGACCTGTAAAAGGCCATGAACCGTTCATGAATGTCACCGTCAAAATCAAAAGCTTCAACTTCAGCGCGGAACTGAGGATCGTGAACATGCGCAGGGACGATCACCAGGTTGCTGATCTCAGGCGTTACACAATCGGCGTAAAAGTAAGCAATTTCGATCTCGAATAGGCCATTGACACGCAGGCTGCGAATTGTTTCAGTACGCCTCCCGCCCGTAAGTCGGGCATCAATGATCGCACTGAAGAGCACGTCATACGCCGTTACTGGCACGCCGTCGCTCCATAACTTATCTTCGCGCAGTCGCAGCCGTTGTATCGCAACTCCGGGTGAAAACGGCGTTGTAACAAGGCCATTGTTGCCCTCATCCGCCAGTTCTACCATGCCAGTCGTCAGATCAACCCCGAACAGCGTCGGATACAAAAAGTGGCGCAACCGACGGCAAATCTCGTCGTCGCAGAGAACCGGATCAAACCCCGGCGCCCAGCTGGGCCACATCAGCTCACGTATGACCACACCGGCCTCCTGAGATTTCGCATGTCCCAGAAAAACCGCCAGCAGCAACCCTAAGCACACCCAGCGAGCCATCCGTATCTCCTCACCGTGCCGGAATAATGACACCCAACCATACGCCAAAATCGCCAGTTACCAGGCTGTCACTCAAACGAATCAGCACATCATCCGGGGTACCCGCAGGCAAAACTGCGTTCTCCCCTTCAAGATCAACAAATGTGCGATACGCTTCTGCCGACATCGCACTGTAGACCATGGCACGCGTCGCATAAGCAGCGCTGTAACCGTTGTCAACCGCAAGCAATGCATTAATGTCAGCCAACGCAAGATCGTAATTGCGCTCTATACCATGAATCACAGCACGGTTATTCAGTGCGATGAGGTTATCCGGTTCTAACGCCAATACCAGCGACAGATCGCCTAATGCCAGGCCAAGGTTACCCTGAGCAGTGTAGAGCGATGCACGGTTGATGTAGGCAGGCACATATAGCTCATCTAACGTTACAGCAGTGGTATAGTCGGCCACTGCTCGCTCTACATCGCCAATTTCACCATAGGCATAACCCCGTGCTGAGAAGTAAGCCGGATTAGCATCGTTCACTTCAATCGCGCAGGTGTAAAGCAGCACCGCCCGTGAAAAATTGCGCTGCGAGAACGCCACATCGCCTTGTGCAGCATAGAAAGCAGATGTTTCACCCACAGCACTGGGCTGTGGGCACTCAAAGTCGGTCTGTGCCCGCAGCACACCAGCCAGTGTCACGGTCGCAATCAGCAGTGATATTAACCGTTTCATCTCATCGACCTGCTGTTGTGTCGTAGTTCGCGGCTAACCACCAGGTGCCATCTTCCAGCCGCAGATCGAATGTGAAACGAGATTCCAGCGATCCGGCAGCATCCGCAATTCGGAAGTCGCCACTCGGTTGCAGCGTCAGATAATTGCGATAGTTCTCAAGCGAAACCTTCGAATACATTATGCCCAAAAGCGCATAGGCTCGCGCAGCCTCTGGGTTGATTTCAAGGTCTTCAAGTTCCACTTCGGATTCTGGATCTTGCAGGTCAGCCAGTTGATCCGCCACGCCGCTGTCCTCAATTACAGCTTCAAGCGTGCTGATCGCACCCGGAACGTCACCAGCAATCGCCTGAAAAACAGCCTTGTTGTTGGCAGCGCCAAAGTTGTCTGCATCAATACTCAGCACCGCGTCAAAATCTGCCAGCGCCTCTTCAGTCTCGCCAAGCACGGCATACAAAATTCCTCGGTTGTTTAAAGCCGTCACTAACGTTTCATCACGCCTGAGTGCTTCTGTGTAATCTTCCACAGCTTCTTCATAGAAACGTGAAGCGGTACGTACAGTTGCCCGGTTCATATAGGCTGCAACGCTGTCTGAATCAATAGTAGCAATAATGCAGGTGAAGCTGTTTTCCGCAGCCCTGAGTTGATTCCCCGCGAAATATGCGAGGCCCTGCCCCAGATAATAACCTGTGCGAACATCCGCAGGCTGGCCCTCAAGCTCCGGACAATCGGGCACCGGAGTCGGGGTTGGGGTTTGTGCCATCGTAGCAGCTCCCATCAGGCCAGCGACAAAACAAATCCACATCGAACGTTTCAACATTTGCTATCTCCTTAGCTGATTAATCTGTTTCGGTACTGCGGATAAGCGGATTACGAACCCTCAGCGGTTGTATGAGCGAAGCAGATAGAATCAGGTAACGCTCAGCTTCGTCCAGCGCTGCCAGAGCATCAGACACCACATCACGCGTCAGCAGGAATGATGGGTCGGCACAGGCATTTGAAAAAGTCGCAACCGCCGTGTTGATCTCAGAAATAGCCTGGTCAAGCGCTGCAACAGCCGGAAGGAAAGAAGGTTCCTTGTTGACATCGCCATCAGTCAATGTGCGCACCGCCTGTGAAGGAATTACTGAACAGCTCACGGCGTCTCCCACATTCAGCCGGGCCCACACCTCATCAATCTGGTTGTAAATGGTCAGAATCGTAGCGACATTGGCTTCAAGCCCCGTCAGCAGGCGCCCATATGGAATCAGATAAGCTGTATCCAGCAGGCGTCTATAATTGCCATCCACAATTCGGATGTTCCAGGAACCAACCCAGTAAAGGTTGCCGTTTACCATAATCTGCATGCGGAAAAAGTTATACGTATCACCGCCCAGGCGCCCCGTTAACTCCACGCGCGTTCCGGCAGGCAGTATCCCTACCTGATCTTCTGGAGTCACTTCACTGACATAGATGGGTGTTTCACGGGTTGTCACGCCCACCGCGGTTGCGCGCCGCACAAAAGGCACAATCGGAATCCCATCTACTGGCAATTGGATCACATTGCCCGTCCACACCAGGTACTTGGCAAATACCCAGCCGCGTTGGCCGTTAAATACAACCTGTATCCACTGAGAATCCGCAGTGCGTCCAATCGCTGGTAAGGTGACAACCGGATCAAGCGTAAGAATCTTAGCAAAACCCTGGCTGGGCCCGGTGCGCAGCACAAGATAGTCCTGTGTGGTTACCCATACCCCATAGTCCGGGAACTCTCCGTCTGTAGTCTGCGCGTGGCCAAAGCCACCAAGACCAATTAACACAACAAGTACCCACAGCATCTTACTCATGGTTGCCCCTCGTCGCTCATCCAGCCAAATGGCGCAAATGAACCTGTCGCAATAACGGTGACACTCCCCGTTTCAAGGTCAAGTAGCATGAGTCGCGGTTCTCTTAGTTGGTACTCCAGTTCAAGATTCACTGGGGTGGCACTTGGCGCTGCTGTTGGTGTTGGCTCATCAGCAGGCACCAACCGGTAGAACGTATCACCCCACGGAGGCAGCCCCATGCTAAATACAACTGCCTTCTCATCCGGTGACCAAAGGAAGTTGCCACGCACCTCAGCGGTACCGCTTTCAGGCACGCAGTATGCGCGCTTAACACCAGTCAGCTCATCCCACACCACTATCTTTATCGGCAGGTCTCCCCTTTGGATTCTTTCCTGGTTAGCTGGGTTGTCGCTGCCCTCACTCGCTATCGTGTACGCTCCTGAGGGAGACCAGCTGCCACTGCCTGATCCAGCAAGCTGCGAAAGGATTTGTGTTTCAGCGTCAAACCGCACAACCGTGTTGCCGAACCACATGTAAAGAGCCTTGCCGTTTGGATTCCATGCATAATTTTCCAGGCGGCCAACATCTGTCCGCAGAAGATACAACGCCGTCGCATGCTGGGCATCGTAGATGTAAAGGGTGCTGCCTGATTCACCATAGAGCTGCCTGACCAAAGCGAACCGCTCATATACAGGCTGAAGCGCAAGGACTTCTGCCGGGAGTGTGTTAATTTCTACGTTATAGGGTCTGCGGGTAACAAAATCTGTGCTCTCCCCTGTTACCACATCATGTACCTGATACAGCGTGACATTAACGATCTGGCCGCGGGTGTTAGGCGCATAGGTGTTGTAACCAATCTGGATATGATGCGGATAAATCCACCTGAACTCCGAAATGTAGTTCGAGGCTGTATCGTTGAACAGCGTAACAGCGTTTGAACCATCGATCCTGGCGTAACTATATCGTTCATCGTAAGAAAGGATCCACTGCCTGTCTGGCGAGAACTCACAGCCGCGCTGTGCGCAGCGGGGCAGCCGTTCATCCGGGAAATACGCACCATCTGCAAGGTTCATCAAACGCGTTGTGCCATCGCCAAAGCCCCCCAACAGCAGCTTACCGCTTGGAACGCTGTCCTGTGGCTGCTCATCCAGGTGGAACAAACGGTCATATGGGCAGACAACTTCAATATTAGGCTGGGCGGAATCAAGCTCCACATACCCTACAGTCGGGCGCGCTGTCGGCGTGATGGTAGGCGTAATAGTGGGTATCAGGGTGCCGCCATACGCAAAACCGGTAGTGGGCGTAGGCTCTAACTGAAGCCGGGGTATCTGAGCATTGGCCGTAGCCGTTGCATTAACGATAGCGTCATAACGTTCGGGGTAGGGTGTGCTCAATCCATAGATGCGAATAACACCATTCTCGAGACTTGCGAAGCGGCTGCCATCTTGGCTGAGGGCCCACTGACTGGGCACAAAACCAAACTGCAAGCGAAAATCTTCAAGCAGTGTGCTGGTACTGCGGCCCTGCGGCGGCAGCAGTTGTGGCGGCAGATGATCACCGATTGTCATGTCGCCAGTGATGACATTAACAATAGAAACCCGAACGCGCCCACGATCCGCACTTCCCAGTATCTCTGGCGCAGCCGACACGGGCGTGGACGTCGCTGCCCCAATCCGGAGTGGGTCAACGGTTGCTGTAGGCCGTACAAACTCAAGCGATGTCAGCAAGCCTTCACACAACGCCTCTTCAAGTTCGCTGCGCTCCTCGTCAGACAACCCTGCCGACATGATGCGCCATGCTTCTGCGTAAGCAAATGCCTCTCTGGTAAAGCGCAGCGTGAGGCACCTTGGCACATTGGCGATTGTCGCAGCACGCGGCGTCGCCAACGCGACGAACGGCGTTGCGAGTGTGGGTGTCAGTTGGGGGATTACGTCCTGGGCGCTCGCAGGCAGGTTGCGGCACAGGTTCTGGTTCAGCGAATTAAGGCGATCCGTTGAAAACGTGGCGATAAACACTTCCCACAGACCAACAAACTGGCTCCACTCTGCGGGGTAGGCATCCACAAGGCACTGGGGCAGGCCGCTGGGGTGGTACAGCAGGCCGTAGAACTCTGTACGAATGCCTGGGCCCATACTGCTGACTGCTGCAAACTCATCTTCATCAACCCATACCAGGTTAGAAATGCCATCCTGCGCGATCGACTGAACATCCATCGTCCGCAGCAGTTGTCCGCGCTCATCAAAAGCCAGCAGCAGCGTTCCGGTATCCAACAAATAGCGATCCCACGTCTCGTTTACCACAAGATTGCCGCTGTACCCCTGTGACGCCAGAGTGATCACATCGCGTTCCTGGGTAACACTGTTGTAGCGTTCAACAACCACGTCATTGTCAGATGAGGTGTAGGTTGTCAGGTACACCTTGCCGTCGCTGCTAACATCCACAACCTGCCCGTTAACAATTGGCTGCCGGGTGTCCACAACCATGCCGGTTTCAATGTCCCAACGTCGCCATGCATTAGGGCTGTCGTAGGTGAAGAGGTACCTGCTGTCCGTGTCAAAACCAAAAGATCCGGTAAGCACGGTATATCGCTGATCGTACACGAGCTGATCACCACTCAGCCGATCAAAACGCTCAAAGTGAACCACTACCACAGCACCGTGTCTGCCAAAATGAATCGGGCGGCGGCCAGATACATCCGGCTCAGATGGATAGAGAATTTGCTCCAACTGTCCTGTCGCCATCTCATAGATGCCGATTGACTGTACCCCAGCTGCGCTTCGCACGGCCAAACGGCTGAAATCCGGACTAAATGCGTACTGAGCCATGTTGTCAGGCTGAATCAGTTCGATACTACCGGCATTGGCCCGCTCATCAAAGATGTAGACCAGAAAAGCATGCTGATCCACACCGCTCACAGGTTCCAAGACATCCAGCAGCATTACGTTTGGGGCTGTGTACCCAAACACGGCCCTGTAATTCTCTCCCAGCAGCCAGCGCAGCAGCGCTGATTCCACTCTGGCGCTGTTTCCCAGCACACGCGCAATCCGAGAAAACTTTAAGGCACGCATCTCGTCAAAGTCACCCAGACTGATTTGTGCGCCTGGCTGAAAGTCGAAGAGTGAATCATCTTGGGTGTTAATCTGCACCAGATTGGATTGCTGATTTGGCTGAACATACAGAAAATCGCCGGTTATGCTTTGCCATACCACAAGTGGGTCCCGCTCCAGGCGGCGGCTTGCCCCTATTTCAGCCACGATGGTGGCTGGCGACTCTGCATTCAGCACCAGCAGTCGTCCCGGCACACCAGCCACTACCGTGCGATTGCCGCCGATTACAAGACCATTTCGGTAATTGAAATAGGCGTAGGCATCGCTGCGGTTCGGCAGCAGGGTACGCTCCTCATCGCGTGCCGCCACCACATCCCACAGATATGGAATGTTATTTGTGTCGCTCTCACTGCGACGCGTTTCCTGGGGCGCTGGCACTACACTGTTCAGCAGCAGCAGCCGGTCGTCCTGGCTGAAGATAAGCGGCCCTGTTACACTCAGCGAGCCATCCGGCGAGAAAGTAGCGACAATGCGTCCCTCCGACAACTCCCACAGATCAACGCGACGATCAATTGCAACCGCCAGAAACCGACCATCATGGCTGAGGGCAAGTGCGGAAAAGGGAGCCAAGCGCCCATACAAACGGCGAATTGGCTGTAGGGTGGACGCATCAAGTATTTCGAGATCACCTTCAACTGATTGAACAAAGCGGTCATAAACCGGGTCATACAGAAGAATGGAAGGATCAGGGCGACCAATTTCTCGAAGGAGGGTAAATGTTTGTTCCAACGGAACCGTCTGTGCCGTGGCGAGCAGCCCAAGTAACCCGGTAGCCGCGACGAGAACTGCCAACGCCAGTAACCTTGACCGCATGTATTCGCCTCCCCTGCCGTATAATCTACAGTGTATCCAGCTTTTCAATCTTTGCGTTACACAAAGTGTACGATTTGCCTACCACTTTCTGACGCTTAACATTCTGGCGGCTCGGAACATATACAGTACGCTAAAGTTCAAGCAGGTGCATGACGATTTGCAGGAGACTGGCATGAAGCACACAAAACTGGCAGCGGTTGGTACATTTCTCTCATTGCTCTGGGCTTCCACTGCGGGGGCACAGGCACAGTGCAGCCCTCAGGAACTTCTGGCTTTCTCACGGGCCGCAACTACTTGTCGTCAGATCACTACAGACACGCATTGTCACGCTGTCGGCAGCGCAAGGCTTTCGCTTTTCGACGGTACCGAACGCGAACCAGTTGTGGGCGACCGCGCTGAAGTTGGCAGTATTGCATCCATCACCCATGCGGCAGCAGCAGAATCGCTGGCGATCAGTGTTCTCAGCGCTCGCCTTTCACTGCCTCCGGCTGCGGGCAATCTGCCCTATCTGTACCTCCTTGGCAGTGTCACGATCGCCAATGAAACGCCCTTTCTGCCAGTTGTCAATGTCACAACGAGGGCGAACGCCAACGCTCGTGTCTCGCCAGACACAACCGCCGAGATCATCCGCCAGCTCCCAGTTAATTCAACCTTCACAGCCGACGCGAGATCAGTCGATAACCGGTGGGTTCGCATCTTTGTGCCAGTGATCCAGCAGTTGGCCTGGCTCTCTGTTGAAAGCATCGTCCAGAACAGTGAAACACTGGCGCTGCCTGTATCAGACAACAGCGAAAGGCACGCGAACCCATTTGAACATGTTAACGTCTTAACTGGTGAAACATCCTACTGTAGTCAGACCGTTCCATCAGGTATATTTATTGTCGCCCCTCTTGACAACACGCCAGCCATCACCATAAATGCCATACCCATGCAGGTTGGTGGGGTTGTCTTCATTACAGCGACACCGCAGAAACTGGAGGTTTACAGCCTCTACGGGGAATCGACTGCGACAATCAGCAGCAGCACGCACAGAATTCCTGGTGGCGCTGTTATGCGCCTGCAACTGCAGGAACCAACCGCAGTCAAAGTTGAACCCTGGGAGCCATCCTTTATTGCCAATCTGCCTACAAATTTCCTGCCAACGCGGGTAACGATATCATCACCCCTCAGCCAGGAACAACTTGCCGCAGTTCTGGCGCAAGTTACGCCGACTGCAACACCAGTGCCAACCGCAGGCCTGACAGCAACGCCCCCCACCTGTCGTTACACGGTCATTCGCAGCACAACTGCTCGCTTTGGGCCAGCCCAGTTTTATGAATCGCCAGGTGACGTTGCGCGCGGCACCGTTGTAGCACCCCTGGCGCAGATGCTTGACCCCGATGGGAGAACCTGGGTACGTCTGCGCGACAATACATGGCTGCGATTGTCTGATATTGCTGCGGAAGGCAATTGCCGCCCGCTGGAAACCGCATTGTTCGTTCCAGCGCCGCGCACCAACACACTGGTCATGGAAACCTGCCGCACTACAAATGGGCCGCTGCGTAATCGCCAGTTGGTGACGATAGAGTTCAATCCGCCGGCGTTTGACAGCTTCGCCGCTGCCCTTCAGGCACCACAGATTGATCCTGGGCGAATCTATGTCAATGGTACGCTGCTGTACGCAAGGTCGGGCAGTCCGGTTGTGTTTTCGTCAGCAGGTCAGCAGAAATATGCGGTTCGCTTCAGCGCTGTATGGCAAGCCGATACAGGTGTATTTCGCATCGAAGCAGACCGACTGGATTATGAAATCACCTGCCAGGCAACGGTGTTTGCCAGCGACTGAAGTTCAGGCAAAAGCCTTAGCGGTTTATCCAGAAACCCACCACAGCGGCATATTGCGTTGACGTTTCTGTAAAGTAATGGTAAGCCTGTTCCATCATACCATAATCGTCATACCACTGGCCTTCATTGGCCACGCGGATGTACGCGCCGCCTTCATCCCCAATCTGCTGCTGAAGCTCAGCCAGCGCGGCGCGTGCGCTGTCCGCATTTTCAAAGTCCCCCAGCACGAGCAGCGTCGCCATAAGGTTGCAAAGTGCAATAGCATAGTCATGCGTAGCTCTCGCCTGGCGCAGGTAATCAACTGTCGCGCTGAACTCAACATATGCATCGGTGAATGACTGATCAGCAACATACAGCATCGCTACAAGGCTGCTCATCAGACCTCTCAGATACGTATCTGAAGTTTGCTCGCGAGCTGTCATCAGCGCGCTTCTCGCCCCGGCAGTATTACCATCTGCCAAACGGTTACAGGCTGAATTCAGCCAGCTAACGACACCTGGTTCAGACACCCATTCAGCCAGCGAACACGGCCCATAATACCAGCCCCTGGCGTCATACAGGTAAACACCCATCTGGATAATGTCAAAGGGCAGGGGCGCATTTAAATCAGTAGATAGTTCTTCTGGCGCAGGCAGCACAAAAACGAGAAACTCGTTCTGTGCCTCAAAATTACGAATACCGCCCCCCTGGTACCGCACTACCGCGCTGATGACAAGACGAACCTCAAACTGCCCTATCGCGTCAGCATATATCCCTACCCCCAATGCATCCTCTAACAGGTAAGGTACACTCGCAGTCGAAAGGGTTTTGCTGCTGGTATCTGCCAGTGTCCAATTCTGGCTGCTGTCAGCGCGCCTGAACGCAGTTGCCGTCAGCTGCACAGTACTTTGTGGGGCCCCAAACCACACCACATTGTAGTACACAGGCATGTACAGGCTGCTGTACACCAGGATGTTGACAGGGAGTTGTTCATAGTGGAACAGGTTGGCCTCGCTAAAACCTTCAGCGAATACAAATCTCGGGGAGGCCTGCTGGCGCACCACATCCCCATCCCAGATAACAGGGTCTACAAAAGTAGTGCGGGGGG
>Ga0224722_1001342_pt1 | contig 13671 bp, 10 predicted proteins | sample Balambano_FR1_Me_FD_161646 | JGI IMG/M metagenome (GOLD analysis project Ga0224722, IMG submission 161646) | Freshwater sediment microbial communities from Lake Towuti, South Sulawesi, Indonesia - Balambano_FR1_MetaG | ecosystem: Environmental > Aquatic > Freshwater > Lake > Sediment | place... | reverse complement strand
AGCAACCGGAACAGCATTCCAGTTGACCTTCGCACTTACAGTGCTGTGCACTTTTTAACGAGAGTCGCTTCTCGGCTCGCCACTCGGAGCTGACCCAATCCGTCGAAACCTGTCATCCCCGTGGTGAGCCGGAATTATAGCCGCCCACGCATCTGCTATTGCTATGCATTGGATGTGTAATGACACCCGCCAAACGGCAATCACAACATGATGAGTAAACGGCGGTGTGCAAAATAATAGCAGCGCATCTACAATCAAATTACGCAGAACTGCTGATAAGTTGCGTACAACAAACTTGTTTACATACATTTCTCGATTTTGCTTACATCAGGGGGAATTATGCTCAGCGATCGCACCACCTACCCACAGCCGCGCATCTCTACCCACCCGTACTCGTGCCCTCGCCTCAATTCGCCGAATGGCACTGTCAACATCATCCGCTATGTGCTGACCGTCGCCGTCGCTATCGCAGCATTTGGTTGGCCCCCGCAAACGACAACGGCAACGGCAACAGCTACATCACAAGCGCAAACGCAAACTGCATGGACTATGTCGGGCACGCTCGTCACAGCACGGCACGATCACACCGCCACGCTGTTACCCACTGGCAAGGTGCTCATCGCTGGCGGCTTTAGCAGCAACACGGGTTTTCTGAGTGGCGCCGAACTCTACGATCCAGCAACAGGCACATTTACCGCAACAGGATCACTCACCCACGCCCGCGCCGAACACACGGCTGCGCTGCTGGCCGATGGCAGAGTGCTCGTCGCCGGGGGGAGCGACGGTGCGCCACTGACCAGCGCCGAAGTCTGTGACCCATTCACCGGCCAGTGGACGCCCGCTGGCAATCTGGCTACGGCGCGCTTAAAGCATGCGGCCGCGCTGCTGACAAGTGGTCAGGTATTGGTTGTGGGCGGCCAAGGCGCTGGCTTTCTCTTCAGCGCCGAGGTGTTTGACCCGGCCAGCGGCCAATGGACGCCGACGGGCAATATGAGCATCGCGCGGTCGCAACACACTGCCACGCGATTGCTAAACGGCCAAGTGCTGGTGGCCGGTGGCGCGGGCAGTCCCAATCAGCCGGCCACAGCCGAGCTTTACAACCCAGCCACGGGCACATGGTCACCAAGCGGCAGCCTTAACACAACCCGTGCCAGGCACACAGCCACATTGCTGCGCAGCGGCAAGGTCTTGATAGCAGGCGGAGTTAACGGCGTCGCTCACGCCAGCGCTGAATTGTTTGACCCGGCCACGAACGCGTGGTCGGTCACCGGCAACCTCAGTGCGGCCCGGTCGCAACACAGCGCCACGTTGCTGCCCAGCGGCATGGTCATGGCGGCTGGCGGCAATGGCAGCAGCCCAATCATCAGCGTTGAGACCTATAACCCGGCCACAGGGACGTGGACAGGCGCTGCGTCACTACAAATGGCGCGAGCCCGGCACAGCAGCACGCTTTTGCCGAACGGTAGCCTGCTCGTCGTGGGTGGTCTCAGGCTTGAGCCGCTTGAGAGCACCGAGCTGTTTGATCCATCGGACGGCTACTGGGTGAGCGCCGCCAACCCAGGCACCGCGCGCACCAGCCACACCAGCACCCTGCTGCCAGATGGGACGGTGCTGATCGCGGGTGGCATCGGTGCCAATGGGTATCTCACCAGCGCCGAGCGCTTCAATCCTGCCACAGGCGTGTGGATGCCAGCGGGTGCACTCAACACGGCCCGGGCCAAACACACCGCCACCCTGCTCACCAATGGCACAGTGCTGGTGGCGGGCGGTTACACGAGTGCTGGCTATACAGCTACAGTCGAGGTGTTCGATCCGGGGACAAACACGTGGACGCCGACGGGACGTATGAACGCGGCCCGCGATAGCCACACCGCCACGATGTTCAAGAGCGGACACGTCCTGGTCGTAGGCGGCTATGGCAACACCGGCATTCTGGCCAGCGCAGAGGAGTTCGATCCCACGCGCGGTATCTGGACGAACGCAAAGTCACTGAATGACGGACACGCCGAGCACACGGCCACGCGCCTGGCAAACAATGCGATCTTGATCGTGGGCGGCAAGCGCGGCAGCGGCGCGCCATCTGCCATCGCCGAGATGTTCGATCCCATTACGAATTCAAATTGGCAACCTATGGGCGCGTTGGGTGAGGCCCGATTCGCGCACTCGGCCACGTTGCTGCCCAGCGGCAAGGTATTGGTTGCCGGCGGCAGCGATGGGGCTGAGTTAGGCGGCTCTGAATTGTTCGATCCCACAACCAGGGCCTGGAGCAAGGCTGGCAGCCTGAATGCGGCGCGCTTTGGGCATACAGCCACATTGCTGCGAAACGGCAAGGTACTGGTCGTGGCCGGCTCCGGCGCGAGCAAGCAACTCGCCAGCGCCGAGGTGTTCGAGCCTGCCAACGGCCAATGGGCTGCCACGAGCGACCTCAACATCGCTCGCGCCAGCCACTCTGGCACGTTGCTGCCCAATGGCCGCGTGCTCGTGGCCTCGGGCAACAGCGCGGAACTGTTCGACGCCGGCCTGGGCAACGACCCGGCCTGGCAACCCATCTTAAATTCGGTCTCAGACGTCCTACCAGCAACGCCGGTGACGTTGAGTGGCAGCGCTTTCCGGTCGGGCATGAATGGCGAAGGGCCGCTGGTTGAACTTCGCGCCATCGAGGGCGGGTTCTCGATGTGGGCGCCATATAACCCTGCGGCCAGCCCATCCGATACAGACTTTGTGTCGCTGCCGCTGGCGGGCTTCCCACCGGGTTACGTTCTGGCGACCGTGTTCGTGGGCGGCATCCCCAGCGCGTCACGCATCACATCGGCCATCTCGTTCCACACATTGACGACCGAGATTATGGGCGGCGGAAGCATCGCGAGATGGCCCGAACCAGTGAACGGCACGTATCCCCTCAACACCAAGGTCGTGCTGAGCGCCATGCCGAACGACCAGTGGTATTTCGCGGGCTGGAGCAATGGCATTTCTGGCAACACGAATCCATACACCATCACCATCGGCAGCGATACAAATGTCACAGCGATTTTTGAACGCGTGTGCACCGGGATTACAGGTGTGATCATCGAGCGATCGGACACATCGTTGGTGAATAGCGTTTCGGTTGTCCTCTCGACAACCATCGTCGGCGGCACAGCGCCGTTTACATACACCTGGGACTTTGGCAGTGGCGGTGTCGAGACGACGCATGAGCCGGAGGTAAAGCGGATATTCCCCAGGCAGGCGACGCGCCAAATCTATCCGGTGTCGTTGGTCGCGGCCAACGTATGCAGTATCTTTCCCGTCAGCGCGAGCACTGTGACCGTTGACACGCCCATGGTAGTCGTGCCGCTACTTTTGCGGTAACTCTATCGACCGCAGCGGACGTCCGTCCCACAAGGCAGGCGGTTGGAAACCGCGTCTTTGGAGCCTACGGCTGATTGCCCGCCTACGCGGGCAACTCTGGCGTCGGCGTGGGCCTACGCTCGGCTAAAAGCCCTAAAGCTGCGATTTCAATCGCTTTGGCTTTGGCTCACAACCATTACAATCACAATGAAACAAGATGCGTTCGAGCCTGCTGATCAACATACTCCGCACCATCGCAGCAATCATGGCGCTTGCCGCCGTGGCGCTTTCGCCACCATCCATTGCACTCGTTCACGCCCAAGCGGCCGACCCGCGCGCGCAGATCACATTGCCCGCGAGCGACCAGACCGTGCGCGGCACGGTCACGGTACAAGGCACGGCCACGTCGCCTTTCTTTTCGCGCTATGAGTTAGCCTACGCCGCCGAGCCAGACGCAACCAACTGGATTTCGCTCGGCGGCAACGTGCAACTTGTGGACAATGGCACGCTGGGAGTGTGGAACACGCGCCCTCTGGCAGACGGCCAATATGCCCTACGGCTGCAAGTGTTTAACAGCGATGGCAGCGTGACCGAGGCCATCGCCCGCAACATCACCCTGGCCAACACAGCCGCCGTCGCGCCAGGGCCCGCAACCATCTTTACCAACACCGTGCAAGGCCCAGCCGTGGTCGAGGAAGTGGAAGCTGCGCGCAACACGCTTCAGGTAGTAGCAGCGACGCTGTCCGAATTGCCGGATGCATTTGTGCGCGGTGCACGTCTGGCACTGCTGGCCTTCGTCGCACTGGGTGCATATGTCGTCGTCAAGAAGCTGGTGCTGTTTGGGTTGCGGCGCGCAGCCAGGCGGCCGGTGGACTACGGCAAGTAGTCGCAAATCACGATGGAAGATCGTCGCCGCATCATCGCCGGGTTGGGCAATCCGGGGCGCGAATATGCTCGTAACCGCCACAACGTCGGCTTCATGTTCCTGGATGCCCTGGCCGCAAAGCACGGCCTCAAGTTCAGCAAGATGATGAGCAAGGGCATCGTCGCGCTGGGTGAGATTGACGGTCACAAAGTCGCGCTGGTCAAGCCGCAGACCTTCATGAACGTGAGCGGCGAGTGCGTCGGGCCGATTGCCAAGTTCTTCAAGACGCCGCCGCACGATGTGCTGGCGGTGTATGACGAACTCGATTTGCCGGAGGGCCAGTTGCGATTGCGCAGCAAGGGTGGCGCGGGCGGGCACAACGGCATGCGCTCGCTCATCACACGGTTGGGCACCGATGAATTTCCCCGGCTGCGCATCGGCATCGGCCGGCCGCCTGGCCGCATGATGCCCAGAGACTATGTGCTGCAAGACTTCGGCCCAAGCGAGTTGGCCGCGCTCGACGAGGCCTTTGATAAGGCGAACGAAGGCATCCGGCGTTGGTTGAAGGACGGCATTGACAATGCCATGAACTACGTCAATGCGCCGCCTCCGCTATAATCTCGTTCGCTAAATAGGCAATCCGCCAAGATACGGATTTCGATCATCGTTTATTTACTGCGATGCCTTCGGAATCCGTTTTTGTTTGGCGGCACAAACATCACAACCCCATTTCAATCATCAGTCATCAGGAGGAAGCGTATGAAACCCAGTTTTGTCAGGAGTGCTGCTGCATTGGCAGCGCTTGCCGTGTTGGTCAGCGCGTGCGCCGCGCCGGCAGCACCTGCCCCAGCAGCACCCGCTGCGCCCGCTGCGACCGAAGCCCCCGCTGCCACAGAAGTGCCGGCTGCCACAGAAGTGCCGGCAGCCACTGAGGCACCAGCAGCCACTGAGGCGCCAGCAGCCACTGAGGCGCCAGCAGCCACCGAAGCCCCCGCCGCTGCGGGTGAACCCTTCATCGTTGGCATGGTTCTGGTCGGCCCAATGAACGACAAAGGCTGGAACGAAGCCCACGTCGACGGCAGCAAGTGGGTGATGAAAAACAACCCCAACGTCAAGTTCGAATATATAGACAAGGTCAACCCCGGCGACCGGCCCAACGTCAAAGGCTCACAGGTGGCTGATGAACTAATCGCTAAGGGCGCCAAGTTCATCATCTTCAACTCAGACGACTTCAAGGACGACGCGCTGGAGACCGCTAAGAAGCACCCCGATGTCGCCGTGATCCACGCCTCGGGCGACTATGCCTGGAAAGAGGGCAAGAACTTCAAGGATCAGCCCAACCTCGGCAACATCATGATGCAGATGGAATGGGGTCAGCACATCTCCGGCTGCGCGGCTGCATTGAGCGCGCCCAACGGCAAGATCGGCGTGCTCGGCCCACTGATCAATGAGGAGACGCGCCGCTATGCTTCGTCGGCCTACCTGGGCGCGAAGTATTGCTGGGAGAACGTGCTGCAGAAAGATCCGAAAGACCTTCAGTTCAAGGTGACGTGGATCGGCTTCTGGTTCAACATCCCCGGCGTGACGCTCGACCCGACCAAGGTCGCCGACGACTTCTACAACGGCGGCTTCGACGTGGTCATGTCGCAGATTGACACGCAGGAGGCTGCGGTGCAGGGCAAGAAGGCGGCCGAAGCGGGCAAGCCGGTCAAGTACGTGCACTACGACTATCGTCAGGGTTGCGATATGGCACCCGACATCTGCATCGGCGTGGCGTATTACAACTGGGGCCCCAGCTACGCCAAGCAAATTCAGAACGCCATTGATGGCAAGTTCACCAGCGAGTGGGAGTGGGTTGCACCGGACTGGGCGCGGTTCAACGATCCGGATGCGCCCGGCATCGGCTTCCTGAACGGCCCGGCTCTGGGCGACAACGCCGCTGCGATTGACGCGTTCATCAAGGGTTTGAGCGACGGCAGCATCCTGCTGTGGCAGGGTCCGCTCAATCTGCAGGACGGCACCGAGTATCTCAAGGACGGCCAGAAAGCGACCGACCAGGAAATTTGGTATCTGCCGCAGTTGGTCGAGGGCATGGAAGGCGCCAGCCAATAAACCATCGTTCGATCAACAAGGGCGGGCTACACAGAAAGCCCGCCCTTGTGCATTCAACTCATCCAAATTTGCCATTCGCATGTCGTAGCGGCGAAGCATTCGCCGCCACGGTCTGTATTTGCCATGGTTTTGGGCGAATGCTTCGCCCCTACTGTTCAACCCAGCCATGAAGAAGTGGGCCCCAGTCCGTAAGCCACTGTCCGAAGTCACCAAGAAGATGGCCTTCGTCGCGCGCGGCGTCGAGAAGGCCGACACCGTGATTCAAAACGGCAGACTGATCAACGTCAACACAGCCGAGATTCTCGATGGCGTTGACATCGCCATCGCCGAAGGCTGCATCGCGCTCGTCGGCAAGGCTGATCATTGCATCGGCCCCGATACACAAGTGATTGATGCGGCTGGCATGTTCCTCGCGCCGGGCTTTCTGGATGGGCACATTCACGTCGAGAGCAGCATGATCACGGTGACGGAATACGCCAAGGCAGTCATCCCGCACGGCACCACCGGCATCTTCTGCGACTGCCACGAGATCGTGAACGTGCTGGGCATGCCCGGCGTGAAGTCCTTCGTCGAAGAGGGCGAGAACCTGCCGCTCAAGGTGATGACGGTCATGCCGTCGTGCGTGCCATCGCTGCCCGGCTTCGAGGATGCGGGCGGATTCGTCGGGCCGGACGAGGTCAAGGAGGCGATGACGTGGCCGGGCATCGCCGGGCTGGGCGAGATGATGAATTACCCCGGCGTGTTGTTTGGCAGCGAGAGTGTGCATGGCATCCTGCGCGAGACGCTGCGCAGCGGCAAAGTCGCCACCGGGCACTACGGCGACCCAGACATCGCCGTCGGTCTGCAAGCTTTTGTCGCCGCAGGCATCACGGCCTGCCACGAATCGGTCAGTAAGGAGCAGGCGCTGGCGCGCATGCGGCTGGGCTGCTATGCCCAACTGCGCGAAGGCTCGGCCTGGCACGACCTTAAAGAGACTGTGCGCGCCGTGACCGAGAACAACATTGACTCGCGCTTCGTCAACCTGATCTCGGACGACGTGACGCCTGCGACGCTGGTGTATGAGGGCCATCTCGATCTGATCGTCAAGCGCGCCATCGGCTTTGGCATGCGACCCATCGAAGCGATTCAGGCCGTGACGCTCAACGTGGCGCAGAACTTTGAGAAGGCGCGCGAGATCGGCACGCTCTCGCCGGGCCGCTGCGCCGACATCGTGTTCATCAGCGACCTGGCCGAGTGCAAAGTCGAGCGTGTGATGTGCGACGGCGTGGTCGTGGCCGAGGGCGGCCAGATGGTGGTCGAGTTGCCGCACTTCGACTACCCGGAGTTCATGACCCGTTCGATCAACATTGAGAAGCCGCTCATGGCCGATGACTTCAAGATTCACGTCGCTAGATCAGACAAGGGCACCGCATCCGTGCGCGTGATCGAGTCGGTCGAGCTGAAGGTGTGGACGCTATCCAAGACCGCCGAGTTGCCCATCGAGGGCGGCGAGTTAAAGGCATCGGTCGAACAGAAGATCGCCAAGTGCGCCGTGATCGAGCGTTATCAGGGCGGCAAGACCAAAGGGTTGGGCTTCGTCGGTGGCTATGGCCTCACCGGCGGTGCCGTCGCCTCGACCGTCGCCCACGACTCACACAACCTGATGATCATGGGCATGAACGACGAGGACATGGCGTTCGCGGGCAACGAGCTGATCAAGATGGGCGGCGGCATGATCGCCGTGCGCGAAGGCAAAGTGCTGGCCGTCGTGCCGATGCCCATCGCTGGCCTGCTCTCCACCAAACCTGTCACAGAAGTCGCAGCAGAAGTGGACAAGCTCGAACAGGCCTGGCGCGATTTGGGCTGCGCCTGGGAATCGCCGTTCATGACGTTCGCGCTGGTGCCGCTGATCGTGCTGCCGGAGTTGCGGCTGAGCAACCGCGGTTTGGTGGATACCGTGAACTGGGGCTACACTGACCTCGTTGTTGGATAACCGTTCACCACAGAGAACACAGAGGGCACAGAGACAGTGTTGTTGATCTCTGTGTTCTCCGTGACCTCTGTGGTGGAATCTGTTTCATGAACGTCGAACTCCGCCACATCAACAAGCACTTCGGCCCGGTTCACGCCAACAACGACGTCTCGCTCACCGTCGAGGCCGGCACCATTCACGGCCTGCTGGGTGAGAACGGCGCGGGCAAGAGCACGCTGGTCAAGATTCTGAGCGGGTTCATCACCCGCGATTCGGGCGCTATTGTTCTGGATGGACAGCCCGCCGACATCCGCACGCCCGCCGATGCGATGCGCTACCGCATCGGCATGTTGCACCAAGACCCGCTCGACTTCCCGCCCTTGCCGGTCATCGAGAACTTCATGGCCGGCTCACTCCCCTCCCTGCAGGGAGAGGATGGGGGTGGGTTCTTCTTAAACACCCGCGCAGCCGAGCGCGAGTTCAAGTCCCTGAGTGCGCAGTTCAAATTCGACATTGACCCGCGCGCCGACGTCAGTGATTTGACGGTGGGCGAGCGGCAGCAGCTTGAGATCGTGCGTTTGCTGGCATGCGGCGTCGGCACACTGATCCTGGACGAGCCGACCACCGGCATCTCCGCATCGCAGAAGGCGTTGTTGTTCGAGGCGTTGCGCACGCTGTCCAAACAGGGCCGTTCGATCATTTTCGTCTCGCACAAGCTCGAAGATGTCGAAGCGTTGTGCGACGAAGTCACCGTCATGCGGCGCGGCCAAGTTGTCGGCGAGTTAAATCTGCACGACACCCGCCGCGACAGCAGCGGCCACTTGAGCATTGCCTCACGCATCGTCGCCATGATGTTCGGCAAGGAGCTGGCCCCACCCGTCAAGCCGGCCACGCGCACCGATGACATCGCGCTCCATCTCGACGGCCTCATCCTGCAGGATGACCGGCTCACGATTGACGTCGGCAGCCTGGCCGTGAAGCGCGGCGAGGTGCTGGGCATCGCCGGGCTGGAGGGCAGCGGGCAGCAGGATTTCTTACTTGCCTGCGCGGGCTTGCAATCGCCCGCTGCCGGCAGCGTGCGGTTAGGCGATCTCGACCTGACCCACAAGCCCTACCCCGCCTGGCTGAACGCGGGCGTGTCCTACGTGCCAGCCGACCGGCTGCGCGACGGCCTCATCGCCGGGCTAACGATTCAGGATCACTTCGCGCTACGGCTGAGCAACAAGGGCGGCTTCGTCAACCGCGCCGAGACGCTGGCCGCGGCCGAGCAGGCCATAGCCACGTTCAACATTCGCGGCAAGCCCGACACGTTTGTCGAGCGCCTCTCGGGCGGCAACCAGCAGCGGGCTGAGTTGGCACTCATGCCCACGCCGTTGAATCTGATCCTGATGGAACACCCTACGCGCGGCCTCGACATCGAATCCACGGTTTACATCTGGCAGCAGTTGATCGCCCGCTGCCAGGGTGGCACCGCCATCATCTTCGCCTCGTCTGACCTGGACGAGATCATGCAATACAGCGACCGCGTGATCGTGTTTAGCGGCGGGCGCGTCTCCGCGCCGTTCGACGCAGCGTCGCTGACCGTAGACCAGCTCGGACAGATGATCGGAGGCAAGTTCTGATTTCTCCCTCTCCCCTCGGGGGAGAGGGTCGGGGTGAGGGGGAAATCCTCACCATCCTATGCGCACAACATCACCGCCCCAAACCCCCAATTTCTATCGCGTCGGTGCGTTCGTCATCTCGCTTGGGCTGATCGTGCTGGTGATCGTGTTGGCCGGCGCGTCGCCCGTCACGGTCATCGGCAGCATGATCGGCGGCGCGTTCGGCAACCCCGATCAAATCGGACGTGTCTTTGCCACCCTGTCACCCTTGCTGTTGTGCGCGGCCGGGCTGGTGTTCACCTTCAACGCCGGGCTGTATAACCTCGGCGTCGAGGGCCAGATCACCATCGGGGCGATTGCCGCCACGTTTGTGTTGCGCCTCGCTTTCCCCGAGGGCGCGACCGCGAGCATAGTCCCGCCGCCCATCGCCATCGGCTTGGCCATACTCGCCGGCGGCATCGGCGGCGTGCTGTGGGGACTACTGGCGGGCGTGCTGCATGTCTACGGCCGCATCAGCGAAATTTTTGCCGGGCTGGGCTTGAACTTTGCCGCAACAGGTTTGGCTATTTATTTGATCTTCGGCCCGTGGAAGCGGCCCGGCGTCGCGTCACTCAGCGGCACCCAGCCGTTTGACGAATCGCTGTGGCTCGGCACCTTTGGCAACACCGAAGCCACGCCGGTCGCGCTGATCCTGGCGCTGGTCGCATTGGCCCTGACCATCATCGTCATGCGGCGCACTTACTTCGGCCTGCGGCTGCGCGCCGTCGGCAAGAACCTGCGCGCGTCGTATGTGCTCGGCATCCCGGCGCGCCGGCAACTGATGAGCGCCTTCGCCATCTGCGGCTTGCTGGCCGGCGTCGCAGGCGCGCTGCAAGTGGCCGGCCTGTTTCACCGCCTCATCCCCAACATCTCCAGCAACCTCGGCTTTCTGGCCTTGCTGGTCGTGATGCTGGTGAACTTCGACCCGGTGTGGATTCTGCCGGTCGCATTCTTCTTCAGCGCGCTCAACGTCGGCAGCCTGCAATTGCCGTTGTCGCTCAATCTGGAGTCGTCGCTGGCCGGCGTGATCCAGGGCGTGTTGGTGCTGTTCGCGCTGCTGGGCCGCGGACTGGCACAAAAATACGGGAAGCGAGCCTGATACACGATGGACCTCAATCAACTCCTCATCATCCTCGCCACGGCCATCGCCACCGCCACGCCGCTGGTGTTCGCCGCCGTCGGCGAGACCATCAACGAGCGCGCCGGCGTGATCAACCTCTCGGCCGAGGGCACGGTCATGCTGTGCGCCATGGTGGGCATGGCCGCCGCGCTGGCCACCGGCAGTGTGATTCCCGGCTTCATCGCCGCGGCGGTCGTCGGCGCGCTGGTTGCGTCCGTGGTGGCCTACGGCACCATCACACTCAAGCAGTCGCAGATCGCCATCGGCTTCGTGCTGGCGCTGCTGTGCAGCGACCTATCAGCTTTCCTGGGCAACCCAATCGTGCGCGTGCCCGGCCCAACCGTGCCGAGCTTTCAGGTGCCGATTCTCAAGGACATCCCCGTGATCGGCCCGCTGTTCTTTCAGAGCGACCTGCTGGTGTATTGCAGCTACGCGCTCATCCTCGTCACGTGGGTGGTGTTCTATCGCACCCGTTGGGGTCTGACGTTGCGCTCGGTCGGCGAGCAGCCGGCGGCGGCGTTTGCGCGCGGCACGAATGTCGTTCGCAACCGCTACCTCTACACGCTCATCGGCGGGGCGCTGATGGGCATCGCCGGCGCGGCCTTCTCGCTCGACTTCAAGGCCGGGTGGAGCTATCGCCACACCGCCGGTTACGGCTGGATCGCGCTGGCTATCGTCATCTTCGGCGGGTGGAACCCGCTGCGGGTGGCGCTGGGGGCGTATTTGTTTGGCGTGCTGCAATCATTGGCCAGCTTCGCCCAGGACAAGGTAGCCGTGCCGACGCAGGTGCTGACCGTCGCGCCATTCGTGTTGATGATCCTGGTGCTGGTGCTGACCTCGGCCAGTTGGCTGGATCGGCTGCTGGCGTTCCTGCCCGCCGAGACGCGGCGTACCGTATTGCGCGGCATTCGCGCCCGGCCGCCCGCCGCGCTGGGCAAGGCGTTCGAGCAGGATTAGAGAGTGGCGTTGGCTCGCATGCTGCCACGTTCAACCATTAAACTGTTCTCCGTCTTTTCGCCGATGGATTTGTCGCGCTTCGTCGTTATTCTTGCTTCATGCCATCTTCTGAAGACCAGGCGAATCACGAAAGCACCAGCGCAGGACAGACATCGCGTCGTTCGTTTCTAAAGACGGTAGGTGTAATCGCGGGGGCGTTTGCGCTTCATCCCCTCCATTCAAGTGGGGCGGTCCACGCCGCAGCCGTCCCGCTTGAATTGCCAGAAGCGACGATTGCCGAGGCGCTCACCATCACACGGGCATCACCGATGTACGCGGAGATGCTCGATTTCCTCAAAACCTTCAAGTTTGAAACCACTTCTGACGTGCCGGCGGTGAAGCTCTCCACCCAGCAAGATGCGCACACTGGCTTATTGCTGGCCGCCACCACAGTCGGTGAACCGCGTTACGGTGCCGACGTGGCACTGACAGTTGACTTGGCCAAACAGGAATTGGTGGCCGTCCAATCCGTGATTGGCTGGAGCTTGGACGGGCTGACTTATCTATCAAGTCTGACGTTCGATGTCCGTGACGGCCTCGTGCCGGTTCGCCCTGCCGGCAGGCCATCCGACCCACCTGCGCCTGAACCACCACCCGTGCGCCCCAGAAAGGGCCAAAGCTGGTCATTTGGCCGCGAAGCGCAGGTTGCTGCCGAGCCAACGCCAACAGTTGAAGCCAGCCAGACCGAAACCAAGTTTGATGCCGGCTGCGTCTGGCACTACGCGAGCTGCAATGCCCTCGGTTGGGTGATGAATCGCGGATTGCCAATTTGCTTGTGCGCGCAGGTGAGTGAGATCAACACCTGCCAGCCAGATGCAGCGCGCATATTGAATTTGGACTACAAGGAAACGGAGTAACCAGCATCATGCCATTCGGAACACTAACCCTCGACAACCGCCTTGGCGTCGCGAATCTATCAGTCAAGAATGGTTCTGGCTTTGTGACTGCGGTGCTTAAGATGCCATCTAGCACGGCGATCTATCAGCAGCAACTGGTGCACGGCTCTATTGACACACAAGGCCCACATGCTGCTGCCGATTGGAACTGCCATTCAGCTGACGGAGACGTTTATCACAACGTGACTCTTCGCGAGGTGTCTGCACACGACTTCGCACATGGTCAGCGTAATATTTCGTATCAAGCGATAAATCCGTACTATCCTGCATATCCTGCTTATTGGCAGGTGGGTCACCGTCAGACCTCGACTAATCAGCTGTATTACCTGGGTAATGAACCCGAAGCCTATGAACGCCTGACAGATCAAGACTGGTGTGCGGCCACTTATCGGCCAAGAGACCGCCGCCTTGATCTCACGATACAAGCCTGTTTCCCCCAAGCCAATTACGATGGTGTCGAAGGGAATGTCAACAATAGCCTCTGGGAAACGGAGAATCCTGTCGCTCAACCTCTCAAACGCAGGATAAAAGCCGATGCGCTTGCATATGTGTACTTGAAAACCAAGTCTGAAACAGAGGGAGAGGCGTGGCGAAATCATTTTCTACTGCCGCCTGCACTTATAAATATCGGCGGGCTTCTGATGTCAGGACACATTTGCAGCCGGGAGTGCGAAATCGAGTTTGATGCGGGGATCGAGGAAGGCCAATAACGAAGCATCTTGCTCAAGGAGCTTGACCACAGCGTTGACCAGACTCAACTCGCA
>Ga0224722_1001338_pt1 | contig 13681 bp, 15 predicted proteins | sample Balambano_FR1_Me_FD_161646 | JGI IMG/M metagenome (GOLD analysis project Ga0224722, IMG submission 161646) | Freshwater sediment microbial communities from Lake Towuti, South Sulawesi, Indonesia - Balambano_FR1_MetaG | ecosystem: Environmental > Aquatic > Freshwater > Lake > Sediment | place... | reverse complement strand
CCCTTGCCCCCGCCCGACCCATCGGCACCGCAGCGGCTGCTGCTGGTCACCGGGCTTTCGGGCGCCGGCAAATCGACCGCGCTGGCGGTGCTCGAGGATTGCGGCTGGGAGACGATCGACAACTTCCCGGTGCGGCTGCTCAAGCGGCTGGTCGCCATGCCCGACGAGCCGCGCGGGCCGCTGGCCATCGGGTTCGATTCGCGCACCCGCGGCTTCGTGCCGACCGACATCATTGCGCTGGTCAAGGATCTCGCCGCGCGACCTGACATTGCGCTTGCCTTCATGTTTCTCGATTGCGCCGGTGCCGAACTCGAACGCCGCTTCAACGAAACCCGCCGCCGCCATCCGATGGCCGCGGGCCGCCCGGTGATGGAGGGCATCGCCGCCGAGCGCGAGCTGCTCGAACCGCTGCGGCGCTGGGCTGAAATCGTGATCGACACCTCGGCGATGACCAGCAACGATCTGGCTGGACAGATCCGCACCCTGTTCGCGCCCGACAGCGATGCGGCAGCGATGACGCTGACCTTGTCGAGCTTCGGCTTTGCCCGGGGGATGCCGCCGCTTGCCGACCTGGTGTTCGACATGCGGTTCCTCGACAATCCCCACTGGGTGCCAGAATTGCGCCCCCTGACCGGGCAGGACGCCGAAGTGGGCGCACATATCGCTGCCGACGCGGCGTTCAGCGACGCGTTCGCGCGGATTCGCGATCTGCTGCTGGTGCTGCTGCCGCGTTACCGGGCGCAGGGCAAACCCTATGTCCACGTCGCCTTCGGGTGCACCGGGGGTCGGCACCGTTCGGTCTACACTGCTGAACGCATGGCGCAGGACTTGCGCGCTGCGGGATTTTCCCCCACTGTCCGGCACCGCAATCTGGGATCGCGCGCTGCGGACGCGGTCGAAGGCGATCGCCGCTGATCTACGGATTGTCCATATCGGTTGAAACGCGTAAGGCTTGGCCCCTTGGCGGGCAGTGAACGGACCCTTTTCCCACATGATCGGTTTGATCCTGGTTACACACGGTCGGCTTGCGGACCAGTTCGTCGAGGCAATGGAGCATGTGGTCGGCCCGCAGGATGGGATCGTCACGGTCTGCATCGGCCCGCATGACGACATGGAGCAGCGCCGCGCCGACATCGCGGGAGCGATCGACGCGGTTGACAGCGGCGGCGGCGTGATCATCCTCACAGACCTTTTCGGCGGCACCCCGTCGAACCTTGCGATCTCGCTGCTCGATGGCGGCCGGGTCGAGGTGATCGCCGGGATCAACCTGCCGATGCTGATCCGGCTGGCGGGCGCGCGCAAGTCGATGGGCGTGACCGCCGCGGTCCACGCCGCGCAGACCGCCGGGCGCAATTACATCACGATCGCCAGCGAACTGCTTGGGCAGGACGCAGCGCTTACGCGGGCCAAGGCCTGAACCCCTTGTCGGGGGATCGCCGCGCGCACCATGGCATCAGCCCGCCAATCGGTCACGATCGTCAACCGCCGCGGGCTCCATGCCCGCGCGAGCGCGAAGTTCGTGGGCGCGGTCGCCGAGCTGGGCGATCCGGTGAGGGTGACCGTCTCCAAGCCGCCCAACAGCGCCGCGGGCGGATCGATCCTCGGGCTGATGATGCTGGGGGCGGCCAAGGGCGACACGGTCGAACTCGCGGTTGAAGGCGAGAATGCCGATGCGGTGCTGGCCGGGCTGGTGGCGCTGGTCGAATCCGGGTTCGGCGAGGATTGAGCCTGCCCCCGCACGAGCGGGCAGCACTTGCCGCCATGCAGCGCAGCATCACCGGCTATTCCAACCCCGCGGTCAAGTATCTGCGGAGCCTGCGCGACAAGAAGCAGCGGCGGCGCGCAGGCCAGTTTCTGGTCGAGGGGCTGCGGCTGCTAGAAGATGCGCGCAGCACCGGGCGGGTGCCGCAAATGCTGGTGATGGCCGAGGCAGCCGCGCGCACCGCAGCGTCCGACGCGTTGCTGGCGCGGCTTCAATCGGCGGTGGTGGCGGCGGGCGGGGAGGTGATCATCACCACGCCCGATATTCTGGCGAAGATCACCGGCAAGGACAATCCGCAGACCGTCGCCGGGGTGTTCGACGTGTGGGACACCGGGCTCGGGCAGCTCGATCGCAGCCGTGCGCCGATCTGGCTGGTGGCGCAGGCGCTGCGCGATCCGGGCAATCTGGGTACGATGCTGCGGACCTGCGACGCGGTCGGCGCGGGCGGGCTGATCCTGATCGACGACTGCGCCGATCCCTTCAGCGCCGAAGCCGTGCGCGCCAGCATGGGCGCGGTGTTTACCGTGGGGCTGGCGCAGGCACGCTGGGAGGAGTTTCTGCCGTGGCTGCGCGGCCCTGACGGCAGCGCACCGGGACAGCTGGTGGCAGCGAGCCTGCGCGATGCGGTGCCCTATCGCGCGGCGGATTACCGCGCGCCGTGCTTCATCCTTGTCGGCAACGAATCGCGAGGCCTGCCCGACGAATACGAGGTGGCCTGCGACCTGCGCGTAACCATGCCGATGAAGGGCCGCGCCGATTCGCTCAACGCCGCGGTCGCCGGGGCGGTGCTGGCTTACGAGGTGCTGGCGGCGGTGGAAGGGTGAAGCCCTACTCGGCCGCGTCCTTGCGATCCTCGATCAGCGGGTATTCCGCGTCCACCGCATCGCCATCCTCGGCATTGTAGCGCGGGGAACTCGCGACCAACGGCACTTCGTCGATCTCGCGCTTGCCGATCTCGACGCCCTTCTCTGCGAGCCGCCGTCCGGAGGACAGCACGTTGCGTTCAAAGCTGCCGACGAATTTGTTGTAATTGTTCACCGCGCTTTCGAGCCCGCCGCCGACGCGCTTCAAATGCTCGGCGGCGGCGGCGAGCCGGTCGTAGAGCTCGGTTCCCATCCGCCCGATCTCCTGCGCTTCCCTCGCCAGACCATCTTGCCGCCAGACCTGCGCCACGGTGCGGGCGATTGCCACCAGATTGGTCGGGGTCGCCAGCAGCACGCGCTTGTCGAAAGCGAAGTTCCAGAGATCGGGATCGGCTTCGAGTGCGGCGGCGACAAAATGCTCGCCGGGGACGAACATCACGACATAATCGGGCGCGTCCTCGAATTGCGACTGGTAGCTCTTGGTGCCCAGCGTCTGCACATGAGCCCGCATCGAGCGCACGTGATCGGCCAGCGCCCGCGCGCGCGCGTCATCATCGGTGGCCTCGAAGGCCTCCTGATAGGCATTCAATGACACCTTCGAATCGATCACCAGCACCTTGCCGCCCGGAATGCGCACGATCGCATCGGGGCGCAGGCGGCCATCCTCGGTAGCGACCGAGTGCTCCATCAGAAAATCGGTGTGCTGCGCGAGCCCGCATTGTTCGAGCAGGTTCTGCAAGGCCCGCTCGCCCCAGCGCCCGCGCGCCTTGGGGGCATTGGTCAGGGAATTGCCGAGCCGCTGCGCCTCGCGCCGGACCTGTTCCTGGCCTTCGCGCATCGACTGAATCAGCCCCGCGAGCTGGCCGAAGGCATCGGTGCGTTTGGCTTCGAGTTCGGCGACCTGCCGCTCGTAACTCGCCAGCTTCTCGCCTACGGGGGATAGCAGCGCGGTGATCTTGGCCTCGCCTGCCTCCTCCGATTGGCGGAAGCGCGCCTCGGCCCGTTCGAGAAACGCCTTCTGCGCCTGCTCGAGCACCCGGCTGCCGGCGTTTTCAAACTCCTTGCGCAGGCTTTCCTGCGCTGCCAGCAGCGCCGCCTTCTGTTCGGCAAAGGCCTTTTCGCGCTCGGCCGCAGCGCTTTCGAGCGCGGCCAGCCGCTCAGCGAGGGCCGCGCGGTCGGCCTGAGCGCCGTCGAGCCGGGTCAGCAACCCGTCAGCCTGTCCGGCGCGCTCTTTCAGGCCGGCGACCTCGATCCGGGCCTCGCCCAGTTCGGCAATGGCGCGGGCGAACCGCGCCTCTCCCTCAGCCGCCCCAGCCTCCGCCCCCGCCAGCCGCGCGCGCAGATCGGCGAGCGGGCGCGAGGCGAGAAACCACGCAGCAGCGCCGCCGACAACGGCGCCGAGGATGAGAGCGAGAAGCGGGAGAATCGCAGGGTCCATGACGCGGTCCTACACGGAACGTATGGAGAACACCAGAGGCCGCCACGCGATTTCCAACAGAAAGCTGGACCCCGGATCAAGTCCGGGGTGACGGGGATGAGGGATCAGCCTCGAGGACGCTCGCCCTGCGGAGCAAGCGAAAAGCAAACTAAGCCGCCTGCCTGATCTTCTTCAGCTTCTTCAGCACCATCGCGCGCTTGAGGCGGCTGAGGTGGTCGATGAACAAAATGCCTTCGAGGTGGTCCATCTCGTGCTGCAAACAGGTCGCCAGCAGGCCATCGAGCGCCTCTTCGTGCACCGCGCCGTCCAGATCCTGATAGCGCACCGTGCAGGTCGCCGGGCGATCGACATCGGCATAGATCTCGGGGACCGAAAGGCAGCCTTCCTGATAGGTCGAAAGCTCGTCCGCCGGATCGAGAATCACCGGGTTGATGAACACCCGCGGTTCGCGCTTGGTGGCGGGGTGCGTGTGCTTGTGACCGCCATGGCCATGCCCGTGACCGCTGCATTCGACCGGTTCGCCATCGGGATCGTCGGGCTGCAGGTCGATCACCAGCACCCGCTTGGGCACGCCGACCTGGATCGCGGCAAGCCCGATGCCGGGGGCGTCATACATCGTCTCGAACATGTCTTCGACGAGGGTGCGCAAATCGGCGTTGAACTCGTGCGGTTCGACGGGCGCGGAGACAAGTTTGAGCCGGGGGTCCGGCACTTCGAGGATTTCGCGGATAGCCATGAGGGCTATCTAGGCGAGAGGCGCGCATTATTCAACGCGGCTCGCCCCTCCACCATCCTGCGGATGGTCCCCCTCCCCTGAAGGCGAACATCACCCGACCGGTCGCCTTGCCCTCAGCGCCTGCGCCAGCGTGCCTTCGTCGAGATAGTCGAGCTCGCCGCCGACCGGCAGACCGTGGGCGAGCTGGGTGACGCGCAGCGCGAAGGGATCGAGCCGTTCGGCAAGGTAATGCGCGGTGGTCTGGCCCTCGAGAGTCGCGTTCATGGCAAGCACCACCTCGTCGATCCCGCCCGCCTCGACCCGGGCGATGAGGGCGGCGATGTTGAGATCTTCGGGGCCGATGCCGTCGAGCGCCGACAGCCTGCCGCCGAGCACGTGATAGCGCCCGGGAAACAGCCGCGCACGGTCCAGCGCCCACACGTCCGACACCTCCTCCACCACGCACAGCGCACGTGCATCGCGGCGCGGATCGGCGCAGATGCCGCAAGGGTCGCTTGTGTCGACATTGCCGCAGGTCCGGCATTCGACCAGCGTTTCGGACACCGCATGCAGCGCCTCGAGCAGCGTCGGCAATGCGCTTTCGCGGTGCTTGACCAGCCACAGCACCGCCCGCCGCGCCGACCGCGGGCCGAGCCCCGGGAGGCGGGCGAGCGCAGAACTGAGGGCTTCGATTTCCTGTGAGGCCATGATTTTGCCTTATCCGTTCGCCCTGAGCTTGTCGAAGGGCCGTCCTGCTCTTTATGGGCCGGGCTAGAAGAAAGTGCGGGGCTTCGACAAGCTCAGGGCGAGCGGGGTGTGTTTCGTGCGTGTAGTTTTCATGGGGACGCCCGATTTCGCGGTTCCGGCGCTACGGGCCTTGCACACGGCGGGGCACGAGCTCGTCTGCGCATACGCCCAGCCGCCGCGCCCGGCGGGACGGGGCAAGAGGGTCATGCCATCCCCGGTGCAGGTCGAGGCCGAAAGGCTGGGGGTGCCGGTGCATGTCCCCGTTTCCTTGCGCAAGGCCGAGGCGCAGGCGCAGTTCGCCGCATTGCAGGCCGATGTCGCGGTGGTTGCCGCCTATGGCCTGATCCTGCCGCAGGCGGTGCTCGATGCGCCCGCGCATGGCTGCCTCAACATCCACGCCTCGCTGCTGCCGCGCTGGCGCGGGGCGGCGCCGATCCACCGCGCGGTGATGGCGGGCGATGCCGAAACCGGCGTCACCATCATGCAGATGGAGGCGGGACTCGATACCGGGCCAATGCTCCACAAGGTGAGCGTGCCTGTGGGGCATAAGACCACCGGCGATCTGTTTGCGGAACTGGGTCACTTGGGCGCGGCCGCGATGGTCGAGGTGCTGGGCGATCTTTCCGCCTTCCCGCCCGAGGCGCAGGACGATGGCGCGGCGATCTACGCCCCCAAGATCGACAAGGCGGAAAGCCGGATCGACTGGACGCAGGACGCCGACGTGATCGAACGGCTGGTGCGCGGCCTTGCCCCCTTCCCCGGCGCGTGGTTCGCGCTGGGCGAGGAACGGGTCAAGCTGCTGCTGGCAGAGGCGGTGGAAGGTGCGGGCGCGCCGGGCACGGTGCTTGATGCGGATTTCACCATCGCCTGCGCGGCGGGCGCGATCCGGCCCTTGCAGCTCCAGCGCGCGGGCAAGCCGGCGATGGCGCGCGGCGAGTTCCTGCGCGGGCGGCCGGTGGCGGCGGGAACCCACCTCGCTTGACCCGCTTCGCGCTCACCCTCGAATTCGACGGCACCCCGTTCTTCGGGCTGCAACGCCAGAGCCATGGGCCAAGCGTGCAGCAAGCAATCGAGGAGGCGATCGCGCGCATTACCGGCGAGACCGCGACGCTCCACAGCGCCGGGCGCACCGATGCCGGCGTGCATGCGCTGGCGATGCGCAGCCATGTCGATCTTGCCAAGGACATCGCGCCGTTCCGGCTGATGGCCGCGCTCAACGCGCAGCTGCGCCCCGATCCCATCGCCGTGACCCAATGCGAGGTGGTGCCGGATGATTGGCACGCGCGGTTTTCTTGCACCGGCAGGCGGTATCTCTACCGCATCGTCAGCCGCCGCGCGCCGCTGACGCTGATGCGCGGAAGCGTGTGGCACGTGGCGCGCCCGCTCGATCCGGCGGCGATGCACCGCGCCGCGCAGGCTCTCGTGGGGCGGCACGATTTCACCACCTTCCGTTCGGTCCATTGCCAGGCGGCCGATCCGGTGAAGTCGCTGGACGAGCTGCGCGTGGAGCGGGTCGGCGAGGAGATCCACATTCACGCCGCCGCGCGCAGCTTCTTGCATCATCAGGTGAGGAGCATGGTGGGCTGCCTCAAGCTGGTGGGCGCGGGGACCTGGCCGGAGGCGCGCGTCGCCAAGGCACTCGCCGCACGCGACCGGAGCGCATTGGGCTTGAACGCCCCCCCGCACGGGCTCTATTTCGTCGAAGCGACATATCCCGAAATCTGACGTCGAACCCCCACCCCCGACCTCTCCCCGCGGGTAGCGGAGTTAAAGTGCCGCACCTATTCTTCTCTCCCTTGAGCGAGGGGTTGGGGTGGGGGTTCGGCGCTTGTAACGGGCAAGCCGCCAGCCTAGGTCGCTCACAAGCGAAATGCCGATCGCAACGAAAGGGATGATAATGACAACCGGAAAGCAACTCTTCACCACCCTTGACCCCGACGGCACCCTTACGCTCGAGGTGGCGGAAAGCCAGTTCCCCGAGCCCAAGGGCAATCAGGTGCTGGTCAAGATCGAAGCAGCGCCGATCAACCCTTCCGACCTTGCGATCCTGACGAGCGCGGCCGATTTCGAGACGGCGGAATACACCCCCGGCAAAGTTGTCGCCGCCATGCCCGAGCCGTTCGTGTCGGGCCAGAAGGGCCGTCACGGGCTGCGGCTCCCGGCGGGCAACGAGGGCGCGGGCACGGTGATTGCGGCGGGCGAGAGCGACTATGCCAAGAGCCTTGTCGGTCAGCGCGTCGCCTGCGTGCCGGGCCATGCCTTCAGCCAATATGCCATCGCCGATGCGATGATGTGTCTGCCGCTAGGCGATCACTCCGCCGAAGTCGGTGCCTCGAGCTTCGTCAACCCGATGACCGCGCTGGGCTTTGTCGAGACCGCGCGGATGGAGGGCCATTCGGCCATCGTCCACCTGGCCGCCGCCTCGAACCTCGGCCAGATGCTCAATCGCATCTGCATCGAGGACGGGATGAAGCTCGTCAATATTGTGCGCAAGCCCGAACACGTGGCGCTGCTCAGGGAACAGGGCGCGCAATATGTGGTCGACAGCTCCGCCCCCACCTACATGGCCGACCTGCGTGCCGCGATCGCCGAGACCGGCGCGTTCCTCGGCTTCGATCCGATCGGCGGCGGGCAGGCCTTGGACGGGGTGCTGAAGGCGATGGAGCAGGTCGCGGTCAGCCAGATGAGCGAGTTCTCGCGCTACGGATCGAACCAGCACAAGAAGATCTATGTTTATGGCCGCCTCGACCTTGCGCCAACCATCCTGACGCCGTCCTACGGGCTCGACTGGAGCATCGCCGGATGGCTGCTGACCCCCTTCCTCCAGCGCGCCGGGATGGAGACCGTGGTGCGGATGCGCACGCGGGTGCAGGCGAACCTCACCACCACCTTCGCCAGCCACTACAAGGCCAAGGTGACGCTGGAGGGGATGCTGGAAAAGCCCGCGATCACCGACTACCGCCAGATGAAGACCGGGGAGAAGTATCTGGTGACGCCCTGGGGGTGAGGGATTCGCTTCGCCCCTCCATCGCCGCGAAAGCCGTGTATCAGCCAAGCAGCGACTTGATCTGCGAGTGGTGTGAAACCACTACCTCGGCACCATTTGCGAGGAGCCTTCCTTCAAGCTCGTGATCGCAGTGGCCACCGCCGACAAAACCGACGGGGATCATGCCTGCCGCCCTTGCCGCACGAACGCCGTTGACGCTGTCTTCAATCACGAGGCAGCGGCACGGCTCCACGCCGAGTTGCGTGGCGCAATGGAGAAACAGGTCGGGCGCAGGCTTTCCAGCCTTCACGTGGTCGGCGGAGTAGATGTGAGGTGCGAACAGAGATTGCAGCCCCGTCAACTCGAGCTTCGTCAGAAGCTTCTGATATGACGAGGATGAGCCTACCGCGACGGCACCTCCGAAGACGTGAACAAGGTCGGCAACGCCATCTATAGCCGTGAGCTCTGCTTCGATTCGGGGCCAGACTATATTGCCAAGCCGTGCCTCGAAGTCCGGCGGGAACTCCCCGCCGACCAGCCTCGCATAGTCCAACCGCAATTCCGCATGGAAATCAACGTTCGACAGGCCGACAAAGCGGGTGAGATAGGCTTCTTGCTCATAAGCCAAACCCAGCTCAGCCAACAGCTCGCGTTCGGCCGCGACATGAATGATCTCGGAATCGACGAGAACCCCGTCGCAATCAAAGATGATCGCTTCCAATCCTCTCAATTGTCCCCCTTCACCTCCCATCAAACGCCGCCTGCACGGCAGCCGCATCGGTGACCCCGTTCGCAATCAGCACCATCAGCAGCACCCGCGCCTTGGCCGGGCCGAGGGCGCGAGCCACCACCAGCCCCAAAGCATCGTCCTCGACCTCGACATTGCGGTCGACCAGCCCTTCGTCGACGCGGCTGGCGCGCACCACCGGCACGCCGCTCGCCGCAGCGCGGGCGAGGGCCTCCAGCACCACCTTGGGCGCATTGCCCTGCCCCATCCCGGCGAGCACGATTCCCTTCGCCCCGATGCCGAGCAGCGCCTCGACCGGCTTTGCGTCCATCCCCGCCCCGGCGGTGAGGATCGCGACGCGCGGCAGCTCTGCCGGGAATGGATAGCGCGCGGCCTCTCCCACCCGGTGCGCCGGGCCGAACCAGTCGAGACTTGAGGGCGTGACCCGCGCGAGCGGCCCCCTCGGGAAGGTGCGGAAGGCGTCGATGGCGCTGGTCGCGGCCTTCCGCGCATCGCGTGCGGCGAGCACCGCATCGCCCATCACCAGCATCACGCCCCGACCTGCCGCTTGGCTGTCGCCCGCCACCTTCACCGCATTGGCGAAGTTGCGCATCCCGTCTGCGCCCACCGCGTCCGCCGGGCGCATCGCGCCGACGAGGATCACGGGCTTGGTGGTGGGCAGCGTCAGGTCGAGCAGCAGCCCAGTCTCCTCCGCCGTGTCGGTGCCGTGGGTGATGATGACCCCGGTGGTGCCCGGATCGGCAAGCGCCGTCGCGCAGGCCGCATGGAGCGCCTGCCACTCAGCAAAGCCGATGTCCTGCGAACCGACCCGCGCGACCTCTTGCGCGATCAATTCCGCATCGAGCCTGAGCGCGGCGAGGCTTTCGATCAGCACCGCCAGCGCAAGGCCACCGGGGCGATAGGCCGCGCCCGTCGCACCCGCGCCCGCCCCGGCGATGGTGCCGCCAGTGCCGAGGACAAGGATACGGGGCCGGGCAGTCATGGCCATGGCTCTAAAGCACGTTGTCGCCCGCTGCCAATCGCCCGGCGGCCTTCACCCGGCGGCGCTGCCAAACTGCGCGAACACCGCGGCAAGCCCGGGCACGTCACGCTCGTCTCGCAGCGCGGCGAGCGCGCCGGCAATGTCGATCTCGAACATCGAGACCCCGGCCTCATAACCCGTCCCGGCCGCCCCGAGCGAGCGGGCGAGCGCCAGCGCGGGGCGGTTTTCAGGCAGGATATGCACTGAAAATTGCTCCAGTCCCTCGCGCGCGCAATCGAGCAGCAGCACCGCGCAGAGCAGCCGCGCCAGCCCGCGTCCCTGATAATCATCGATCACCGCGACCGAGAATTCGGCGGTTTCGGGATCATCGGCCTCGCGGAAGGCATGGACCACGCCCAGCGCCGGAGTGTCGGAGAGATCGCTGCGCAGCGCCCCCCAGGCTATGTGATCATACCCATCGACACTCACCAGCGCGCGCAGCACCTGCGGCGGGGCTTCGGGCATCCCGGAAAAGAACCGCAGATAGCGCGATTGCGGCGACAGCTGCGCGATCCCGTCCTTGAGCCGCTGTTCATCGTCGCGGCGCACCCGCCGGATGCACACCGGGGTGCCATCGTTGAGACGGGTGTCGATGATCATCGCGCTGGCCTCCCGCTACGTGCCCGCGCGGATAGTAGCAGCATCAAGCCCGGTGCGGCAGCCCGGACGAGGCGGCTTGACCGCAGCCGCCTCGTCGCTAAAGCCGCTGCGCGCCCGGCCGTGGGGCGGTTAGCTCAGTTGGTAGAGCATCTCGTTTACACCGAGAGGGTCGGCGGTTCGAGCCCGTCACCGCCCACGCCCGCGAATCACCGCGCGGCGAGGCTGTCGCGCACCAGCGCGATCGCTGCCGGGCTGTCCCATTCGTATCCGCCCGCCACCCGCAGCACTTCCCTGCCGCGCGCATCGAACAAGATTGTCAGCGGCAGCGCGCCTTCGGGGCTGAACTGCGCTGACAGGTCGGCATCGGGATCGAGCCAGGGTTCGAGCTGCGCAAAGCCGCGCTGGGCGAAGAACGGCTTCACCACTTCGGCCCCGCGCACATCCTGGCTGATGGTAATGACCCGCACCTCGCCGTCGAGTTGGGCCGCCAACCGGTCGAGCTGCGGCATTTCGGTTACGCACGGCGCGCACCAGGTCGCCCACAGGTTGATGAGCACCGGCACGTCAAGCGCGTCGAGATCGAGGGTGGCCCCGGAAGGATCGCGGAACGTCATCGCCGGACGCAGCGTTCCAGCATTGGCGCGCGAAACCGTGCCCGCCGCCGCCTGCGCCGCCTCGGCTTGCTCGCCCGGTTGCGCTGGCGCATCACCGGCCCTATCGCATCCCGCCAGCAGCAGGAGCAACGGGACCAGAATGAACGGCGAGCGGGACATAGCAGGCTCCGATGACAAGCCCACCAACGTGATGTGGGGCGGGCGCTTCGCTGATGGCCCTAGCGCGGTGATGCGCGAAATCAACGCTTCAATCCCGTTCGACAAGGCGATGTGGCGCCAGGATATCCGCGCCTCGCGGGCACATGCACGGATGCTCGGTGCGGCCGCGATCATCAGCGCGGCGGATTGCGCCGCGATCCTCGACGGACTTGACCGGATCGCGGCCGAATACGAGGCCGATGGCGTGCCCGAGGACTGGGTGCTCGAGGACATCCACATGACTATCGAGGCGCGGCTGGCGCAGTTGATAGGGCCAGCGGCGGGCCGCCTCCACACCGCGCGCAGCCGCAACGACCAGGTCGCCACCGATTTCCGCCTGTGGGTCGATGACGCGCTCGCCGCGGCGCATGAACGGCTGCGCGCCCTCCGGATCGCGCTGGTCGCGCGCGCCGACGAACATGCCGCCAGCATCATGCCGGGCTTCACCCATCTGCAGACCGCGCAGCCGGTCACGCTCGGCCACCATCTGATGGCCTATTATGAGATGTTCGGGCGCGATATGGGGCGCGTCGCCGCGGCCCGCAGCGCGCTCGGCGAATGCCCGCTGGGCAGTGCGGCGCTGGCCGGCACCGGGTTTCCGATCGACCGCGAGATGACCGCGCGCGAGCTCGGCTTTGCCCGCGGGCCGACCCGCAACAGCCTCGATGCCGTGTCCGACCGCGACTTCGCGCTCGATTACCTGTTCTTTGCGAGCCAATGCGCGCTGCACCTGTCGCGGCTGGCCGAAGAGCTGATCGTGTGGGCCAGCCAGCCCTTCGGCTTCGTCCGCCTGCCCGATGCGCTGTCGACCGGTTCCTCGATAATGCCGCAGAAGAAGAACCCCGACGCCGCCGAGTTGGTGCGCGGCCATGCCGGACGGATCATCGGCTGCGCGACCGCGTTGATGGTGACCATGAAGGGCCTGCCGCTCGCCTATTCGAAGGACATGCAGGACGACAAGCCGCCGGTTTTCGAAGCCGCCGCGCTGCTCGATCTCAGCCTTGCAGCGATGACCGGGATGATCGCGGGATGCACCTTCGACACCGCCCGGATGCGCGCCGCCGCCGAACTCGGCCATGCCACCGCGACCGACCTTGCCGACTGGCTGGTGCGGCAGGCGGGCATCCCGTTTCGCGAAGCCCACCACATCACCGGGAGCGCGGTGAAGCTCGCCGACAGCCGCGGCGTCGCGCTCGACCGGTTGGCGCTGGCCGATCTTCAGGCGATCGATGCACGGATCGATGAGCGGGTCTATGCAGTGCTCGGGGTCGACGCCTCGGTCGCGGCGCGCACCTCGTTCGGCGGAACCGCGCCCGATCAGGTGCGTATGCAGGTCGCCGGGGCACGCGCATCGCTGGGAATGGAGGAATGATGCACAGAAACCTTGCGCTGGCCTGCGCGGCCGGGCTGCTTGCCGGATGCGGCACCACCGCGCCGCTGACCCCGCCCGAGGGCGCGAGCCTGCCGCAGCCGCCGCATGGGGCCGAGCGGCCGCCCTCTGCCGACGAACTGCTGCGCCGCGACGCGCTCGCCGCGCCCGAACGCAGCGTCGAACTGCGCCGCCGTTCGGAAGAGCGGCAGGACGATCCCTTCGATCTGCCCCCCGAATAGGCCGCCTGCCGATGGATCATTTCACGCACAGGAACGGCGTCCTGCACGCCGAGGACGTGCCGCTGCCGCGCATTGCCGAAGCGGTCGGCACCCCGGTATATGTCTATTCGCGCGCGACGCTGGAACGCCACGCGCAGGTGTTCCGCGCCGCGCTCGACCCTGTGCCGGACAAACTCATCGCCTTTGCCGTCAAGGCCAACCCCAACCTTGCCGTGATCAAGGTGCTGGGTCGGCAGGGTATGGGCGCCGATGTGGTTTCGGTGGGCGAGATGCGCCGCGCGCTCGCTGCGGGAATCGCGCCGGAAATGGTCGTGTTTTCAGGGGTCGGCAAGACCGCCGCCGAAATGAACGCCGCGCTCGATGCCGGGATCGGCCAGT
>Ga0224722_1001337_pt1 | contig 13682 bp, 10 predicted proteins | sample Balambano_FR1_Me_FD_161646 | JGI IMG/M metagenome (GOLD analysis project Ga0224722, IMG submission 161646) | Freshwater sediment microbial communities from Lake Towuti, South Sulawesi, Indonesia - Balambano_FR1_MetaG | ecosystem: Environmental > Aquatic > Freshwater > Lake > Sediment | place... | reverse complement strand
CCGATGCCCCCGCCTGCCCCAAAGAAAGAGGGAAGCAAAGTCACCGATATTGCGATTGGCGGTGCAATGGTAATTGGCTTGCTATCGTCCATTTTTCTCTTTCAAATTCTTCCCCATTTCGGGTTGGAGTTTTTGAAACGATTTGGGTGGGCGAATTGGCAGTTAAGTTTGGCACAGTTTACCCTAAAGTTTTCCTTACTCACGGGGTACATTCTGCTGGTCTCCCGAATGGAGTATGTCTACCGCGTCTTTCAATATCACGGTGCAGAGCATAAAGCCATCAATGCTTTAGAGGCAGGCGAGGAGCTAACCGTACAGAACGCTGCTGCCGCAAGTCGCCTGCATCCTCGTTGCGGAACCTCTTTTCTGGTAATTGTCATCCTTATCTCTGTAATACTCATGTATCCGTTTATTGGATTACCCAGTTGGCAACGCATCCCCTTACAAGTGTTGTTCCTGTTCCCGGTGGCAGGTATCTCGTTTGAACTATTGCGCCTTGCCGGGAAGTATCGCAACAACCCCATTGCCAATTTCTTCTCGCAACCGGGTATGTGGACACAACTCTTGACTACTCGCGAGCCGGACGAATCCCAAGTTGCGGTATCGCTTGCCTCTCTCAAAGCAGTCATGGAGGCAGAGGCACGCGAAGCCCAACGAGGAGTCGAATTGGAGTCTGCTTCGGAACCTGCCGAGTCGGTTGCCTAAACTATTTGACGCTGTTGCTTCCCTGTTTCGTCTGTGGAAAATCCTCGTGGGTTCGTCTTGACAGCGTTTGGGGGGCATGATAGACTACCGAACGTGCCGCTCTTTTGAGGGTTTTCCCCTCTCTCGCGGGCGAATAGCTCAGCGGTAGAGCGCTTGTCTTACAAACAAGTGGTCGGGGGTTCAAATCCCTCTTCGCCCATCGTTTGCTTCGGTACATTATGGAGGTGTAGCTCAGTCGGTTAGAGCGCCGCCCTGTCAAGGCGGAGGCCGCGGGTTCGAGCCCCGTCATCTCCGTTTCCTCCCACAAATCTCCTGAACGCTTCATCAAGAAAAAGAAACAAGCGGAATTCCTCATGAAAAAGGCGAGTAGATGGGAACCTACCTCTCGCGATTGTCCCCTTCTACCCGCTTCGTCGTTCCGAATACCTCTATAACTCTACCCCAATAACTGTACGATTTTCTGTAGGCTTTTCTGCTGATTCTGGGTAAGCCAGTGCTTGATGGGGAGATACGCCATCGGAAAACTGTTTGGGTGTGCGATATAGCGTAATGTCCAACTGATTCGTGTCCCTCCCCGTAAAGGCGTAAACGAAATGTCATTCACGACTTCGGTAAACCACCGGGAAAGCGGGGGGGGAAGATTCCCTTGTGTTTTGGTAATCAGGCGTAGCGGGCGAATTAATACAGTAATCTCTTCTTCTAAATGGGTCTGATTGTCAAAAATTAACCGTCGCCTTCCCCCTTGACACATCCTCTCTGCGGCTATGAGTTCGCCTCCTATCCGTTCCGTCGCAATCAATGTCGGCAGAGGACCGCTCCCCGCATAGATGGTAGGGATATTCTTTAGGCAAGTAACCACCTCAAAAACCTGCTCTAACGGTACATTTACCCACTCGGTTGCTGTTAACGCAGTGATACAAGTTTTGCGCCCTGTATTTTGCTCGTGACGGGTACTGGTATGGGTGAGAATCATCTAAAAGCTCCTTCTTAACTTTACGTTGTATGGATTATCAAACTGTTTTCGTTTGATGACCCCACTGTATCGAAGGAGTGTGAACACAGCGTGAACCGGACGCGAACCCTGAAAATTTTTCGCAAAATTTTAAGAGCAAGCGTGTTTAGTGGTTATGCCCATCATCTGCGGAGTGACCGGGGGGCATCTGTTTTTCGGTTCCAGCACTGTTAATCGCATTGAGGGCAATTAATGCTCCCACCAAAAGTAGAATGACTCCGACAATTATCGCAGTTTGTTGGTTGTTGTTCTTTTTCAAAGGTTATTCCTTAGAAGCACAATGATAGAAGCATGATGATTTGACCTATTTTACCGCCAAATGGAACACTTGGGGAACGGTAGCGATTCCCGAAGTGTAACGAACATGCTATACTAACCTTACGAATCCTTTTGGGGCGCATACGCGCCCTTTTCCTTTGCCTGTATTTCCCTTGCGAATGGGTTCGGATAGGATGCGGTGACCGAAAAGACCATATTATGCCGATATAAGGAGCAACAATGAGCGAGCAAAATGGATACGATGCTGATGTAATTGTGATTGGAGGCGGACCGGGAGGTTATCCTGCCGCGATTCGTGCCGCACAACTGGGCGCAAAAGCGATCTGTATCGAAAATGATAACTTGGGCGGAACCTGCTTAAACTGGGGGTGTATTCCCACCAAAACGCTTATCGGTTCGGTGGATGCACTGGAAACCCTAAAGAAAGCCAAGTCATTTGGGCTAAAAGCAGAAAATGTGGGCTACGACTTTGATGCGGTGATAGCACGCAAAGACAAAGTGGTAAAAACGCTGGTGGGAGGGGTTGGCTACCTCTTTAAGAAGAACGGGGTCACGCATATTGAAGGGACAGGCGCACTGGTAGATGCGAATACAGTGGAAATCACCAAGCCGGACGGAACCACGCAACGCTTGACTGCAAAAAATATTGTGATTGCCACGGGTTCGGTTCCGACGCAACTTCCGATTCCCGGCATCCAAGATGCGGACGTTTGGTTCCCGAATAAGACCGTAAAGGAGCGAGCGGCGGCGGGTAGTCTCGGTGCTGGCGCGATTTGGACGAGCAATGATGCGGTTTCTGCGAAGTTTGTTCCACAAGAGCTGGTCTGTATTGGGGGTGGGATTATCGGGTGTGAGTTCGCCTACACCTACAACGGCTTAGGAAGCAAGGTCACGATTCTGGAGTTCTTGCCGCGTATTATCGCCACTATGGATGAGGATATGTCTTCGGAACTGAGCAAGATTCTGAAGAAGCAGGGCATTACCATTCAGACCGGCGCGAAGGTGACAAAGGTGGAGAACAGTGAGAACGGCAAAAAGGTCGTTTACTACGAGCAGGACGGCAAGGAAGGTTCGATAACTGCCGATGCGGTCTTGGTTGCCACCGGACGTACTCCCTACACCGAAGGGCTAAATCTGGAAAAGGTCGGCGTGACCATTGGGACAGATAAGAACAAGCGGGCGATTGCTGTCAACGACAAAATGCAGACCAATATCCCGAATATCTATGCAGTAGGAGATGTAGTGGGAAGTGGCTTGGCACATACTGCCATGATGGAGGGGATTGTCGCGGCAGAGAATATCTGCGGGCATCATGCCGCCATGTCCTACAAAGCGATTCCCTCCTGTATCTACACCGAACCAGAAGTCGCGTCTGTCGGTTTGACCGAAACACAGGCAAAAGAGCAGGGCTATGATGTGAAAATCGGGACATTCCCCTTCCGTAACTTGGGCAAGGCAATGGCGATTGAAAAGAAGGAAGGCTTTGTCAAGGTCGTCGCAGACAATAAGTACGGGGAAATTCTTGGTGTGCATATTATCGGCGCACACGCTACCGACCTGATTCATGAAGGTGTGGTTAGCATTCAGTTGGAGAACACCGTGGAAGAGTTGATGCGAACCGTTCACGCGCACCCATCGCTTGCCGAAGCGATTGGTCAAGCCAACGAGGATGTTCGTGGACTCTCCATTGATAAGGGTTAGCAGAGTCACTGGGGAGGGGATTTCCCTCCCTCTTTCCGGTGTGGAAATTATGTGGCTATCCACCCACTTTTAGACGAGGGACTGAAGTCCCTCACTGAAAAATTGTCGTCCTCACGGACGAGACAATCCACTAGACCTCTTTCATAAGTGTTTTTCCTCCCCCTTCATAAGGGGGAGGTATGACACTCCGAGGGAGTGTCAGGGAGGGGGTTAAACGAAAATACAAACTCGAAACGGACTTAGGAAACTGGTCTAATGAATCTGTCCAGAATCCGTCCGGTAGGACGGTCAAAACCATTAGCGAGGGACTTCAGTCCCTCGTCCTCATCCCCGGTGCGGATGTCCCTCTTTCTTATCACCCCTTGAAAATACCCTCAATAGTTTCATGAACTTCGGCAGTTGGGGGGAAGAGCATGAGGCGACGTTCGGCGATGTCCTCGACGGTGCGGGCTTGCTCCGCTTTGATGGCATGAACGACTTGGGCAACAATATCTATGCCATTGGGTAACGGTTTACCGAGTTCTGGGTTCTGTTTAACTCGTGCCAAGACCTGCCGATAGCCGATTCCATAGAGCGAAATCAGGCGTTTGGCATGGTGCGCGGGCAGACCTAAACGGGCAAGTGCAGATTCTGCCTCACGATGCTGTGCCTCTAATGTGGGAAGAGCGCGATGTTCGGCGGTGGCACAGGGGACAAACGGGAGTTTCAGAGTACGTAAAACCCAGTTCACCACATCCTCCCCTAAACTGCGATAGGTGGTCAGTTTCCCTCCCACAATCGAAGCGATTCCCGCGATACCGTGCTTAGTAGCATGGTCTACCAAGAAGTGGCGGCGCGTGATTGCTCCCGCATTCTTGTTGCTGGCAGGGAGAGGGCGGATCCCCACGGTGGTTGCTTGAATATCCGCTTCGGTGTAACACGCTTCGGGGAAAAGATGGTTGGTTTCTGCCAGAAGATAAGCGATTTCCCACTCCTCAACTGTCAATTCGTCCGGGTTGTTGCCCTGAAACTTGACATCGGTTGTTCCAACCAGCAAACGTCCATCCCACGGCAGGAGAAAGAACGGTCTGCCGTCCTTTTGGGCGGTGGCATAGATAGGTCCTTGCGGTCCGTTGGGGCGCATGGGCAGAATCAGATGAGTTCCCCATGTTCCCCCTATCATCTGCGGTGGCGGCGTGTCCAATGTCCGGTTGACGACATCTACCCACGGACCGGCGGCATTGATAACCAAGCGGGTGCGAACCTCCCACCTCTCCCCAGTCAGGTCATCCTGCAAAATCGCCCCGATGACCCGGCTATTTTCCTGTAGTAAATCCACCACCTGTGTATGGTTGCGTGTCTCCCCCCCGGCAGTTTGGGTCTCCTGCATCAGTTCCACACAGACTCGTTCGGGAAACTCCACCTGTGCATCGGGATAGATGTAGCCTCCGGTCAAACCGTTTGGGTTTAGCCCCGGTTCGCGTTCACGGGTATGCTCTCGGTTTAGCATCGCCGGGTGAGGAAAGAGGGGGTCGTGTGCCAGCACATCGTACATGAGCAACCCAATCCCAATCATCCAAGGAGGCATTTTTTGATTCTGGAATGTTGGAATGAGCAGAGAGATAGGATGCACAAGATGAGGACGTTGCCGCGCCAGAATGCCCCGTTCGCGCAGAGACTCTCGCACCAAGTCCACTTCGCCGTACTGGAGATAGCGTAACCCCCCATGAATCAGCCGGGACGATGCACTGCTAGTGCCGCTTCCCCAATCGTTGCGCTCCACAATCAGGGTACGCAGTCCTCGTCGTGCCGCATCTGCCGCCACCCCTAAGCCGTTTATTCCGCCTCCGATAACCAGAACATCGTACTGCATACACCCTTATTGTACCCGCTTCTGCTACTATACAGAGAAGGAAGAAGGGATTTGTTTGCCGAATTTCCGCGTGAGGTAGATACTTATGATAGTTGTTTTTGCCAGTGCAATCGTTCAGACCGATGCTATAGAGACGGTTATGGAGTTGGCGAAAGTGTGTGCCGAAACAACGCGGCAAGAGTCGGGGTGTCTCTCCTATGCGTTCTATATCTCCGTGGAAAACCCGAACCAATTCATCGCGTTTGAGGAGTGGAAAGACAGTGCCGCTTTAGAAGCCCACCTGCAAACCGAACACGTCCAAACCTTCTTTGCCGGACTCACCCCCCACCTAACCGCGCCCCCACAAATCACTCGCTACGAAGTCGCCGGACGCGAAGCCCTCTAATCTGACTCTCTTTGTCTTCGACGGCATTGTCGTTGAAGATTTGTAACAGTTCTTTGAAGTCGGAGTTCATTTTCCCTACCGTGACGTTTTAGATAGTGTTCTACCAACTCCCAGGTCGCATGAAAGCGTGTCGTGGAATCTTGTGCCTGCCAGAACGCAATGTCAAACGACCTATCTGCGTCTTTTAAGGGTATCTTGCGTACCATCATTACTCGTTCCATGCGGTTTCCTTTACGAAGTATTGTACAGCATTCTACACTGCTATGAAGTCGCCGGACGCGAAGCCCTGTAGCGTTATCGCGATTTACTGCTTCTCTCGCGAGAGAAGTTCGTATGCCATGGCTTCGGCGGTTGCTTTATCGTCGGGGGCAAGTTCTCCCGAAACAACTGCATCGGTGAGGGTATCTTTGATACGTCCCACCAAACGCCCCGGTGTCAGAGACAGACGCTCCATTATCTCCTGCCCGGAGAGCGGCGATGTCAGTTCGGTGATATGCGCTTCTGCCTCAATCTGCTCCATCCGCTCCTGTAAACCGTTCAAATCTGCTGTAGGGAAATCGTCGGTATTACACGCGGCAATATCGGCATGAGCAATCGTAAACAGAGTTTGCCGATGCTCCCCCACCGTGCGAATCAGCCGCCGCACCGCCGCATCTGTCCACTCCGCCGCATCATATGCCCCATAGCGCATATGCAGGGAAACCAGTGTGCCAACCGTTTGAATCTCGTCCGTGGAGTAGCGTAAACGAGTCATCACCTCTTTTGCCATCTCCGCGCCGACTGTTTCATGCTCGTAGAAGTGAACTTCCCCGTTGGTATCCACCGTTCGTGTCTTTGGCTTACCGATGTCATGGAACAGCACCGCCAACCGTGTCAATAGGCCGGCACTTTCGGGCAGATTCGCGAGAGCCGTTAACGTGTGTGTCCAAACGTCGTATTTATGAAAACGGTTCTGCGTGACTCCATACATTGCCACCAACTCTGGGGCAAACCTCACCAGCAACCCCGTCTCCCGCATCTGCTCCAATCCCGTTGCCGCTCCTGATGCCATCAGCGTCTTATTCACCTCATCCCGAATCCGCTCATAGGAGATACCGTATTCCGGGGACAGGCGAAAAGCGTTCTCTCGCAGTGCGGTATAGGTATCCGAGGCGATAGCAAAGCCCAGTTTTGCGGCAAAGCGACAGGCACGAAGCATCCGTAGCGGGTCATCGGTAAAGGTAGTGAGCGGGTCTAGTGGTGTCCGCAGAATCCCGGCTTCTAAGTCCGTTTTTCCCTGTCCGGTCAGGTCTAAAATCTCCCCTGTGTGAAGATTCTCCATAAATGTATTGACCGTGAAATCGCGACGCAGAGCATCCGTGTAGAGAGTCCCCTCTTTAACAATGGGTTGGCGTGACCCCTGCCGGTAGGTCTCCTCGCGGGCAGTGACAATCTCCACTTGTGCCTTGCCCACTCGTACCATCGCGGTTCCAAAATTGGGAAAAAGCACTGGCTTGTACTGTGCGACCTTCTTCCGGTAGAGAAGCCATGCCACCGCCTCGGCACTTCCCTCCAAAACAAGGTCAATATCTTCAGCTTTTGCCACGCGCCCCATCAACTTGTCGCGCACATACCCCCCTACCAAGTAGAGTTTCCCAGCGAACTCCGTCCCGACGGTTGCCTCCCGAAGTTGTGTTAAAACATCTTGGGAGATACTGTTTTTCGTGTCTTCACTCATTCGCATCTACTATACCTCTATCGCGACCATACATCACTCCAATAAACGAGAAGTCGTTGTGTTCGGAAAAAGTTCTTCGGGAGAAAACCGATGGTTTATATATCGTGCGACGAATGAGTGTGTGAGGTGAAGAAACCCATGAACAACTCGCTTACTGCGAACAGTTTAAGAACCGCTTTGAAAGGCATCTTTCAAAGCCATACTCAGAACCTATCACCTACCCTATCCGCCCGTGCCTTGGCGGAACAGTACGGCGAGGTAGTTTTTGCCTACACGTTCCGACGAATTGGACATCGGGAGGGGGCAGAGGATGTTTCCGCAGAGTGTTTTATCGCAGCATTTCAGAATCTTCGGAGTTGTCCGCCACGACCCACTGATTCCACTAACAATTTGATTTCTCATGATCCGATTCGTGCTTGGTTGCTCGGCATTGCTCGTCGCAAGTTGGCAGACTATTGGCGCAAGCGAAAACGCCATTCCGAAGTCTCTTGGGAAGGGATTCCTGAGAGAGTTTCTTCGGATTGCACCCCAGAACAGATAGCCCTGCGTGCCGAGACACAGGCAAAGATTCGGGAAACTCTAGACCGATTGAACCCGGATTATCGAGAAGCACTGCTTCTGCGCTATGCAGATGGCTGTTCCGTTTCTGAGGTAGCGTTGATATTAGGGCGTTCGGTTTCAGCAACAGATTCGCTCTTACAACGGGCGAGGGCGGCGGCACGTATCGCTAGCGGTGATTACTTTTCCGAATTTGAGTAAGCAGAAGGACTCTCACCATGATTTCTAAAAAAGATAATAATGTCGCAGATACGAATTCTGAGAACCCGACAGAGACTCTCTTCGAGCGAGTCCTCTCCGAATCTTATGTTGTGCCTCCTGTATCGTCCGCACATCGAAATCGCTTGGCACAATTGGCAACCGAGGCAGATTTTCGGTCTTCCCACCCCCAAGCGAAACCCCAAGCAAGCATCACATCACGGCGCAACCCTCTGACGAACTGGTTGACTGCCAGTGTGTTAGTAGCAACGGCATTCGTTGGAGTAGGTATATACGTGATTTTTGCTCCCCGAAAAGCATCTGCCAGTGATGCCCTGATTTTACGGGTGACAAGTGCCGCCGCCAAAGTGAAGACCGCACATATTCTTGAATGGCGACCCTTCAATGGCACACAAGAAGTCTATCGGGAAGCATGGTATTCGGCAGAGGTGGGCAAAACGGGGGCATGGTGCAAAAAGGGATATGCTCCCTACAAAGGTCCGTACACGGTATCGTACACGAACCTCTGGAAAAATGGGATTGCTTATTACTACTCCGCGACAGCAAAGACTGTACAGATTGACAACACCCAGTATTTTCCCTCTCTGCTCTCTGCCAGTGACCGCTTGCAACGTCTCTATGAGGCGGATCTTTCTGGCCGGGTGCGGATTCTTCCTGAAGCGATGGTGGAAGGTAAACGCGCAAAGCGATTGCTCATTGAACTGCCTAACAGTCGTCCCGATACTGAACCCGCTTTTTATCACGAATCGGTTCCTCTACGGGCGATTGTTGCAGTAGACCCAAAAACAGATTTACCCTTTCGTACCGAGACAGAAGCATACCATAACGGACAGTGGAAATTGGTTTGGGTTGAGGAGGCACAATATAATCTCCCTATTCCCACAGAGCATTTCGACCATCGTTTTCCCGGCTCCCAGAAAGTATATAGCGTAGATGCCCAGAAACGTTTCTCCCAACAGATGCGAGCTACTATGGCGAAGTCATACCGAGTGGCAAAAGCCGGGCGATTCCATGCTACCCTGCGCTATCTAATCGGGACGGAGTTAGGCGATGTTTATGTTCTATATAGTCTACCAAAAGGTTCGCCTCTCCCCAAAGTCCTCCTGCGTGACCAAACGACACGAACTTGGCACTATATGGGAGGGGGTAGAGTTGGCAGAATAGTTCCCGAATTAGAGCAACGCTGGATTCAACCAGATGGAGAGCGTCTTTATACGGCATGGTTTCGTAACAACGAACCAATGACGGACAGGGAAGGAGGCGGTTGGAAAATACACTTCCATTTTGGCGAAGTAGGAGGAGGGATGTCTGATAAAGTTTCACCCGTCTGGGAAACGTCTGTGAGTGGTGCAGTACCGCCTGATGATTTCTCTCGCGAGATTGTCTGGGAGTCGGCAGAAGAGATAGCCTCTGCCTGCCGCAACCGAGCAGAGGCGTTTCGAGACGGGCGTTGGAAAGCCGATATAGGACTTTTGCGGATTGCTCTCACCGGAGAACTACCCGTGAAACAGCGGGCAATCTTCTGGGACTCAGAAGCAACACGAATTGAGCGCACGGCGGCAGAGTTGCGAAAATCCCTCCCGTCCAACCGCGCCCAATAATTTAGGGATTAGCCTCCCTACTCCCCCTTCGTACACGATGTACGAAGGGGCTTTTTTTATTCTCCTTCGCGTATCTCTTGTTGCCAGAGATGGCGGGTGACTTCGGCAACTCCCTCGGTGAGGTGGCGGCGGAAGGTGCTGAACGGTAGGTCTAAGAGTTCTGCCGCACGCTCTTGACTGGGGGCAGGCTGGACAAACGTATGGTAGAGCGGCTTGTAGCACCGAGAGAGTTTCGGGGCGTTTTGTAACGCAGAAACCGTCTCCACTAACAGACGCGCCAGAGTGGTAGTGGACGAATCCCCCCCTGCCTCCTGTACCAGCCGAGAGCGGGTTAAGGGATTGGAACGCAGGGCTTCAGTGTCGTGTAGGTGGCGCAAAGCATGGCGCACCGCCGAGGCAAAATCGTCCTCCGAAAGCACCAATAACGGAGTCGTGTTGGTTGCCATACGGGTTGCGGCGCGTTGCCGGTTTTCTACGTCGGCGGTACTCTCTTTCGCAGCCAAAATACCAAGCCAAGTGGTCGGGGGAATCTGCCGCCAGTCATGCCCAAAGATACCGTAGCAGATACCATCGGTGTGGAAATCCACTTCGGGAAGACGGGGAATCTCCGCATATGCAAATATGGAAGCCCAACGTTCGGGCTGACGCACCGGGAAGAAGGTATAGGCAAGTCCCTTTGTCGTTAGATAGTGACGCACCATCTGCACCATAATCAGGCTTTGTACAGGGGAAACCTCATGGTACGTATCGCGTGCCATCCAGAAGCGGAAGTGCGTGGAAACCTCACCGGGACGCAACGGGGCATTCTGCCGGAGAAACTCCAAAGCGGCACTCGCAGCAGGGTCGGTTTCGGCTTGTGCCGGGGTGACTTTCTGTAGTCCCAGTGCAAAGAGAAAGCCCACAGGTTCCAAAGAGTTGGAGTTACCTTTGTCGCGGAATACGGTAAACCCTTCCGGTTGCTCTTCCAGCCACATCGTCGCGATTCGTGCCGCCTGCTCTCCCTCATGGTCGCGCACCATCTCGATAAGGCTCTCCACATCATTGGTGCGTAGCGGGGTTGCCTGTAGCGATGCCCCACCTTGCCACTGAAACGCGGAGCGGACAATCGGACTATCCCGGTGGAGGAAGATAAAATCGTAGAGTATCCGTTGTTGCTCACTCCCCTGTGTTATTTCCAAACGGCGATTGTAAAAGTTGTGGGCACGACGGTGCAGTTCGGCGTAACGCTCCCCGTTGCGCCAACGTAAATCGGCTAAAATCGCATCGCGTGCCATCTCATGCGGGGAGAGTCCCATCGGTCCGGCTTCCATAAAAGAAAGACCGCGTAACCACTGGAAGAGGTTATGGGCAGTAATTCCGGTTTCCGGCGCACCGATTCCGTCCATACCCTCCAAAATCTCTGCAAGTAGGGGTTCGTTTGTGATACGTACCAGTGATGCCACCTCTAGCGCGGAACGAAACGCCGGGCTTGGGGTCTGCTCAATAAAGCGTTCCACCAACACCTGAACAATATGTGGGGAGTTCTCCGGGGCAAACTCAGACATGGATTGCGCCTCGGATTTCTGGTCGAACATATCTGCCACCAGCGAAAGTGCCAGAGGGTAGCCATGAGTAAACTCCAAGATGTTTCCATGCAGAGTCGTAGGCACACCCCGGCTACTCAGATATTGGATGCTCTCCTCCCGATTTAGATTTCTCAGGGCAACGGCATGGGTGAGTTCGCGCCAACCGGGGTCACTGCGCCATGTCAGAGACAAGGGTTGCGTTCCTGCCAATACAACCAGAGTTTCGGTGGAAAGTTGCGGAATAAAAACATCGCGTAGCCATGCGTCCAAAGGCTCCAACCGCTCGTAACTGTCAATCAGGAGAACCTGTCGCCCCTCAAACTCGCCTAATACCTGTAGAACATCGTCCTCCCGCGACAATCCCATCATCGCCCGAAGAAGATAGGCGAAGGCTTCCGGGGTCGGTTCGCCGTTCCGTCCATCTATCGCAATGGTACGCGCCCCGACTTTTTCTGCAATGGCTTTGAAATTGTTGAGGAGCGTCGTTTTTCCAATACCGTCGGGGCCGGAAAGATGCAGGAGGAGAAAGGGTAGTTCGGGTGATTGTAGGGTGTTCTCGAACAGGGTAATTTCTGCGGAACGCCCCACCATCTGTTGCTCGCGTTCTTTCTTTAACCGGTCTGCAATCCGCGATAACATTGTATACCTTCCTTATCTCACACTTATTCCGCCCTGACAACCCAAGCCTTTATCGCTATGAAGAAAGGTTTAAGTTTGTCAACCGAATTAAAAAGTTTGTTCTATTGCTCACTTGCTCATCAAAAATGAATAGTAAATGAACAAATACTGAATAGTATTTTCACCGTTATTGGTCTTCCAACCTGCTAAATCTTCCGCGTATACTCTACGGTGGCACTAAGGGAGGGTTCCCTCTCCTAGGGCTCACACCTCATGGAAGGAGGAAGAGATGAAACTCTCTTTTCTACGATGCGCGTCGGCTGTGGCATTCGCCACCCTTTTGTTCGCTGGAACCGCGCAACAGGCGAAGGCACAGGTCAGCGTCTCAGGGTTTTTTGTTGCAGGGGTTCCGACAACCTACGGACTCTTTGTCAACAACGGTTCACCACTTACGCTGGCACTAGTGACTATCAGTGTACCTGCTCAGGTCAACGCTGTCACCAATCTGTCTGCTCCCAATGGATTCCAAATGGTTTTCGATTCGGACTTTGGAACCTTGGATTTACTGGAAGATGCCGACATCTTCACCCAACCGACTTTCGCGCCGGGGTCTACGGTGGGAATCTTCCAATTGCAAAGCGAGTTGGATTTGAACGGAGCCGCTTTTACCGCACTGGATGTGCAAGGCAACCCGTTCACCGGAACTATCTCGCTTAACCCATTGGCGGCTCCCGAACCGGGAACTTTAGCACTGGCACTCATCTCTCTGCCCGCTCTGGGATATGCCATTCGTCGTCGAAAGTAGTCGCTCTCTACGCATCACAACCCAACAAGAAGGAAGAAACAAATGCTTCATTGCAAGATTCGCAATCTCATGGCAGGGTTAGGAGTTCTCACCGCTTTAGCGATGGCGACTCCGCTCTTTGCCGCAAGCCACAGCGATGCCCCGCTTATCAAGTTAGACCCACAGGCAAACATCACCGACGTGTATGCCTATATTCGCGACCGAACGTTGAACGGCAATACCCAACGGGTGCTGAATGTTCTCGTTAATGTACGCCCCTTCTCCAATTCCGGGGATGGTGTTATGTATGAAAAATTCAGTGACGATGCCACCTACAGTGTTCATATCACCGACCCGAACACCGGTCAGCAGTTGATGCGCTATGACTTCCGCTTTAGCGGTCCCTCCGCCGGTCTGAAAAACGCTAACACCATTCTCTCTTATGGCTTGGGAAGTGCAGTGGGTCCCCTGACGGATACCGATGGTCCCACCCGAAACTACACCCAAACCTATCGTGTGTTCCGTACCATCGGCAACGGCGCACCTGTGGACATCACCGGAACCGCTCGTGTGACCGCCCCCCCCAACGTTGGCGGACGAACCACCCCGCTCTACAACGATGCCGACGGGTTTGCCGTTTCTGGTGCTACAAGCCGCCCAGAACTCGATATCTACACTCGTAATGC
>Ga0224722_1001335_pt1 | contig 13693 bp, 13 predicted proteins | sample Balambano_FR1_Me_FD_161646 | JGI IMG/M metagenome (GOLD analysis project Ga0224722, IMG submission 161646) | Freshwater sediment microbial communities from Lake Towuti, South Sulawesi, Indonesia - Balambano_FR1_MetaG | ecosystem: Environmental > Aquatic > Freshwater > Lake > Sediment | place... | reverse complement strand
AAAAAATTTAAATGAACATCAATTTGTTGTTGATATGATCAAAGAAGCAATGGAAAAGGTATGCCATGAAGTACGAATTCCGTCTCACCCACAGTTGTTGAAAAATAAGCATATCCAGCACTTATACACACCCGTGGTTGGAATGGCTAATGAGGAAAGTTCTTTACTTCAGCTTGTGAATCTGCTTCATCCTACGCCTGCTTTAGGTGGGTTACCAAGAAAAGAAGCAGTAGAAAGCATCCGGATAATGGAAGACTTAGATAGAGGAATGTATGCCGCACCGATCGGTTGGATTGATTTTGAAGGTAATGGAGAATTTGCGGTTGCGATCCGTTCAGGCTTGGTACAAGGAAACGAGGCTTCTTTATTCGCCGGTTGTGGAATCGTTAAGGATTCAAACGTAGACAGTGAGTATCAGGAGACGAATATCAAGTTTCGTCCTATGCTTTCTGCCTTAAGGGGGAAAGAGTAATGAATCACCAACAAGCATTAACGAAATACATTGCTTCTTTTGTAGGAGAACTAATACATGCAGGAGTAAAGGATGTTGTTGTAAGCCCAGGGTCAAGGTCCACTCCTATTGCAATGATAATGGCTGAACATCCTGATCTTCGTCTGCATATTCATGTAGATGAAAGATCAGCAGCCTTTTTTGCGTTGGGGATGGCCAAAGCATCGCGAAAACCAACTGTCCTGTTATGTACTTCGGGAACAGCAGCAGCGAACTATTTTCCTGCAGTAGCGGAAGCTAATTTATCAAGGGTACCTCTTATGGTTATCACAGCGGATCGACCACATGAGCTTCGTGATGTGGGGGCACCACAAGCAATGGATCAGGTGAATTTATACGGGAAGCATGTAAAATGGTTTATCGAGATGTCTCATCCGGAAGGCTCCAAAGAGATGCTTCGTTATGCACGCACCGTTGCTGGGCGTGCAGTTGCAACCGCTTTATCTTCGCCGGCTGGTCCCGTTCATTTGAATTTTCCACTTCGTGAACCTCTTGTTCCTGATTTAGCAAGCGAAAATATTTTTGTCATGGCAGAAAGAGAAAATGGCTATGTTCATATTGAACAAGGGCATTTGTCACTGAATGAGGATCAACTAAGATCCATTGCGAATGTATTAAATGAACATAAAAATGGATTAATTGTATGTGGCGAAATCGAAAATGCCACCTTTGCTAAAGCCATCACTATGCTAGCTGAAAAGCTACAGTATCCAATTATTGCGGATCCTTTATCGCAACTGCGAAGTGGAAAACACGAGTTTGTACATATTATAGATAGCTATGATACATTTTTAAGAAATGAGGATGCTGTAAGTCATTTAGCACCAGATGTTATTATTCGTTTTGGTGCAATGCCTATCTCAAAAGCATTTTCATTATTTATGAAAAAGAATGAACAAGTCCTTCAGTATGTGGTTGATGGGGGGGAAGGTTGGAGAGACCCATCCTTATTAACGACAAACATGGTTTATTGCGATGAAGTAGAATTTTGTGAATCTCTTCTCCCTCTTTTAAATGAAAACCAGGATACAATGTTTCTTGAAAATTGGCAACATATGAACCTGATAACAAAAGCAGCTTTGTTCCGTGTAAAGGAAAATGAATCCCTTAGTGAGGGTCGATTATTTTATGAATTAGTAGAATTGCTGCCTAATGGAGCTACCTTGTTTGTAGGAAATTCCATGCCAATTCGTGATGTGGATACTTTTTTCTTTAATAATCAAAAGTCAATCAGAATCATGGCAAATCGCGGTGCAAACGGTATTGATGGAGTCATATCATCTGCACTAGGTGCTGGGACGGTTCACAAGCCTATGTTTTTAGTGCTTGGAGATTTAACCTTTTTCCATGATTTAAACGGACTCATTGCTTCTAAGTTATATCATATTGATCTACGTGTTATTGTAATTAATAACAATGGTGGTGGGATTTTTAGTTTCCTTCCTCAGGCTAGTCATCCTAAGCACTTTGAACGACTGTTTGGTACTCCTTTAGACCTTGATTTTGAACCAGCTGTTTCTATGTATGGTGGTACATTTAGCCGAGTTTCTTCTTGGATGGAGCTTACTTCCTCTTTTGAACAAACTTTGGCGAAAGAAGGATTATCGGTTATTGAAGTTCCGACAAAAAGAGATGAAAACCTACAAGAACATCGAAATTTGTGGGATTATGTTTCCCGGGAAATTAGTCGGAATTTACGAGGCGAAAGCTGATGGAAATTGAGGTTAGTGGAGTAGCGTATCATGTCGATGTATCAGGAGTGGGTTTTCCGGTAGTTTTACTTCATGGATTTACCGGTGATATCTCTACATGGTTGGAATGTGAAGAAGAGTTTAAGAAAAACTCGAGAATCATTAAAATTGATCTCATCGGTCATGGAAGATCGTCATCCCCGGATTCAATTGAACGGTATGAAATGAAGTCAGTGGTAGCGGATTTACGTTATATTTTACAATATTTAAATATTGATCAAGCAGATGTGGTTGGATACTCGATGGGTGGTCGAGTGGCACTTGCATTTGCGTTGAAGAATCCAACTTTTGTACGTAAGCTTATACTCGAAAGTGCTTCTCCAGGACTCATAACGGAGGAAGATAGAAGTAGTCGAAGAGAACAGGATCAACAGTTAGCCAATAAAATTAAACAAAATGGATTAGATTGGTTCGTCGAATATTGGGGCCATATCCCGTTATTCGAAAGTCAAAAAAAATTACCATCACTAATTAGACAACGAATAAAAGAGCAAAGAAAGCAAAACTCTATTAAAGGATTAACAAATAGCTTGATTGGAATGGGCACAGGGTCACAACCAAGCTATTGGGAAAACCTAAATGAATACTCAGGTGAAGTCTTATTGCTTACGGGATCCATGGACAAGAAATTTGTCATCATTGCTGAAAAGATGTCAAAATGTCTAAAAAACTGCCAGTGGGTAAATATTGATGGGTGTGGACATGCATTACATGTGGAACAACCTGAAAAATTTGGTACAATAGTAAGTGGGTTTTTGTCGAATAAATCCGATTCTTAATTAAAGGAGGAAAACACATTGACAGTTGAGTGGGTATCTCAAAGAAATTACGAAGATATTCTGTATGAAACATATAACGGCATTGCAAAGATTACCATCAACCGTCCAGAGGTGCGAAATGCATTTCGTCCTAAGACGGTAATGGAATTAATTGATGCATTTGCTTATGCACGTGACGACCGCAATGTAGGGGTAATCGTCTTAACAGGAGCTGGAGACCAAGCATTCTGTTCAGGAGGAGATCAAAAAGTACGCGGACATGGTGGCTATGTGGGAGAAGATGAAATCCCTCGTCTAAACGTTCTTGATCTTCAACGCTTGATTCGTGTTATTCCAAAGCCAGTTGTTGCGATGGTAAAGGGATATGCTATCGGTGGAGGACATGTTTTACATATCGTTTGTGATTTAACCATTGCTGCTGACAATGCTATCTTCGGACAAACGGGTCCTAAAGTAGGTAGCTTTGATGCTGGATATGGTTCCGGCTATTTAGCAAGAATCGTTGGACATAAAAAAGCACGAGAAATTTGGTATTTATGCCGTCAATACAATGCGCAAGAAGCACTAGATATGGGGCTAGTAAATACAGTTGTTCCTCTTGATCAAGTGGAGGAAGAAACGATTAAATGGTGTGAGGAAATGTTAGAGAAGAGCCCAACCGCTCTTCGTTTCTTGAAAGCAGCATTTAATGCAGATACAGATGGATTAGCTGGAATTCAACAGTTTGCTGGAGATGCAACTCTCCTTTATTACACAACGGATGAAGCAAAGGAAGGGCGCGATGCGTTTAAGGAAAAACGCAAGCCAGACTTCGGTCAATTCCCTCGTTTCCCTTGATAGATTAGTAAAAAACTTGGCCTCTAAAAGGCCAAGTTTTTTTGTATAAACCTCTTACATTGAAAATGAAAGGGTAATTTGATAACTTAGTTAGGAAGAGGGTGAAAAAATTGTCAATTGAAGTCATGCCGAATTTTCTTAGAAAGAGAGCATTTTTGACACCTAGTCGAACGGCGTTGGTATTTGAAGATAAACGCTACACATTTCAACAGCTATATACCGAATGTGTCGATGTAGCAGGTCGAATGCATGTATATGGAATGAGACAGGGGCAATACGTTGCACTGTTATTATCGAATCATTCCGAAAGTGTCGTCATATTGTTATCATTACAACTACTTGGTATCAAAGCGGTCTTGCTTAACACAAGATTAACTCCAGAGGAACTGAATTATCAGTTGAAGGACTCCAATTCAGCATGTTTAATAACGGAATCATTGTTCGAAGAAAAAGCGGAACAATTAGATGTACATGTCGTCTACAAAAATGAGTTGTTTCAAACTTCATTCATTGAGCCACCTGTTGTTAATGAAGTAGCTTTAGAGGAGGTTTGCTCAATCATGTACACTTCAGGAACGACAGGTTCTCCTAAAGGGGTTATGCAAACGTATGGAAACCATTGGTGGAGTGCAATTGGCTCAAGTTTAAATCTTGGATTGCAAGATCGTGATGGATGGTTATGTGCAGTTCCTCTTTTTCATATTAGTGGCTATTCCATTTTAATAAGAAGTGTGATTTATGGAATGAAGATGGTGTTGCACGAGAGCTTTGACGTGGAAAAAACGTTACAAGATATAAAGTCTGAGAAAGTAACAACGATGTCTGTTGTAAGTACGATGCTTTCCCGATTATTAGATCACTTGGATAGCCAGTTACCGAGTCATTTTCGCTGTATGCTTTTAGGAGGAGGACCAGCTTCTCTTTCATTATTAGAAAGATGTGTAGAGCTACAAGTTCCAGTTTATCAAACGTACGGAATGACAGAAACGGCCTCTCAATTTGTAACATTAGCACCTGAATATAGCTTGTGCAAATTAGGTTCGGCAGGAAAGGCACTTTTTCCATCACAGTTGAAAATTGTTGATTCTTATGGTATGGAACAGAAACCGTTAGAATCCGGAGAAATCTATGTAAAAGGTCCGAATGTCACGAAAGGGTATTTGAATAAAGAGGGTTCGCATCTAAAAGATGGATGGTTTGCAACTGGGGATATAGGCTTTGTCGATGATGAAGGTTTCTTATACGTGCAAGATCGCCGTTCTGACTTGATTATCTCTGGTGGAGAAAACATTTATCCAGCGGAAATCGAAGGTGTTATAGAAGGGCATCCGGCCATTCAAGAAGCGGGCGTTATCGGTATGGAAGATCAGGAATGGGGACAGGTACCGGTAGCCTTTGTAGTAGTTTTGAATACATCTATAACAGGTGACGAAATCATACAATATACTTCATCTAAGTTAGCGAAATACAAGGTTCCTAAAAGGGTCATGATTGTTGATGAACTACCAAGAAATGCGTCTAATAAGCTTTTAAGAAGAAGTTTGAAGGCATGGATTAAAGGCGGAGACGCAAATGAAAATTGAGAGAATTAAGCTATCAGTTATCTCCATGAAGTTAAAGACTCCGTTCTCCACCCATTTAGGTACGGTGCATGAACGGGAAGGGATTGTAATAGAGGTAATTAATCGTGAGGGAGTGTCTGGGTTTGGGGAGGTAGTAGCCTTTTCCTCGCCATGGTATACGGAAGAGACCGTTCAAACCTCCTTACATATGTTAAAAGAATTTTTTATCCCGTTGCTTTTTCGTAGTACTATTGAGCATCCGAGTGAGGTCACGCCAATTTTTAACCAATTCCGGAGAAACTTTATGGCCAAAGCAGGTCTTGAGATGGCGATTTGGGATCTCTATGCAAAGGAAAGAAATCAGTCTTTATCAAGCCTGCTTGGAGGGACTCAAATGGCCATTCCATCAGGAGTGGTGGTTGGGGCTAAATCGGTGAAAGAGACGCTAGTGCAAATCGAAAGAAATCTTGAGAACGGCTACAAGCGGGTGAAGGTAAAAATCTCTCCACAAAATGATTACGAATATATTCAAACAATCAGAACTCATTTTCCCCACGTTCAATTAATGGCCGATGCAAATTCCGCCTATTCATTAAAGGATATTAATCGATTAAAGGCACTTGATGAGTTTGGGTTGCTAATGATCGAACAACCATTGGGATACGATGATATTGTCGAGCATGCAAAGCTACAATCCGTGCTCCAAACACCGATTTGTTTAGATGAGAGTATTGTAACTTTTGACGATGCAAAGAAAGCTGTAGAGCTAGGGAGCTGCCGGGTAATTAATATAAAAGCTGGTAGAGTAGGCGGAATTCAAACGGTAAAGGACATTCATGATTATTGCTTGGAAAAAGAGGTACCCGTCTGGTGTGGAGGAATGCTGGAATTTGGTATCTCCAGAGCACACAACATCGCTATAGCAACTCTCCCTAATTTCACGATTGCCGGAGATATTTCTGCTAGCAGCCGATACTGGGAGGAGGACATTACAACTCCTGAAGTGATTGTCCGTAATGGAATGATTGATGTTCCAAGTGGTCCTGGTATAGGGTTTGGGATCAATCGTGAGAGGTTGAAAGACGTAACGATCTATGAGGAAAGTTTTACGAAATAATGATTAGAAAAAAACGTGCCCTCATTTGGTCTCACCAAATATCGGGCACGTTACTTTTATGATGTTTCTTCTGGTGGTTTTTGCTGTAGATATCTTTTGTCATTCATAAATAATGTCCAGAAATAAAAGAAACCTGGGAAAAGTATGGCAAAACCTGCTATGTAGGTAGCAAAAATAGCACGGAACGAATTCGGATCTGTGAATGCGTTCTGAATGGTTACCTCAGGGTAAACAATGTAAGGCAAGTGTGCTTGTCCGTAGACAAGACTAGCAAGTAAGTATTGAATAGTAATTGCAATGACAGTAAGGCGAGGCATTCCCTTTGGTCCCCCAGTCACAGAAGGTAAAAACAAACCTAGTCCTCCAATGACAAAAAACACAACCGATGTGATTAAAAATGCTAGATTATCCATCATTTTTTCATAAAGCCAGGGTGCTTCAGTTCGGACCGTGAACATAATGAGAACGGCCATTGCCAGAGAGATAGGACCTAGAATAATGGCATCCCTTCGATATACAGCATAGGCCTCATATTCTTCTGCTGTTTTTGAATAGTCCGCAAGCAATAAGGAGGATAAAAATAAAGTGGAACTTATTGCGAATCCAATAAAGGCGTATTCATTGGCACTGGTAAAAAGTTTTATAAGATCAAGGGTTTGACGACCATCTGAAAAGTCGATATAGTTCCCATGTGTAATCGGAAGTACGCTGATGAGTAAACCAGGAATGAGAATACCGGTAATTCCAGAGATATATGTTAGTGGTTTTCGATATTCAGATGCAATATTCGAGAAAACGAGAAACGCACTTCGTAAAGCAAGCAAAAGCAAGATCATACTGCCTGGAATAAGCAATACGGTTCCAAGCGTATACGCTGCGGATGGAAATAAACTATACACAGCAACAACAAGAGCAACAATAAATGTGTTGGTTACTTCCCATGTGGGGGACAAATATCGGTTAGCGATGTTAGTGGCCTTAGTCTGCGTTCTATTGAAGTAAAGCATTGACCAAAATCCGGCACCAAAGTCCATGGTTGCCATAACAGCATAGATGAAGACAAATCCCCATAACACAGTAATGGCTAGTAATGCATCAGTCATCTATTTTCACTCCTCCATTTAAAATGGTGCCTCGTTACGTATTGGATCCATATAGTGGTACACCTTTTTGTTCGGCTCGATGTAAATCATCAGCAACAGTGTTCTTTCTAAAATAATATAGTAGGACAAATACCACTGAAACTCCTAGAATGACATATACAGCTGCAAATGCTAGAAACAATACGCCTAAATTTGTCGCTGTTGTCGCCGAATCAGCGGTTGACAGCACGCGGTAAATCGTCCAAGGTTGTCTTCCTGTACAAGCAAAAATCCACCCAAATTCAATCGCAAGTACTGCTAAAGGTCCAGAGGCAATAAAAGTCGAAAGAATCCAACGAGGATATTTGTCTTTTTTCAAAAATTTCATCCAAAGTAAGGAGAGTAGAGGTAATAAGATTAATAAAGATCCAATGCCTACCATTCCATTGAAAAGGGTGTGAACAAAAAGCGGGGGCCATTCTTCTTCTGGCCATTCTTTAAGTCCCTTAACGACGGTATCAAAGCTATTTCCCGCTAAAAAGCTAAGTGCCCAAGGAATGTGAATAGCGTACTTAACCTCTTCGGTTTCACGGTCAGTAAATCCTCCGATGACGAGAGGGGCATAAGATTGAGTTTCAAATAATCCTTCTGCTGCTGCAAGCTTTTCAGGTTGATATTCGTGCAAATATTGAGCGGATTCATGTCCGTTTATGGCGGTTAATAACGAAAATATTCCTCCAACAATGAGACTAAGTGTTAATGCCTTTTTATGAAAATGGTAGATTCGTGTATTGAATTCAGTGCGCCATAGTTTATAGGCTGAGACGGACGCAATCACAAATGCACCTGTTGTATAAGCAGATAAAGCGACATGTCCCGCTGTGACAATAAAGCTCGGGTTAAAAAATGCTGCCCATGGATCAACATCGGTTATGACACCGTTTTCGATTCTAAATCCAGTGGGTGTCCCTTCCCAGGCATGAACATTCGTTATGAGAACGGCAGATGCTAGAGCACCAATCGCCACAAGGACGAGGCTTGTGATTCGAGCCCAAGGAGGAATACGCTCAGCGGCATATACATAAATGGACATAAATAGTGCTTCAATAAAGAAAGCATATATTTCAATTTGGAAGGGAAGGGCCATAACGACACCGATGACTTCCATAAATCCTGGCCATAATAGAGACAGCTGAACTCCAGCGATTGTACCTGTTGGAATCCCGACACCAAGTAGTACGGCAAAGGCTTTTGTCCAGCGCTTAGCCATAACTACGTACTCTTGGTCTTTCGTTTTTTGGTATATGAGCTCAGCCGTAAGCATCATAAAAGGCAAGCCTACCCCGATGGTTGCAAAAATAATATGAAAACCCATTGTAGTTCCGAATAACGAGCGTGCAATTAGTAAATCATCCATAAAAATCTCCCTTTCAATATACTCACCAAGTTATTCTTTTCTAATTAAAAATAAATATGTAATCTTTTCCTATATTTACAAGAAATAAGGCGATATAGTGACAGAGAATCAATTTAAAAGCAGCAAAAACCCCCTCGACCAACGAGGGGGTGACTTACACTATTCGTTTAAAGCGGTTTGCAATGCTTCAAGATTATCTTTCATGATGGAAAAATACGTGCGTTCTTCTTTTACATCTTCATCCGTCAAAGTTGAAAGATTATGAAGGATTAATGGCTCAGCACCAATTTCCTTTTGAACAATTTCAGTTAACTTTGAGCTTACATTTTGCTCGAAGAAAATATAATGCAGATCATGTTCCTCGGCTTCAGCGATAATAGTTTCAAGCTCCTTTTGAGAAGGCTCATCTGTTGTGGCCAAGCCTGATACGCTGATTTGCTCAAGCCCGTAACGCTCAGACCAATAACCAAATGCGGCGTGGGACACTAAAAATTCGTTGTGTTTTGCTGTGCTTGTTACTTCAGTAAATTCATCATTCAATTGTTGCAGCTCTGCTTCAAGAGCTGCAAAGTTTTCTTCGAGTTGCTCTTTTTGATCGGGAAGCTTTTCTACTAGTTGATCTTTAATAACCTCGGCTACACTAATTGAATAGATTGGGTCGAGCCATACATGGGGATCATAACCACTATGATTATGATCGTCATCATCTTCAGTAGATTCATCCGCATGTTCAGCGTGCTCTTCAGTAGATTCATCCGCATGTTCAGCGTGCTCTTCAGCAGACTCATCTGCATGTTCAGCGTGCTCCTCAGCAGACTCATCCGCATGCTCATCTTCTGATTCTTCAAATGTTAGAGTATCTGTAGTTGCTACTAACGTGACGTTTTCGTTCTTTAGTGCTTCTTCTGCCTTTGAAACGAACCCTTCTAAACCTAGGCCAATGTAAAAGAAAAGGTCAGAATCTGCAAGATCTATCATGTCTTTTTGAGAAGGCTCATAAGAGTGTTCATCTGCACCATTAGGATAAATGGATTTGATATTTACTGAATCTCCACCGATACGTTCTGTGAAGTACTGTAATGGATAAACGGTTGTATAGATGGTTAGTTTATCATTTTCTTGACTGGTTTCCGCAGTTTCTCCCTGACAACCTGCAAGAAATGTGGCTATGAGTATCATAAAAATAATTGCTGTAGATTTACGAAACATACTTACTCTCCTCTCGACTATGGATAAAACGTAATTATTTCGATTTAAATTATATAAAGAAAGATGTAATTTTGTATTTTAATAGATAATCCGAAACGTTTACGATTTACATTAGTTATATTACCGAATAGTAGAGAATAATGCAACCATAAAAAATTGTCTAATTTTATGATTATATGTATTATAATCTATAAGTACAAAAAAGGGGGTACCAGGATGAGATTGTTAGATGAGATTTTACAATATAATAAGGAATTTGTTTCAGAAAAACGGTATGAGGAATTTACAACAACAAAATTTCCGAACAAACGATTGGTTATTTTAACATGTATGGACACAAGATTGTTAGAGCTGTTACCAAAAGCGATGAACGTGTCCAATGGGGATGTGAAGATCGTTAAAAATGCTGGTGCACTAGTTATGCATCCGTTTGGAAGTATTATGAGAAGTTTACTTGTGGCAGTATATCAGTTGCAAGCAGATGAAATCCTAGTTATTGGTCATTATGATTGTGGAATGAGTGGAATGAAGGCTGATGTAGTCATCGAAAGCATGAAAGAGCGGGGAATTACGCAAGAGACGCTTGATATGCTAAACTACTCTGGCATTAACGTCTCCGAGTGGATGCATGGATTTGACAATGTGTCTGATAGCGTGAAGCACAGTGTGGACATGATTAAGAAGCATCCTCTACTTCCAAAAGGAGTTCCTGTACATGGACTTGTCATTGACCCTGCGACAGGTAGATTAGACGCTGTTGAAAATGGGTATGAGAGCATCTAGTTCTTTCTTTCCTTTTTTTCGGGAACATAATCAAACCCACCTGGATGAAAAGGATGACATTTTAATAAACGCTTAATGGTTAGGTAACCACCTTTTATCGGTCCAAATCTTTTGATGGCCTCTAATCCATATTGTGAACAAGTGGGATAGAAGCGACAGCTTGGTGGTTTGAGCGGAGATATGGCAACTTGATAGAAACGGATCAAACCAATCATCGCCTTTTTTAACATGAAAATCCCTCACTTTCCTCTTCCTATTTACGATCAACATAACATAGATAGGGACATTAGTCTAAAAATGGCATGTGGATAGGTAGAGATAATGCGTAATAAATGTTGTATACTGATAAAAGAAATTGAATGAATTGGAGTGGAGCAAATGCCTTCTGTAGAAAGCTTTGAACTAGATCACAATGCAGTGAAAGCTCCTTATGTAAGACATTGTGGAGTACACAAAGTGGGAAGTGATGGAGTTGTTAATAAATTTGATATTCGATTCTGTCAGCCAAATAAGCAAGCGATGAAGCCAGATGTTATTCATACATTGGAACACTTATTAGCATTTAACCTACGTGAGCATGCTGAAAAATACAGCCATTTTGATATTATTGATATTTCTCCTATGGGATGTCAAACGGGTTATTACCTTGTTGTGAGTGGGGAGCCTTCGGTAGAAGAGATTATTGATCTATTAGAGGACACGATGAAATCAGCTGTGGAAATCGTTGAAATTCCTGCAGCTAATGAAACACAATGTGGTCAGGCGAAGCTTCACGACCTTGAGGGAGCTAAACGATTAATGCGTTTTTGGCTTGAACAATCAAAAGAAGATTTGAAACAGGTATTTGTTTAATAGTTTAGCCGAGCATTTTTGCTCGGCTATTTTTTAAAGTATGGGAGATAAAAGTCTTGATACAGATTCCTTTAGACGAATCTTTACAGGTCTTTTCATATAATTTTCAAGCGTTAATTCCGTTGAAGCCTTCATATCCTCAGAAAATTGGTTCATTAGTATGTTGGAAAATCCTTTATGATAAATGAATGCATTTACTTCAAAATTAAGCCGGAAGCTTCGTACATCAATATTTGCTGTCCCAACAGACGCAATTTCATTATCTACGACAATGGATTTCGAATGGATAAATCCTTTTTCATAAATATAAATTTTTGCCCCAGCTTTTAGCATTTCACCAACATAAAAATAGGTAGCCCAATAGACAAACATATGATCTGGCTTATTTGGGATCATTATTTTTACGTCGACTCCACATAAAGAAGCGATTCTTAATGCATCTAAAAGACTTGTGTCAGGAATAAAGTATGGTGTTTGAATAAAAATGGTTTCTTTTGCTAAAGAAATCATTTTTATATACCCATTTTTTATTTGTTCCCACTCTGAATCAGGTCCGCTTGTTACAATTTGTAGACCAACATTCCCGCTACTTCTAGGTTGTTGGAAGTAGCGAGGGGAATAGTTAATATCGTGACGGTAGGAAGCTTGGTTCCAATCGAGAATAAACCTAGTTTGTATAGGGTGTACTGCTTCACCCACAATACGAACATGTGTATCGCGCCAGTATCCGAACCTTTTATTTAATCCTAGATACTCATCTCCCACATTAAATCCGCCAACATAACCAATTTTTCCATCAATGATAGCAAGCTTACGATGATTACGATAATTTAATCGCAAATTAATTAAAGGAAGTTTTGAAGGGAAGAAGGCTTCTACCTCTCCGCCAGCTTGGCGCAACTCCTTAAAAAATGACTTTCTTAATGATCGGGAGCCTAGCTCATCGTAAAGAACCCGAACCTTTACTCCTGTACGTGCCTTTTGTGATAATACAGTCATTAATCTTTTCCCGAGTTCGTCGTTTTTGATGATATAGTATTGCAAATGGATGTGGTCTTGGGCATGCTCTATATCATGAAAAAGAGAGTGAAATTTTTCTTTGCCATCAGTAAAAATTTGAATGTCATTACGTTGAGAAAACATGGCAGCATTATTAATTAAATGCATATGAATAAGGTCACGACTTTTTTCCTCGGTTGAATTTTGGAAAGGAAAATTTCTCTGATTCAATAGTGTGATTTGCTCTTTGATTATAGGTTCTATTCCAACTTTGTCACGATCTTCCCAATAAAACATTTTCTTTCTGCTCAAATTCTGTCCAAAAAGTAAATACATGATAAAGCCGAGTACAGGAATGAAAAACAGTACTAAAATCCAAGCCCACGTGGCACTAGGATCTCTTCTTTCTAAAAAAATAACAATGATAGCCAGTAAAATGTTTAGGAAGAAAATAATTCCAACAAAAATAGAAAGTATATTCACTAAGATACCCTCACTCTTCTTTTATTTGATCTCTTTCTTTATGTATATTTGGGTTATCCTCAAGTGAATCAACGGTATGTTTATATGAATAGGCCTTTGAAGTTGTAGCAACCGATAAAAGTAAGACAATACCTACAATTATGAGGCAAATAATTAGAACAGTTATCATATTATTCCTCCTTTCTCCCATTCTATTTTAGCATGTGTGATTAAGAACTTTAATTATTTGTCACTTGGCCAAATGTTTTATCTTGTCCATTCTGGGTATTATAACTATGGGAGTAAGGTATCTAAGAAATTATAGGAGGAGA
>Ga0224722_1001334_pt1 | contig 13695 bp, 13 predicted proteins | sample Balambano_FR1_Me_FD_161646 | JGI IMG/M metagenome (GOLD analysis project Ga0224722, IMG submission 161646) | Freshwater sediment microbial communities from Lake Towuti, South Sulawesi, Indonesia - Balambano_FR1_MetaG | ecosystem: Environmental > Aquatic > Freshwater > Lake > Sediment | place... | reverse complement strand
GAATGATGCCGAACGTGCCGCCGAGCACGAGCCATGCCCACCGTCCGCCGAATGACTGCTTCAGATCAGCCGGAAACATCGTATTGGCGATGGTAAAAATGACATAGGCCCACAACCAGAAACCTGGCTGCGTCGTCGTCGACTGGATGGCCTGCGGCAGCGCCTGAAGCCCCTGCCCTGCCATCAGAGACGCCGCGGTCTGGAAGCGCAGCGCCTGCGACGCGATGATCTCGATCACGCTGATGCCAGCCAGGACGGGCATCAGCGCCAGGACGGCCCGCTTGACCCGCGTGGTCTTTGCCAGCTTCACAAATTCCAGTTTTAGTTCGGCGACCGACTGTTCACCCGGAATGCGCATCGACACATGCGCGTTGACATTGATGACGGTTGCCGTGAACCAGACGATCAGCTCATGAAGGATAATCCCTGGCAGAAACAGCAGGTAGTAGACGACGGTTGTGGTGGAGAGCCGGCCGGTTATCAGCCACCCTACCTTGAACAGGTGCTGGTGCAGCCATCGTTCCTGACGCCGGATCAGCCAGAGAAGCGCGAGGGCCGCCAACCACGGGAGCGCAGGCTCGCCGAGTTCCAATGATCACCCGGCTTTCGATGCATTGGCAGCCTGCACCAGGCTTGCGAAGTCATCCACGATGAGCGAGGCGCCGCCGACCAGCGCCCCATCTACATTCGGCTGGCTCATATAGTCGCTCATGTTCGACGGCTTCACACTTCCGCCATACTGAATACGAATGGCATCTGCCGTTTCAGTTCCGTACAGCGATTCCACAACGCTTCGGATATGGCCGGTCACGTCATTGGCGATCTCTACGGTAGCCGCCTTGCCGGTGCCGATCGCCCAGATGGGCTCATAGGCAATCACGACAGATTGCATCTGCTCGGCGCTGATACCGCCAAGTCCGGTCCGGATCTGGCCCGCCACAAAATCAGCGGTTTGGCCGGCGTCGTACACGGCCAGCGATTCGCCGCATGCAAAGATCGGCCTCAGACCGTGTGACAGGGCTGCCTTGAGCTTGCGGTTGATCATGCCATCATCTTCGTGCAGGTATTCGCGGCATTCGGAATGGCCAATGATCACGTAACTGGCGATACCTCTGAGCATGGGCGCGGATATCTGCGACGTGTAGGCACCCTTCTCATGTTCGCTGACATTCTGCGCCCCAACCTGGATGGAAGTGCCGGCCAGCGCATCAGCCACCGCCGCAAGCGACACAAACGGTGGACAGACAACAACGTCGACGTCCTGAAATGACGCCACCCGTTGCGCCAGTTCCCGAACGAAAGGGCCAGCTTCCTCAATCGTCTTGTTCATCTTCCAGTTTGCCGCAATGATCGGTTTGCGCATCTGACTCTCTCATGTGAAATCGGTCTGCAGGAAGTCTAACGGGTTGAGTGAAACATCTCAATCGCTCAACGACGTTTGCCATGAATTATAATCGGAGGGTTGGCAAGCGCAGGAATGCTTCAGATGGATCTGACCCAGATCGGCAAACTCGTTGTAGCTGCAGGCGTTTGCGTGATGATCGCAGGGATCATTCTGATTATCGTGGGCAGCACAGGTCTGTTCGGCTCCCTGCTGCAGAATGGCACGATTCGTCTGCAATCGAGTGGGGTCACGTGTCTCATTCCGATCGCCGCATCGATTATCCTGAGCATCATCCTGACTGTCATCCTGAACGTGATCATTCGGCTGATAAACAAGTGAATCTCTCAGACTTCGACTATTTTCTCCCCGAGTCATCGATTGCGCAGACCCCGGTGGAACCGCGCGATGCGTCCCGGCTGATGGTGCTCGGCCGGCAGTCTGGTTCAATTGCGCATCACGTCTTCCATGAGCTGCCATCGCTCCTGAATGAGGGAGATTTGCTCGTTCTCAACGATACGCGGGTGATTCCGGCGCGGCTGAAGGTCACCAAAGCAGATACCGGCGGCCAGGTGGAGCTGCTGCTGCTGCGCAAGCGCGATGACACACACTGGCAGGCGCTCGTCGGCGGTCGTGGTGTTCGCGTCGGCACACAACTCAGCATTACCGACTCGGTGACCGCTTCAGTGATCGCTGAACTCGGGGGCGCAGAACGCGTCATCGCCTTTTCCGGGCCGGTCGAAGGCATCCTACGTGAAAGGGGGCAAATGCCGCTTCCACCCTACATCCGCGACGATGGATCAACTGACCCAGAGCGTTACCAGACGATTTATGGTCGAAGTGAAGGCTCTGCGGCCGCACCAACCGCCGGACTGCATTTCACGCCCGAACTGTTTGACGCGCTGCGAAGTCGCAGTATCGAGTTCGCATTCTGCACGCTCAATATCGGCCCCGGCACGTTTCAGCCGGTCAAGTCCGAAAACATTCGCGAACATCAGATGCATCACGAATTCGCCCAGCTCAGCAGTGAAGCGGCGGCGCAAATCAACACAGCGAAACAGGCCGGTCGGCGCATCATCGCTGTCGGCACAACCGCCGCCAGAACGCTGGAATCGGCCGCCATTCTGAGTGAAGGAGGCGAATTCGCTCATCCGGAACGTTCCGTGAGCCCCGGAACGTGGCGACCGGTATTACCATTCGCTGGCGATACCAACCTGTTCATTTACCCGGGCTATCGGTGGCGGCTGGTCGATGGTCTGATCACCAACTTTCACCTGCCCAGGTCCACCCTGCTGATGATGATCAGCAGCTTTGCGGGCCGCGAACAGGTGCTGGCTGCATATGCAGCGGCGCGCGATCTGGGCTATCGTTTCTTCTCGTTTGGTGATGCGATGCTGATCATCTGAGCCTGCGGTCTGTGGATTGACTTCCTCGTGGGGGTGACATAGAATGCCGGGTCTGAAGTTGTCAATGATTTCGCTTCGTTGACCAATTTTCCCCGCTGAGCGGACAGTGCTTCACTGATGTACCGGCAGCGGCGGCAAGCGAGAATTGGAGAATCGTTCTGCATGTACGCCATCATCCGCACGGGTAACCGCCAGTATCGCGCCGAGGTCGGCAAGACATTTGACGTCGAACGTCTGCCGCACGACGTGGATACGAAGTTTGACATCACCGATGTTCTGCTGGTTGGGAACGAGGACAGCACGGTCATCGGCCAGCCGACCGTAGAGGGGGCCAGCGTCACCGCAACGGTGGTGCGTCAGTTCCGTGGGCCCAAGATCATCGTATTCAAGTACCGCCAGCGCACGAAGTTTCGTCGCAAGCGCGGACATCGTCAGTATTACACGCGCATTCGCATTGACGCGATCAACGCGTAAGCGCCGTTACGGACAGGAGACAGACAGACCATGGCTCACAAAAAAGGCGGCGGCTCCAGCCGCAACGGCCGCGACAGCAATTCGCAGCGTCTGGGCGTGAAGCGCTTTGGCGGCGAACGGGTCGTCCCCGGAAACATCATTGTTCGCCAGCACGGAACGAAATTTCACCCCGGTGTGAATGTCGACATGGGTAAGGATTACACCATTTTTGCCGTCAGGGAAGGCGTCGTGGTGTTTGAGTATGCCCCCGGCAAGCGCGGTCGCAAACAGATCAGCGTGTATCCTGAACAGCCTGCTACGGCGCAGAGCTGAATATCCTGAATTGAGTACCATGCAGCACGGGTCTGCATGGAGACCAGAGAGAAGACATGAGAGCTGAACTGCACCCCAAGTGGTATCCGGAAGCAGTCGTGACCTGTTCATCGTGCGGCACGACGTGGACGACCGGCGCCACTATCCCGGCAATTCGTACGGACATCTGCTCGAACTGCCACCCGTTCTACACGGGCGAACAGCGCATCGTTGACACGGAAGGTCAGGTCGACCGCTTTATGAAGCGGCTTCAGGTGCGCGATACCAAGCGCGTCGAGGCCGAAGCGCGCGAGGCGGCTCGTACCCCAGCCAACCTGCCCCTGTCCGAACTTGAACTGGGCAAGCGGCAGCTCAACCTGCTGAACGAAGCGAATCTCAACACCGTCGGCGAATTTCTGGCGAAGCTGGAAGCTGACGGCGAAGAAGCTATCCTTGCGATCCCGGGCGTCGGTCAGAAACTGCTGGCCGACATCAAACGCGCCCTGCGTTCGCGCGGCTATGAACTTCCGGAAGACGCAGTCGAAGAAGCGTAGGCACTTCAGGATGAGCATACGGGCAGGCATCTCACCATGAGCCTGCCCTTTTTATTTGCCGAACCACATCGCAGGGAAACCCCACCATGAATCCACAGCCCGGGCAGATCGAGATGATCTGCGGAAGCATGTTTTGCGGCAAGACCGAGGAACTGATCCGACGGGTGCGGCGCGCTTTAATCGCCCGGCAAACGGTTCAGGTGTTCAAGCCCAGCATCGACATGCGCTACGGGGTAGAGAGCGTCACCAGCCACACCGGTCAAACGATTGTGGCACAGCCGATTCCCGCTGCGCGTGACATTCTCAGCCTGATGGACCCGGCGACGACCGTAGTCGCCATTGACGAAGCCCAGTTCTTTGACCCGGCTATCGTGGACGTTGTCCGTGAACTGGTGCAGCGTGGACTGCGCGTGATCATCGCCGGCCTCGACATGGATTTCCGCGGCGAGCCCTTCGGCCCGATGCCGGAGCTGCTCGCGCGCGCAGACGATGTCACCAAGCTGCACGCGATCTGCGTCGTATGCGGCGAACGCGCCTATCTGACCCAGCGGCTGATCGACGGCCAGCCCGCGCATTTTGATGATCCGGTAGTTCTCATCGGCGCTTCCGAGCGATATGAAGCACGCTGCCGCCTGCATCATCAGGTTCGGTTCAGCTAAGGCACCAAATTACTTTGCATCGCTAAATAAATGCTGTACAATGACTTTCAGTAGGAAGCGCTTCCGGAGGAGAGGTCATGGGCGCGGCAAGTGTCGGATTTGGTGTTCAGGATACCGTCGTCAAGCAGCCTGATCAGTCTCGGCTGTGGCTGCGCAGCCGCCGCTGGGACCTCGCACTCATCTCATTCAGCGTCATCCTTGTTCCCCTTCCCTACATCATCTATCTGATTGCCGTTCGCCTGGGTATCGAACCCGATATCGCGCGGAATGGCATCAACGGCTTTGTGGCAGTGGCCATCGGCGGGCCGCACATGATGTCGACGTTTCTGCGCACAGGGCTCGATCGCGATTTCCGCAAGCGCTACCCGATGCTGATCCGCTCGTCCGTCATCATCCCAATCATCGTTGTGTCGCTGGCGTTCCTCAATCTCAATCTGCTGCTCACGATTTTCTTCTTCTGGGCCGCCATGCACGTGCTGCACCAGGTGACCTACATCACCGAACTCTATAACCACAAGGAACACACCTTCGTCCGCCGCGGCACCAGCGTTTCACTGATGGCACGGGTCATCGACTATGGCGTCATCCTGACGTGTCTGTTCCCGTTCGCGGCTCTCAAGATCAGCATGGGCCAATTCGACGTCGGCACCAACGATCTGACTTCGGTGATACCGGAATTCTTCCAGGCAACGTGGCTGTTCGTGGTGATGACCGGGATCTTCGTCACCGCGCTCAGCGCCTTTATCGTGAAGTCGGTGATCGAATACCGGAACGGCATCCTCAACTGGCCGAAGACGATTTTCATCATGCTCACCGTCGGAGTCGCCTTCATTATCCCGTCACTGCCGAACCTGGACACGGCGTTTCAGGGTCTGAACACCTGGCACTCGTTCCAGTATCTCGCAATCACGTTCTATATCATCGGCATTCGCGCTGCGTACCGTCGAATGGACACCTCGGCACCGCTGGTATCGCGGTTCAGCCGGTTTGGCACCAAGGGCCTGTTTGCGCTGAGCACGATGATGCTGGTTGGGTCAGCGCTGGTTTTCGCCGTCGTCTACGCCATCGCGCCTGTCGTCCGGCCCGGCATCGATGGAAACCAGCATTTCGACATCGCCTATTACACGGCGATCCTGTCCTTCCTGTGGATCCATTACTATCACGACCACTTCCTGTTCACCAATTTCGAAGTGCTCGATGACGCAGAGTACGGCAAAAGCGCTGCCTGAGCGCTGGAGCTGCTGAAAGACGGGACGGGATGCCAGATGCATCCCGTCTTTTGTTCCAGCCTGTGCTATACTGAACAAATGTTCCTGTGTTTTTTGTACAGCCGAAAGCGCACCATCCATGCATGAATTCGTCTCGGTCGATCTTGAGACGACCGGCCTTGACCCTGTGCGCGATGCCATCATCGAGATCGGCGCGGCACACTTTCGCGATGGCGCGCTCGTTGCCGAATTCAACACGCTCATCAACCCTCACCGCGCCATTCCACCCGAAGTCACCCAGCTCACCGGCATTCGCGACGACGACGTGCATGATGCACCAGAACTTGGCGAAGGTCTGGCCCGGCTAACGGCTCTGGCAGGTGACCTGCCGGTGCTGGGACACAATGTCGCGTTCGATCTCGGGTTTCTCAATCAGCGTCAGGCGCTGCGCGAAAACACGCGCATGGATACCTATGAGCTGGCCGCGATTCTGATTCCGGGCGCACCTCGTTACAGCCTGAAGAGCCTGGCAGAAGTCCTCAACGTTCCGCTGGCAACCGCGCACCGAGCACTCGACGATGCCCGTGCCACAGGCAAAGTCTACCTGGCTTTGCGTGCGCTGCTTCGTAACGTGCCTTCGGATCTGCTGCTGGAGGTACTGGATATCGGTCGGGATCTCAACTGGGATGGCCGGCATCCGCTGCTTGACGAGCTTTCGCAGCGCGGTGTCAATCTGGCAGATTCGTTTGAGCGGCTAGGCGGCCTTCTGGCGAACCATGAAGACATTCCGGCGGAGATCCCGTCCAACCCTGCCGTGAAGCTCAGCGACAAGACCGTCTCTGACTTCTTCCGTCCAGGTGGCCCACTTTCTCGCGGGCTCGACCACTTTGAAGATCGACCTCAGCAGGCGATGATGGCGCAGTCGGTAGCCAGTGCAATCGGCAGCGGCGACTCGATCATGATCGAAGCCGGAACCGGAACCGGCAAATCGATGGCCTATCTGGTGCCCGCCATGCTCTGGTCGCTGGAAAATGGCCAGCGCGTTGTCGTTTCAACACAGACGATCAACCTGCAGGAGCAGCTCGCCCTGAACGACGTACCCACCCTTCGGGCCTCAGCGGGCTTTGAATTCTCATCTGCCGTCCTCAAAGGCCGCGCCAACTACCTGTGTCCGCGCCGTCTCGATGCGGTACGACAGCGGCCAGCCGGCTCTGTCGACGAGCTGCGGCTGCTGGCAAAGGTGCTCATCTGGCAGGTTCAGTCTGGCTCCGGCGACCGCGGAGAACTGACCATGCGCGGTCCTGAACTGGCTTACTGGTCAAGGCTGAGCGCTGAAGACAGAGGCTGTGTCGATCATGTATGCCGGACGCGCATGGGCGGCATCTGTCCGTTTCATCAGGCGCACCTTCGTGCCGATTCTGCCAACATCGTGATTGTCAACCACGCGCTGCTGGTCGCTGACGCGGCGTCCCCGGCACAGGTCATCCCACCCTATACGCGGGTGATCATTGACGAGGCCCATCAGTTTGAAGATGCGGTCACAAACGGAATGGCCAGACAGCTGGATGCGTTCCTGATGGCACGGCACCTGGCTGAGATTGGCGCTGTCCAGCCCGCCCGCGGACTGCTTGGTTTGCTCAGTCAGTTTCTGCGAGGCGAGCATTCTGCCCAGCAGCGGATGAAGTCAAATGCGATACTCATCGGCCAGGCAACGATCGAACTGATCGGCCTGATCGATCGATTCTTCCGCGCCATCCTTCAACTGGCAAAAGATCAGGAGAGCGGCGACACGTCCCAGTCCATTCGCATCACCGAAACAGTGCGCAGGACACCGGCTTTTTCGGAAGCAGCGGAGGCCTTTGAACGGTGCGCGCAGCATCTGAACGAAATCACAGAAGCCATCGTCGATCTGGCGAAAGCCCTCTTTCGCCAGCAGGTATCCCTGTCGCAGGATTTCCAGGACACCGTCGATGCGCTGCTGACAGAAGTCAGTTTTCTGACGGAAACAGGCGCCTGGCTGCAGCAGGTGTTCTTTGAACCTGACGCCAATGCGGTCTACTGGATTTCCACGTTTCTGAATGGAACACAGGCCGGTCTCCACAGCGCCCCAGTGGACGTTTCGGGGCTGGTGAGCGAATCCATCCTCAGCAAGGCGGAATCGGTCGTCATGACCAGCGCCACACTGCGGGTTACCGACAGCTTCGAGTATGTGACACGGAGGCTGGGAGGCGAACATCTTGCCACGCTGGATGTTGGCTCTCCGTTTGACTACCGAGCCAGCACCCTGCTCTTTCTGCCAACGGATCTGCCCGATCCGGCGCGCCGCGATGCGCAGCAGGCCGCGGTGGAAGGTGCCATTCTCGATCTCGCAACCGCGCTTGACGGTCGCACGCTCGTGCTTTTCACCAGCTATGCCCAGCTTAAGCAGACAACGGCAGCGGTTGCACCCAAGCTGATGCTCGGCGGCATTACCGTTTACGATCAGGGCGAAGGTTCAAGCCGACACGGCCTTGTCACCGGATTCAGACGATCAGAAAAAGCCGTGCTGTTTGGCACCCGCAGCTTCTGGGAAGGCGTCGATATTCCGGGAGAGGCGCTCAGCGGGCTGGTCATCGTGAAACTGCCGTTCGCCGTTCCGACTGACCCCATTGTTGCCGCTCGAAGTGAACAGTACGCAGAGCCGTTCCGGGAATATTCGGTTCCGGATGCTGTGCTGCGCTTCCGGCAGGGGTTCGGTCGACTGATCCGCCGCCGAAGCGACCGCGGAATTGTGACGGTACTCGATGGGCGTCTGACCTCAAAAGCCTATGGCCAGCAGTTTCTGGACTCGCTTCCGGAGTGCAGCGTACACCGAGCGCCGCTCCATACGCTGGGAATGGAAGCTGCGCGCTGGCTCGAATTAACCAGGTCGTAACGATTGCCTATCCGCATTATGATTTTTCAATCCTTCCATGTGTGGTAATCTGAGAAACAGGTAAGCGATTCAAAACCATATGAAAACACCTGCTGGGTCGGAATGTTCGTTTTATTATGAAGATTTCAACCGAGGTCGAAATACACAGCAGTGCCGTCTGGTCACGGTGATTCCGGGGAAAACGCTGCCGTGGAAACCTTCAGACTGCAGGGGATGTCCGGTGCCTGCGATCAGGCTGGCGAATTCCAGCCCCGATCTGGAGCTACGCCTGGAAATTCACGCAGTACTGCTCGGGCTGGGCAGACGCAAGGTGCTCACCGCAAGCTGTTTGCGACATCGAATCCCGATAGAAGACCCGATGGTCGGCTGCCCACAGTGCAACGCCGAAAAACCCGGCCTGGACGCTATCCTGCAGGCACTGGAAAAACGGATGTGATCGCGCCACACGGTTCAGGGTAAAGGGAATGACGCCCAGCGCGTTAATCGAAGCAGCATTCGACGCACTTCCAACTTCTGCCTTCCCTCCCCTTAACGTCTCTGTCGCTCATCTCATTTCTTCTGCTACACCCTCCTATCTCGTTCAGTTTGGGCGGCGCGCCGGTTTCGCATCAGTTCGGGTCGGGGCTTCTGCAAAAGCCGGCGCCCGCGCATGTACGGAATACAGCGTCGTCATCGGCGTGGATTCCCCGGAAACTATCTCCCTCTTTCGCGCCCTCGCGGACGTCGGTGAACCGCCGGAACGCCCGGTGATGATCCTGCTGACGCACGCCTTCGAGCAGATGTGGTCTGCCGCCGACTTTTTCTGTGACCGCGAGCCATATCAGTTGCTCAGGACGATCGCCGCTGCCGGCGCCATGCATGCCAGAGCGCTACACCTGACGATAGCCTGTGCTGAACGCCAGGCACGGATCGACGCGTTCGCAGCCAAGGAACAGCAGATGGTGCGGCTGACGAACGAGCTGGCTTTGTTTCAGCAGGCGATCGCCCGCAATGTCGCCCACGAACTCAACACACCGATGCTCCAGGTAAAGGCAGCCGTAGCCGGAATTGCCGATCAGCTTCCGCCCGCCAATCGACTGGTTGACTTTGCTGTTCAGGCCACCAGCCGTCTGGAAGGCGTCATTCAGGACATCACGATGCTCGCGGAAGGAATGGATGTTCGCCTTCAGCCGATTATCGCGCAGGATGTCGTGGACGTTGCCCTGCGAGATCGCCGCCGGCGCTGGAGCCAGGCTCCTGAGGACGAGCGTATTCTGGTTGAAATGGAACCGGTTAAGCTTGTGATTGAGGCGGATTATAAGGGGCTGAGCATCGTCATGCAGCACCTGATCGACAACGCACTCAAGTTCAGCGCAGAGAAGATTCAGGTCAGCGTGAGCCGCGAACGTCAGAACATCTGCTTTGCCGTCGAAGATCACGGAATCGGAATCTCGCGCAAGCACCGCAGCCGAATTTTTGACCCGTTCTTTCAGGTCGACAGCGGTCATGCCCGGCTGAAAGGCGGCACCGGGTTGGGGCTGACCCTCGCACGAATGATTCTCGACAAACACGGTACCCAGCTTCTGATCGAAAGCCAGAAAGGCGTCGGCAGTCGTTTTTCGTTCACGCTGCCGATTCTTGAGATGAGGGACGATTTAGGCGACGTTTAGCATCCATGGCACATTCGTTGACATCCCTGCTGCATTCGACTACAATTTCCTTCATAAGATTTAGATTGTTCTGAATGTCACAATCTTCAGAACATACAGACAGGATGCACGGCGATGAGTGCTCTGCAAACCGCACCAATGCCCACCGCAGTACGGGATCGTCAGGCTGAATTCAATGCCGCCCTGAACGGCGGAATCGAAGCAGTCGAGCAGCGGATGATGGACGTGGTTGACAGCGAAGTGTCAGTGCTGCGCGACGCCAGTCGTCATATCATCAGTGCCGGTGGCAAGCGGGTACGCCCGCGTCTGCTTCTGCTGGCGTATGCGGCCTGCGGCGGCAAGGATTTCGCGTCGGTCGCGTCGATTGCTGGCGCTGTCGAACTGCTGCATACAGCCAGCGTCGTGCATGATGACATCAACGATCACGGTGTGCTGCGCCGTGGCCGGCCATCGGTCAATGCGATCTGGGGCCGAACGTTTGCCCTGCTGACCGGGGACTATCTGTTCACCAAAGTCTATGAACTGATTGCGCCCTATGCGCAGATGAATCCCATTCTGGCCGAAGCAACAACGGCGCTGGTCGAAGGCGAAACCCTTCAGGCTGCGGCAGTGAAAGATCGCCAGTTCACGCGCGAAATCTACTATCGCATCATTGGCCTCAAGACAGCAGCCCTGTTCAAGGCCGCCGGAATGCTGGGGGCAATGGCAGCCTCTGCCAGCGACGACGAAGTGGAGGCGCTTGGCGAATTCGGCTTCGACATCGGGCTTGCGTTCCAGATCGTGGACGACGTGCTGGATGTCGTTGGTACACCGGAACAGCTTGGCAAGTCGACCGGGCTCGATATTGCGCAGGGGCGCGGCTTTGCGGTAGCTCATGACGATGTGCCTGCCTCGCCAGATCCGATGCTTTCGATTCGCGCACATGTGCTGAACGGCAGCGCGCTCGAAGAAGCCAATCGTCAGGCACACCGCTTCGTTGAGACGGCGATCGGTCGAATCGCCCATCTGCCGGAAACACCAGCGAAACAGGAACTTATCGCCCTGGCGCGATCGGTCGTGGATCGCACGGCCTAGACCCACCCCGCATTCCCGAACTGCGAACCTGAAGCAGGGCGTGCCAAAAATCCGGCGCGCCCTGTTCTGTTCTGGCTATAATGGGCGTTTCCGCACAGAAACGGGACAGGGCCAACCTTGCCATACAAAGTCGTCGCCGTCGATGAGATGCGGCAGATCGAATCCGAATGTGAAGCCGCCGGCATCGTATCGGCCGAGCTGATGCAGCGAGCAGGGCGCGTCCTTGCCGAACGCATCCGGCAGATTCTTGGCGATCGAAACGTGTCCGATCCCCGCATTACGTTTCTGGTCGGCGGCGGCAACAATGGTGGCGATGCGCTGGTCGCTGCCGCCGATCTGGCACGGGCAGGATCGCCGGGCGTTCGCATTTATCTGCTGAAGGCCCGTCCCGATGGAGATCCTCTGCTCGCGGAAGCGGAATCTGTTGGCTGCTTCATCGCGTCTGCTGCCAACGATCAGCGGCATCGTGTGTTGTCCAACCTCGTTCAGAGCGCCGATCTGATCATCGATGGCATCTTCGGGATCGGACTCCAGCTTCCCCTCAGAGAGGATGCAGCGCGGCAGCTTCGAACGATCCAGTCCGCCCTGCGCGAGCTCCAGATTCAGGAGCGCGACCTGCTCGATGTGCTGTACCGACCGGCGCATCCCGCACGCCATGCTTCACGACCGTACGTGCTGGCCGTTGACGTACCAAGCGGAATCGATGCTGACACGGGAGAGGCAGCAGCGGAAGTCCTGCGGGCGGATGAGACACTGACGTTTATTGCCGCCAAGCGAGGCCTGTTTCAGCGACAGGCGGCATCGGTCGCTGGAAGACTGACCCTCAGCACGTTGGGCATTTCGACGGAGAGCACCACGCTGCGCTCGGTCCGCGTTGTCATCTTTGGATATGCCGAAGCGCAGCAGGCGCTGAATGTGCGCGAAGGCGACAGCCACAAGGGCACGTTCGGAAGTGTGATCATCGTGGGCGGCAGCGAAAACTATCCCGGGGCACCGGCGCTTTGTGCCAATGCCGCAGGGCGCGCCGGTGCCGGGCTGGTACGGGTGGCTGCCTACCCTACCCTCTCCAGACAAATACACAGTGTTTCTCCGGAACCCGTGGCACTGCTTCTGCCGGACGATCGAGAAGACGGCAATCCGTCCGTGAGTGTGATCGCTGAAGCAGCGCGAAGTGCAAACGCACTGGTGATTGGCCCGGGACTGGGGCAGTCCGCCTATTCGAAACGACTGGTCGAAGGTCTTCTGTTCGAACGCGATCCTGGAATTCCGGTCGTGGTCGATGCCGATGCGCTAAATGTGCTCAGCCAGACGCCGAACTGGTGGGCGGCTCTGCGGGCGCAGGTAATTCTGACGCCACATCCCGGCGAGATGGCGCGGCTATGTGCGATCACGGCCGAGCAGGTGCAGCAGAACCGCCTGCTTCTGGCTGCTGAAAAAGCCCTGGAATGGAAGGTGGTACTGGTGTTGAAGGGAGCGAACACGATCATTGCGTCGCCAGATGGCCGCCTTCAGGTCGTACCGATTCAGACGCCGGCGCTCGCCAAAGCCGGTACAGGCGACATTCTGACCGGGCTGATCGGCGGGCTGCTGGCGCAAAGCCTGTCGCCAGCCGAAGCAGCCGCGGCAGCCGTGTATGTACATGGTATGGCAGGTTTGCGTACGGCGCAGCGCATGGGCACACGCGCACCCTTGGCCAGCGACATCCTCGAAGGACTAGCCAACGCTTTCCAGTCAATAGAAGGGAGCTAGCGTCCGCGGGAGTCCTGCATCACCCGTTTGGCAGCCTGACGCCCGGCTTCGAGACTGGAGTCAAGACGATCCTCTGGAATCGCCTGACGAAGTCCCTCATCGATCTGGCCGCGCATACGCCCCAGCGCGTGTTCAAGACGCTTGCGAAGCGAAAGCCCGCTGTCTGGAAGCAGCAGGAATGCGGCCAGCGCGCCGAAAGCCAGCCCGAACACGACGCCCCAGAAAAGCCAGCTTCCAGCAAGACCGTCGTCACGATGATGCCTACTCAACGGACTTTTCCTCCTCACGGGTATAGCGCACCGCATTTCGAAGGCCGAAGCCGCCACGAGCGAGAGA
>Ga0224722_1001333_pt1 | contig 13698 bp, 9 predicted proteins | sample Balambano_FR1_Me_FD_161646 | JGI IMG/M metagenome (GOLD analysis project Ga0224722, IMG submission 161646) | Freshwater sediment microbial communities from Lake Towuti, South Sulawesi, Indonesia - Balambano_FR1_MetaG | ecosystem: Environmental > Aquatic > Freshwater > Lake > Sediment | place... | reverse complement strand
GCCGAAACCGGGTCTGTTCCGGCAAGTGCCGCCGATGATCTTTCCGCCGCTGCTCGGGGCGCTCATGGTCGGGCTTGGCTGGCGCGCCGCCGCCGGCGCCTTCGGGCTGCCGGCAGGACCGGGCGAGGCGCTGCTGGGCGCTCTGGTGCTCCTTTGGGCCGCCACCCATGCGGCCTATGTGGTGAAGCTTGTGCGCCGTCTTTCTGTGCTGATCGAGGATCTGGCGATCCTGCCCGGCCAGTTCGGCCTCGGCGCGGCGGTGACGACGGATTATGCGGTGGCGTTGGCGCTGGTGCCCTATGCGCCGGGGCTGGCCCGCGTCCTTCTGTGCGTGGCGCTTCTGCTGCACGCGCTTCTCATGCTCGCGGCGGTGCGGGCGATGCGCGCGGGCCCCGGCGGCGCGCGCGGCGTCACGCCCGCCTGGCAGATGCTGTTCGCCGGGCCGATGCTGGCGGCCGCGGCGGCCGCGGCGCTCGGCTGGCCCGGACTGGCGCGCGGCCTTCTGCTGCTGACGGCGCCGGTCGTCGTCGCGATCTGGGCCGTCAGCCTTGGCCAGCTGGCCGCCCGCGTCCCGCCGGCACCGCTGCGCCCGCTGCTCGCGCTGCATCCGGCGCAGGCGGCCGTCACCGGGCTGGCGGCGCTCGGCCTCGGCTGGCAGACCCTTGCCGTTGCCGCGGCCGTCGCCGGCGCCGCGATGCTGCTTGCCCTTCTCGCCAGGCTGCGCTGGCTGCTGGTCTCGGGCTACACCGCCCTCTGGGGCGGGGCGGCGCTGGCGCCCGCCGCGCTCGCGCTCCTGTTCTTGCGCCTGCCGGGCATGACCCTCGCCGGCGGGATCCTGCTGGCCCTGTCCACGCTGGTGGCGCTGCCGGTCCTCTGGCGGGTGATGCAGGACTGGGCCCGCGGGCGGCTCGCGGCCACGACCAATCCGGCAGAGGCCTGACGCGCGCAGGTTCCGGCCGGCCGGGCACCCGCCGTCAGATCAGGGCGACGAAGGCGCGGGCGAGAGCGAGGCCGGCTGCGTCCGCCTCGGCGCCGTAGCGGCCGTCGAGCACGGCATGGTCCCGCCGCCAGCCAGGCCGCATGCCATCGGCCAGATCACCGAACTCTGCCGTCCACCGCGCCACCACCGCGCGGTTCGCCTCGAAATGGAACTGCATGCCGTAGCTGGCGTGGCCGATGCGGAACGCCTGCTGCGCCGCGCCGTCGCTTGACGCCAGATGCGCCGCACCCGGCGGCAGCGTGAAGGTGTCGCGGTGCCACTGGAAGCTGCGGAAGGTCGCGGGCAGGGCCGACAGCAGCGGGTCGGCCTCGGACCCGGGCAGCCGCCGCACCTCCTGCCAGCCGAATTCCGGCGCCTGGCCGAGCAGGTTGGCGCCGCCCCACGCGCGGGCGAGGATCTGGCTGCCAAGGCAGATGCCGAGGACCGGCCGCCCCGACGCGTCGAAGCGGCGCATCAGCCGCGCCAGTTCGGGCAGGTAGGGGTGCCGGCCGTCGTCGAGCGCCGACTGCTCGCCGCCGAACACCACCAGCGCGTCGTGCCCCGTGCCGTCCTGCGGGAGCGCACCGCCGCCGAACGGGCGGAAGACGTCGATCACGGCCCCCGCCTCGTGCAGGGCGACGCCGACTTGTCCGTGATGGGTGACGGGAGTGTTCTCGACCAGGGCGACGCGCATGCGGGGGGCGACCTTTCCGGACCGGCCCCTGCACCTCAATCACGGGCCGCGCCGGCCCGCAAGTCCGCCGCCGGCGCGGCCGCCGATTCGCCCCTTGCCTTCGCCGCCGGCCCGTGAAACAGGGAACCGCCAAACGCTCTCTCCCGTCCTTTGCCGCAAGGAGGCCGCTATGGAGATTCGCGAGGCGCTCACCTTCGACGATGTGCTCCTGGTGCCCGGCGCCAGCAACGTCCTGCCGGCCGAGGCTGACACCGCGACCTTCGTCACGCGCGCGATCCGGATGAACATCCCGCTCCTCTCCAGCGCCATGGACACGGTGACCGAGGCGCGGATGGCCATCGCCATGGCGCAGGCGGGTGGCATCGGGGTGATCCACCGCAACCTCGGCGCCGAGGCGCAGGCCGCCGAAGTCCGCCGCGTGAAGCGGTTCGAAAGCGGCATCGTTTATGCGCCGATCACGCTCTCGCCCGACCAGACGCTTGCCGACGCCAAGGTGCTGCAGGAGCGCTATAGCGTCACCGGCTTTCCGGTGGTGGACGAAGCCGGCCGCGTGCTCGGCATTGTCACCAACCGCGACATGCGCTTTGCCAGCGACGACCGCACCCCCGTGCGGGCGATGATGACGGGCGAGAACCTCGCGATGCTGCGCGAGCCGGTCGATCGCGACGAGGCGATCAGCCTGATGAAGGCGCGGCGGATCGAGAAGCTCCTGGTGACCGACGGGCAGGGGCGGCTGACGGGCCTTCTCACTCTCAAGGACTGCGAGAAGGCGGTGCTGAACCCGCAGGCCTGCAAGGACGAGATGGGACGGCTCCGGGTCGCGGCCGCCACCACGGTCGGCGATGCCGGATTCGAGCGCAGCCAGGCGCTGATCGACGCAGGGGTGGATCTGGTGGTGATCGACACCGCCCATGGCCACAGCGTCGGCGTGGCCGAGGCGGTGGCGCGGATCAAGGCGCTGTCGAACGCGGTGCAGGTGATCGCCGGCAACGTGGCCACGGCCGAGGCCACGCGCGCGCTGATCGGCGCCGGGGCGGATGCGGTGAAGGTCGGGATCGGTCCCGGTTCCATTTGCACCACGCGGATTGTCGCCGGGGTGGGCGTGCCGCAGCTGACGGCGATACTGGACGCGGCCGGCGCGGCGGGCGAGATACCGGTCATTGCCGACGGCGGCATCAAGTACTCGGGCGACTTCGCCAAGGCGATTGCCGCCGGCGCCTCCTGCGCCATGGTCGGCTCGGCGATCGCCGGCACCGACGAGAGCCCGGGCGAGGTGATCCTCTATCAGGGCCGCAGCTACAAGAGTTACCGCGGCATGGGCAGCCTTGGCGCGATGGCGCGGGGCTCGGCCGACCGCTACTTCCAGAAGGATGCCGCGAGCGACAAGCTGGTGCCCGAGGGGATCGAGGGGCAGGTGCCCTACAAGGGTTCGGCCGCGGCGGTGATCCACCAGCTGGTCGGCGGCCTGCGCGCCGCGATGGGCTATACCGGCAACCGCACGATCGCCGAGATGCGGTCACGCTGCCGCTTCGTGCGGATCACCGGGGCGGGACTGCGCGAAAGCCATGTCCATGACGTGCAGATCACCCGCGAAAGCCCGAACTATCGCGTGATGTGACGCCAGCGCAAGGGGTTGCGCGTTGAGCCTGCGATCTGGTATGAAGCAACGGGCATGACGCCGGCGGCGCGGCTCGCGGCCGCGATCGAGGTGCTCGACCGGATCCTGGCCGGTGCCCCGGCCGAGCGGGCGCTGACCAACTGGGCCCGCGCCAGCCGCTACGCCGGCTCCGGCGACCGCGCCGCGGTGCGCGATCTGGTGTTTGACGCGCTGCGCTGCCGGCGTTCCTTTGCTGCCCTCGGCGGGGCCGAGACCGGGCGCGGGCTGATCCTCGGCGGGCTTCGGGCGGCCGGGATCGACCCGGCGGCGGCATTCCGCGGCGGCGCGCATGCGCCCGCGCCGCTGGCTCCGGGCGAAGGTGCCGACCCCGGTCCGCTGCCGGACCTTGTGGCGCTAGACTGCCCCGACTGGCTGGCCCCGGCGCTCGGGGCCAGTCTCGGCGATCGTTTCGCGCCGGTGATGCGGCTCCTGCGGCAGCGCGCGCCGGTGTTCCTGCGCGCCAATCTGCGCCGGACCACGCGCGAGGCCGCCCGTGCGGCGCTGGCCGGGGAAGGGATCGCCGCGCGCGCCCATCCGCTCGCCGCCACGGCGCTGGAGGTGACCGGCTATGACCGCCGGATCGCTTCAGGGCCGGCCTACCTTTCGGGTCTCGTGGAATTCCAGGATGCCGCCTCGCAGGCCGTGGTCGAGGCGCTGCCGCTGGCCGATGGGCAGCGCGTGGTCGATTTCTGCGCGGGCGGCGGCGGCAAGGCGCTGGCGATGGCCGCGCTTGCCGATCTGGCGCTCACGGTGCACGACGCCGACCCACGGCGGATGCGCGACCTGCCGGCGCGGGCCGAGCGGGCCGGGGTGCGCCTGCAGTTCGCCGAAACCGCGCGGCTGGCGCGCCAATCGTTCGACCTTGTTCTGGCCGACGCCCCCTGTTCCGGTTCGGGCAGCTGGCGGCGCGCGCCCGAGGCGAAATGGGCGCTGACCGCCGCACGGCTGGCCGCGCTGGTCGCCACCCAGGCCGCGATCCTGGCCGAAGCGGCGGCTCTGGTGACGCCACAGGGCACGCTGGCCTATGCCACCTGTTCGTTGCTCGACGACGAGAATGACGGGCAGGTAGAGCGGTTTCTCGCCCATCACCCCGGCTGGCGGCAGGTGACGGCCCGGCGCTGGACACCGCTCGATGGCGGCGACGGCTTCTATCTTGCCACTTTGACGCGAGTTTGACAGCGTGCTGCTCGGCTTGCGTGTGTCTGCGCGAGTTAAGCATGGCTTAAAGGTTTTCTCCGCCAATGACGGGGTGACCGAATCTCATCGGGGGGATGATCGTGGCCAGGGCTCAGGCTGCAACGGGCCAGCTCTTCGCCACCGCCGAGGCATTTGCCGGGCGGTCCTGGCTGCTGGTGGCGCTCGGGCTTCTGTGCGGCGCCGGCGCGGTGGTCGCCACCGGTCCCGAGGCGCGGCTCGCGGCGACCGCGGCCGCGCTCACCCTCTGCCTGCTGGCGATGCTGCTGACGGTTCTGGCGCGGACCGGGCAGCAGCGCGACCGGGCGGATCTCGGTCGGATCGCGGCGCTGGTGCAGGATGACGCAACGCCCTGCTTCACCACCGACGCCGACGGCCAGATCGTCTATCTCAACGCCGCCGCCGAACAGCGCTTCGGGGCCGGCGACGGCCGGACCCTCGCGGGCGCTCTGTCCGACCATTTCGCCAATCCCGCCTCGGTGCTCTACCGGCTGCAGAGCCGCGCCGCAAACGGCGGTTCGGCGCGTGAGGACGTCGTCACCCGGCGCGGCCATACGCGGCTATCGGTGCATCGGGTGGACGGATCGCGCTTCCTCTGGAGGCTCGAGGAGATGCTGGAGCGGGCCGGCCCCGGGCGAGGGGCCGAGGCCTTGAGCCTGCCGATGCTGGTTGCGAACAAGGCCGGCGTGGTGCTGTTCATGAACGAGGCGATGCGCCGGCTGCTCGGTGGCCGGGTCCGGCGGCTCGACCGGATCTTCACCGCGGCCGAAGTCGCGACCGGCGAGGAAACGGTCGTGACCACCGCCGACGGCCCGGTGCGGGCGATCGTCGCCGAAATCGAAGGGCCGGGCGAGCGGCGCGAGATCTATCTTCTGCCGCTGCCGGCGCGGCAGGGCGTCCGGCCACCCGCCGGCGCCGGAACCGAGTTCGGGGATCTGCCGGTGGCGCTGCTGAAACTCGCGCCCGATGGCGCGATCCTCGGCGCCACGCTTGCGGCGCGGGAACTCTTGCATGTGCCCGAAGGGTCGGTGATGCACCTGCCGGATCTGGTCGAGGGTCTCGGGCGGTCGGTCGCCGACTGGATCGGCGACGTCTTCGCCGAGCGGATTCCGGGCGGCTCGGAAATGCTGCGGGCGCGCTACGGCGACCCCGACAGCCATCTGAAGATCACGCTCCGGCGGATCGTGGACCAGGGCAGGCCGCTCGTGCTGGCGGTGCTGACCGATGCGACCGAGCTCAAGACGCTCGAGGCGCAGTTCGCGCAAAGCCAGAAGATGCAGGCGATCGGCCAGTTCGCGGGCGGGATCGCGCATGACTTCAACAATCTCCTGACGGCGATCTCGGGTCATTGCGATCTGCTCCTGCTGCGGCATGACCGCGACGGGCCGGAATATGCCGACCTCGTGCAGATCCACCAGAATGCCAACCGCGCCGCGGCGCTGGTCGGCCAGCTCCTGGCCTTCTCGCGCAAGCAGACGCTCAAGCCCGAGCGGATTGACCTTCACGACGTGCTCGCCGAGCTGACGCATCTCCTGAACCGCCTGGTCGGCGAGCGGGTCACTCTCGAGCTGCGGCACGCACCGCAGGTCGGGCCGATCCGGGCCGACAAGCGGCAGCTGGAACAGGTCATCATGAATCTCGTCGTCAATGCCCGCGACGCCATGCCGTCGGGCGGGACTATCCGGATCGAGACCGAACAGCTGCGCCTGAGCGAGGAGCTGCGGCGCGACCGCGCCGTCGTTCCGCCCGGTGACTACGCGCTGATCTCGGTCCGCGACAGCGGCTGCGGCATTCCGCCCGAACGGCTGACAAAGATCTTCGAGCCGTTCTACACGACCAAGCGGCCGGGCGAGGGCACCGGGCTCGGCCTGTCCACGGCCTACGGCATCGTCAAGCAGTCCGGTGGCTTCATCTTCGTCGACAGCGTCGTCGGCGAGGGCAGCCGGTTCCAGATGTATTTCCCGATCAACGCGGCGGCCCCCGAGCCGGCCGAGACGGCCCTGCCGGAGCCGCGTCGCACCGCGCCGCGCGGCGCCGGGGGCGTCGTCCTCCTGGTGGAGGACGAGGCGCCGGTGCGCGCCTTTGCGTCGCGCGCGCTCCGGCTCCGCGGCTATACCGTGATCGAGGCCGAGAATGCCGAGGAGGCGCTGCGCACCCTCGACGACCCGTCGGTCGACGTCGACATCTTCGTGACCGATGTGGTGATGCCCGGCATGGACGGCCCGAGCTGGGTGCGCCGCGCGCTCGAGGACCGGCCGAACGTCAAGGTGGTGTTCGTGTCGGGCTATGCCGAGGACAGTTTCGCCGATGCCCAGGGTCGGATCCCGAATTCGGTGTTCCTGCCGAAACCCTTTTCGCTCAACGAACTGGCGGCGACGGTGCAGGACCAGTTGCACTGACGCCGGTGGCTGGGCCCGGTGGTTAGCGGACACGCCGCGGGCGGGCGCCCGGGCGGCCGGGCACCGCTCCTGCCGCAGCCCTGCCCGTCCGACAACCGTCGGCGGACCCGATCCGCCGGGTCCGGCCCGCCCGTGCCGGGCGCTGGTCCGCCGAAGCCACAAGCTGCCCCGTCGCCGTCTGCGGTGGCCCCGCCGGGCGGGGCAGTGCAGCGTGGATCGGCAGCGAGGCTTCAGTTGAGTTGGACATCGTCCGGCGGCACCGCCTGCAGCTGCGCCATTCCATCGCCGGCTGCGGCACGGTGCCGGCGTCGGTAGGGGTTCAGCCTCGACTGTCGGCGAGGCTGTCGTAGAGCCTGAAATCCTCTGCCAGAACGGCCCGCAGACGCGCCTCGGTTGCCTCGGTCAGGTCCAGCGGCACGGCGGGGGAGACGTTGAGCCGGGGCAGGGTCACGGCGGTGCCGAGCCGGTCCTCGAGGAAGGCGACGAAGGCGACGCCGTCCTCGTAGCGGAACAGCCGGTCGGCCCCGCGCCCATCGCGGGGTCGCAGGAAGCGGGCCTGCGACCCCACTGCCGCATGGGCCGGCTGCGGCGTGCTGCAGTAATCCTGCACGAAGCGCTCGAAGCTCAGGCCGCGGGCGCTGTGCCCGTCGCCCGCGACCGCGTCGCGCAGCCGGAACCGGTACCAGCTGCCCAGCCAGTCGCGCGGCTCGCGCATCCGCGCCGCCAGCGTGAACTCCGCCCCGGACGCGGCCTTCAGATAGGGTCCGACGAACCGGCGATAGCGCTGCACGGTGGTGTGCTTCAGCACCGGCGGCCGCTGCACCGACAGCGCCGCGAAGGGCGCGAGCGCGGCCGCAAGCGCGGTCGAGCCGGTCTTTGGCGTGGCCAGGAGCGCCAGCCGCTGATCCCAGAACACGAGCATCTTCTCCCTCCCGCGCCCGACCCTCCGGCCCGCGCCGCCCGGCGCCCCTGCAGGACGATAAACCTTGCTTTAACCCTTTCCTGAAAACATCGCCTTTGACGAGAATGCAATTGATCCGTTCCCGGTTTGATCTCATAAGGGCGGGAACAGGACAAGAACACGTGCGGCGATTGCCGCCCGCCACGGGCTGTGGGATAAGGATGATGCACATGGCTACTGCCAACCTTCTCGACCTGAACGGAAAGCGCGACATGGACAAGCAGAAGGCGCTGGAAAGCGCGCTGGCGCAGATCGAACGGCAGTTCGGCAAGGGCTCGATCATGCGGCTCGGCGCCGACAGCGCGATCATGGATGTCGAGGCGACCTCGACCGGCTCGCTCGGGCTCGACATCGCGCTCGGCATCGGCGGGCTGCCGAAGGGCCGGATCATCGAGATCTACGGGCCGGAAAGTTCCGGCAAGACCACGCTGACGCTGCATGTCGTGGCCGAGGAGCAGAAGAAGGGCGGGGTCTGCGCCTTCGTCGATGCCGAACATGCGCTCGACCCGCAATATGCCCGCAAGCTCGGGGTGAACCTCGACGAACTGCTGATCAGCCAGCCCGACACCGGCGAGCAGGCGCTCGAGATCGTCGACACGCTGGTGCGGTCGGGGGCGGTCAGCCTCGTGGTGGTCGACTCGGTCGCCGCGCTGACGCCGAAGTCCGAGATCGAGGGCGACATGGGCGATCTGCAGATGGGCAGCCAGGCCCGGCTGATGAGCCAGGCGATGCGCAAGCTGACCGCCAGCATCGGCCGGTCGAACTGCATGGTGATCTTCATCAACCAGATCCGCATGAAGATCGGCGTGATGTTCGGCAGCCCCGAGACCACGACCGGCGGCAATGCGCTGAAGTTCTACGCCAGCGTCCGGCTCGACATCCGCCGCACCGGCGCGATCAAGGACCGTGACGAGGTGGTCGGCAACGCCACCCGCGTGAAGGTGGTGAAGAACAAGGTCGCGCCCCCGTTCCGCGAGGTGGAATTCGACATCATGTACGGCGAGGGCATCTCGAAGACCGGCGAACTGGTCGACCTGGGCGTGAAGGCCGGCGTCGTGGAGAAATCGGGGTCGTGGTATTCCTACGGCGACGAGCGCATCGGCCAGGGGCGCGAGAACGCCAAGCTGTTCCTGCGCTCGAATCCTGGCGTCGCCGCCGAGATCGAGGACAAGATCCGCGCCTCGCACGGTCTCGACTTCTCCTCGGCACCTGAGGAGGTGGTCGAGGACTGACCGGCCGCCGGGCCGGGCAGGCCCGGCCCCTTTTCGTCGTGTCCCCGTCGCGATGGACAGCCCCCGCCGCGGGCGGTAAACCCGTGGCCGATAGCCGCACGCCGGCTGCCGCCAGAGGGGCCACAGATCGCCATGCCGTCGCTGAACGATATCCGCTCGACCTTCCTCGACTTCTTCGCCCGCAACGGCCATCGCGTGGTGGATTCGAGCCCCCTGGTGCCGCGCAACGATCCGACGCTGATGTTCGCCAATTCCGGCATGGTGCAGTTCAAGAACCTGTTCACCGGCGTCGAGACGCGCGACTATGTACGGGCGACCACGGCGCAGAAATGCGTGCGCGCGGGCGGCAAGCACAACGATCTCGACAACGTCGGCTATACCGCGCGGCACCATACGTTCTTCGAGATGTTGGGGAATTTCAGCTTCGGGGACTATTTCAAGTCGGCCGCGATCCCGTTCGCCTGGGAGTTGCTGACTACGGACTTCGACATCCCGAAGGACCGGCTGCTGGTCACGGTCTATCATACCGACGACGAGGCGGCGGCGATCTGGAAGCGCGTCGCGGGCCTGCCCGACGACCGGATCATCCGCATCCCGACCGACGACAACTTCTGGCGGATGGGGCCGACCGGCCCCTGCGGCCCCTGCACCGAGATCTTCTTCGACCATGGGCCCGGCATCTGGGGCGGCCCGCCGGGGTCGCCCGAGGCAGACGGCGACCGCTTCATCGAGATCTGGAACCTGGTCTTCATGCAGAACGAGCAGCTGGCGGACGGCACGCTGCGCGTCCTTGACATGCAGTCGATCGACACCGGCATGGGTCTCGAACGGATCGGCGCGCTCTTGCAGGGCAAGCACGACAACTACGACGCCGACCTGATGCGCAGCCTGATCGAAGCGAGCGCCCATGCCACCTCCTCCGACCCGGACGGGCCCGGCAGGATCCACCACCGGGTGATCGCCGACCATCTGCGCGCCACCGCCTTCCTGATCGCCGACGGGGTGATGCCCTCCAACGAGGGGCGCGGCTATGTGCTGCGCCGGATCATGCGCCGGGCGATGCGGCACGCGCATCAGCTCGGCGCCGCAGACCCGGTGATGTGGCGGCTGGTGCCGGCGCTGGTCCGGCAGATGGGCGCGGCCTATCCCGAGCTCGCGCAGGCGCAGCCGCTGGTCGAGGAGACGCTGCGGCTGGAGGAGACGCGCTTTCGCCAGACCCTCGACCGCGGCCTGCGGCTTCTGGACGACGAGGTGGCGCGGCTCGCTGACGGCGCCGCGCTGCCGGGCGAGGCGGCGTTCCGGCTCTACGACACCTACGGCTTTCCGCTCGACCTGACGCAGGATGCGCTGCGCGAGCGCGGCCTGGCGGTCGATGTCGCGGGCTTCGACCGGGCGATGGCCGGGCAGAAAGCGCAGGCGCGGGCGAGCTGGGCCGGTTCGGGCGAGACGAAGGACGCCGCGATCTGGTTCGATCTGGCCGAGGCGCATGGGGCGACCGAGTTCCTGGGCTACGACACAGAGCGGGCCGAGGGCCAGGTGCTCGCGCTGGTCTCGGGCGGCGCGGCCGTCTCAGCCGCGCGGGCCGGCGAGGCGGTCCAGATCGTCTTGAACCAGACGCCGTTCTACGCCGAGTCCGGCGGCCAGGTGGGCGACCAGGGCCGGCTCCGCACCGACACCGGGGCGGCGCGGATCACCGACACGAAGCGGGGCCAGGGTCTTGTCATCCACCTGGCCGACGTGACCGAGGGCGAGATCCTGCCGGGCCAAGGGGCCATCCTCGAGGTGGACCATGCCCGGCGTTCGGCGATTCGCGCCAACCATTCGGCCACGCATCTGTTGCACGAGGCGCTGCGCCGCGCGCTCGGCGACCATGTCGCGCAGCGCGGCTCGCTGAACGCGCCCGACCGTCTGCGCTTCGACTTCAGCCACGCCAAGGCGCTGACGCCGGCGGAACTGGCGCAGGTGGAGGCCGAGGTCAACGCCTTCATCCGCCAGAACGGCGCGGTCGAGACCCGCATCATGTCGCCCGACGAGGCCCGCGCGATCGGCGCGCAGGCGCTGTTCGGCGAGAAGTACGGCGACGAGGTGCGGGTCGTCGCGATGGGCACGCTGGAGGGGTCGGGCAAGGGCGCCGACGGGCGGACCTATTCGCTGGAGCTGTGCGGGGGCACGCATGTGGCGCGCACCGGCGAGATCGGGCTTTGCCTGCTTCTCGGCGACTCCGCCTCCAGCGCCGGGGTGCGGCGGATCGAGGCGCTGACCGGCGAGGGGGCGCTCGCGCATGTCGCCGGGCAGGCGCAGCGGCTGGCCGAGATCGCCGCCGCGGTGAAGGTGCAGCCCGAGATCCTTGCCGAGCGGGTACGCGCGCTGGTCGAGGAGCGGCGCGCGCTGCAGAACGAGGTGGCGCAACTGAAGCGCGAGGCGGCGATGGGGCAGGGCGGCGGGCAGGCGCGCCAGATCGGTGGCGTGCGCTTCCTGTCGCAGGTGGTCTCGGGCGTTTCGGGCCGCGACCTGCCGGGGATGGTGGACGAGATGAAGGCGCGGGTCGGCTCGGGCGCCGTCCTGCTGATCGCCGATACCGGCGGCAAAGCGGCGGTCGCGGCAGGGGTGACGGCCGACCTGACGGGTCGGCTCTCGGCGGTGGACCTCGCGCGCGCCGCGGCCGAGCAGTTGGGCGGCAAGGGCGGCGGCGGCCGGCCCGACCTGGCCCAGGCCGGCGGCAGCGACCCGAGCCGCGCGCCCGAGGCCATCGCCGCGGCCGAAGCCGTGATCGGGGCGTGACGATGCCGACCGCGCTCTGGATCGCCCATGTCACCGTGACCGACGCCGACGCCTATGGGCGCTACGCGGCGCTTGCGACCGAGGCCATCAGGGCGCATGGCGGAGCGTTCCTCGCCCGCGGCGGGCGTCATGTGCAGCTTGAGGGAGCGGACCGGGCCCGGAACGTCGTCGCTCGGTTTCCGTCGCTCGAGGCCGCCGAGGCCTGCTACCGTAGCCCTGCGTACCAGTCGGCCCTTGCCCATGCGAAGGGCGCGGCGGTGCGCGATCTGGTGGTGGTGGAAGAGGTCTGACTGCATCTGCGCACGCTTACGCAGATGCGCATAACGTTGAAATAAAGAGATTTAATGGTCGACCTCAACGAGCCCGGAAGGACCGTGCTTGACAGCCGCAGGGGCAAGGGGTAGCTGTTGTTTGTCAGTGTGCAGCCAGTCGGCGTGCCACGTATGTCCGGTGTCCGACTGGTTTTTCATGCCAACAGTGTTTGGCACACTCTCCGTCTGGGTCAGGGGCAGGATTGGCCCGAGCCTTGGGAGTTTGCAGATGCGTAGGGGATTTCTGTGGGCGGTGGCGCTGGCGGTGGCGGCCGGTGCAGCAGATGCGGCGACGATGAAGGCCCTTTACACGGGCGTCGTCGCGCGGAGCACCTTAACCACCGGTGCTTTTGGGATTATGGCGGGCGGCTCGCTCGTTGGCATGGCCTACGAGTTGACGTACCTTTACGATCCGTCGGTCGGCAATGTCGTCAGTTCCCCGGGCACCATCACCGTCCAGGGCGGGTCCGCAACACCCTACCCGTCGCCGATGGTCTCGGCCGAACTGACGATCAACGGCGTGACCGAAACGGTGACGGGTGCGCACAGCGCCTTCATCCTGTACCAATTCGGCGATCCTTTCTGTGTCGGCTGTTTCCGGCTGGTCGACCACAGTGCGATCGACCAGAACGATGGCGGCGACACCTATGTAAGTCGGGCGTTCGGCGGCGGGTTCTCTACCAATCTGGCACTCGTGCCCTCATCGTTGTCCACCCCATTCTCGGTATCGGCCGCGACGACCGGCCCGTCCAGCAAGAACGGATCCTTCAGCCTTTACAAGACTGTGAACGGCGTCGTGACCGAAAGCGCGTTCGGCAGCCTGACCTTCGGCACGCTCACCGTGTCCGAAGCGGTTATGCCGCCCGCGCCGATCCCGCTGCCCGCCGCCTTCCCGCTGCTGGCGGCGGCGCTTGGAGGCCTGCGCCTGCTCGGGGCCGCACGGAGGCGCGCGGATTGAAAGCGACGCGTTCGCCAGCGATGTCGCACGGCCCTTTGGGGCCGACTGCCGCGTGGGAGGGCGCAATGCGCAACTGGAACGGACTTGCCGGGTACGAAAGGTCGTGGCTGCTTCGCCCACCTCGACCGCGCCGTGGCCTGTAGCAACTCCCTTGCGTATCGGGTGGCGCTGGAACAGGCACGGAGTGCGGTGGTGTGCGGTTTGGCGATGGTGGAAGTGATCCGTTGACCACGCCCGTGGCCGACCCGCCCTGCGGACCGGCGGTGGCCCAGACGAGGACCGGTGCCGGGGCCGATCGTCCGTCCGGGTGTGTCGGCTCAGATGTGCCGGAGTTCGGACGGCGACGTTCGCGCGCCGAAACCGTCGGCGAGGCCGGGTGCGGGACGGCTCGCGCAGGCTTGCCTGCCACGGGTCGGCCCTAACCCGCCCGCGCCTGCCGCTTGCGTTCGTTGGCGTCGAGGAAGCGCTTGCGCATGCGGATGACCTTCGGCGTCACCTCGACCAGTTCGTCGTCGTCGATGTAGGCGATCGC